>Ga0116156_10004725_pt1 | contig 11467 bp, 10 predicted proteins | sample AD_UKC045_MetaG_FD_89891 | JGI IMG/M metagenome (GOLD analysis project Ga0116156, IMG submission 89891) | Active sludge microbial communities of municipal wastewater-treating anaerobic digesters from USA - AD_UKC045_MetaG | ecosystem: Engineered > Bioreactor > Anaerobic > Digestate | place: USA... | reverse complement strand
TATTGTCCGAAGATAAAGGACCGGTTGCAAGTATGGTCAGTTCATCATTCAAAGAACAGACTTCTTCATTAAAGTATCGAATATTAGGATGAGATTTGATTCTTTGAGTAACAATTTGGGAAAAGATTTCTCTGTCCACAGCCAAAGCATTTCCTGCTTCAACAGAGGCTTGCTCGGCAAGAAACAGCAATTTACAGCCAAGTAGGTTGATTTCGGCTTTTAACAAACCTGAAGAAGTACTGGGGAGTTTTGATTTTAAAGAATTTGAGCAAACCAGCTCTGCACATAAATCAGTCTGATGAGCAGGAGTTTGCTTTTTTCCCCGCATTTCATACAAATGAACCTGCCAGCCTTTATCGGCAAGTTGCAATGCTGCTTCTGATCCTGCCAGTCCAGCACCTATTATCTTTATCTTATTCAACAATAATATCCTTAATTGTCATTTGACTGACAGGTTTATAAGATTTTCGGTGAATCTTACATATTCCATATTCTCTAATGGCTTCTAAATGAGCAGAAACCGGATAACCTTTGTGTTTAGCAAAACCATACTGAGGGTATATTTGATCGTAGTCATTCATGATCTTATCACGGGTTACCTTTGCAAGAATCGATGCAGCTGCGATACAAGCGTGTTTTGCATCTCCTGATACAACCGTTTGGCTGTTAATAGATAAATGTTTTGGGGTTTTATTGCCATCAATCAGTACCATATCGGGTTTTACTGAAAGACTTTCAATACTTTTCTTCATCCCATAAAGAGTTGCATTTAAAATATTGAGTTCATCTATTGTTTGAGCTTCAACAACCTCAATTGAAAAAGCAATTGCTTTGTTTTGAATATAAGTAAATAACTTATCTCTTTTGATTTCAGATATTTTCTTAGAGTCATTCAAATCTTCATGATAAAAATCATCAGGTAAAATTACACTGGCACAAACGACAGGTCCAGCTAAAGGTCCCCGTCCCGCTTCATCTGTTCCTGCTAGAATTTTATATTCTCTTTTTTTCAGCAGATCATTATCAAAAAGGTGTTTATTCTTCATTGCTTACAATAAAAAACAATCGGGCATATTTTGTATCCAGACTGTTCGGATTTTCCTTTACCATATTCTGAGGTTCATCTATACTGTATAATCCACATAATTTCATTTTTGCTTCTTTTATCATATCTTGAAGTTCTTTAGCCCGCCAGACTCTTTGCTGATGCACTTCATCTTCACGGCGATACCCTAAAAAAGTACTGGTAAAAATATTAAGAAGGTTTTCCTGTCTTTTTTTGTGACTTAGGTAATCTGCACGGTGAACAAAAAACATCTCTTTGTACTCTTCTAAATTGATAAATCCATCAAAATGCTCATTACTGTTATAGAGCGTTGAAATATCAAAAATAAACATTGAGGATGGATTAAGATTCCTTTTAATACATTCAAACAGTTTTAAAACATGTTCTCTTTCAGTTAGATAATTGATACTGTCAAAAAGTAAAAGTATCAAATCTGCTTTTACAGAAAGATCAAAATCTGTCATATCTGCTTGAAATAAATGAAGATTGTTATTTTTTCCAATTGCCACATCTAGCATTTCAGGAGATTTATCAGAAGATATGACATGATAATCCTGATCTGCCAGTATGTTAGAAATCGTACCGGTTCCACAGGCAATATCAGCGATAACCTTTGGCTTTTGTTTATATAGTGACTTATATTGATAAATAACAAAATCAACCCATTTCTGATAGGTCACATGATCCATATAATGATCATATAAATATGCAAAAGATTTATAAGCATATGTTTTGGGATCACTTTGGTTAAAACTGAGAATATGAAACAACTGATTTGTACAGTAACGAATATGTTGCTTAACAATAAAAGTATCATTTTCTGAATTCTTAATTTCCAGGCAGGGGATATTGTAACGATGATTGATATCCGCAATGGATGTTGGTAAAAATAATTTAATCAAGCTCAGTATGATATGTGGGAAAAGAGTAACAATTTGATGACTGGATATATCGGAAACATCCCTCAAATCTGCCAGATAGATTTCTTTTAAAATGAAATCACGCTTGAGTAGTTCGATCATATTATCTTCAATCTCAGTGTACATAAAAAGCTGAGATCTTAAGAAATCTATTGATTCAATTTTTTCTTCTTTTAAATGATTTACTAACTGATTTAAAGAAATCGCTAAAAGGTTTTCTTCGCTTAAATCAAAAAGATTCTTATCATTATGGGCAAAATAATATACATCCATAACGGGTGTAATGATTTGATTAAATCCAGGAGTTTGCATGTTTACGGACTCATTACACATATAATTGATCATTGCATCAGCGTGATATTTTTCATAAAGATGAGCAGTAAAATAGGATTCTTGATGCCATTCAAACTGGAAATGATTGCAACAATCAATACATTGAGCCAGATGTTTGATAAAATCAGGATATTCATATTTTCCAACTAGAATAAATTGAATCTCAGGTCTTACTGGTAAAAACCTCAGGGCATCAATGAAAGTCTTACATTGATTTTCTTCACAGGATATAAGATTTACTAATATTCTTTTCATTATTTTTTCTTATCGCTTGCACCAGGTTTAACAATAGGAATATTCGCTTTACAAAGAGGACAATCCTGTTCTTCCCATGTATCAAATGAAACACTGGTAAGTGGAATTAATGGACATTCAAACTGAGCTTTACCTCCTGATCTATCAACAATACAGGAAACGGCCTGAACATTCATCTGATAATTTTTTAAAACATCAATGACTTCTTTAACACTGCCACCGGTAGTGATAATATCTTCAATAATAACAGCATTATCACCAGCTTTGATATCAAAACCACTTCTGATAGTCATCTGATCATCTTTTCTCTGTGTAAATACAAACTTCTTCCCCATTTGTTTTGCCACTTCATAAGCCAGAGCTATCCCACCGTACGCTGGTCCTACGACTACGTCCACAGGATAATCTTTCAATTTTTCAGCGATTTCTTTACAAAGCATTTCGACCTTATCAGGATAATGAATAATTTTAATTTTTTCTACATAATATTCACTATGACGACCTGATGTTAACTTAAAGTGTCCTTTTAACAAAGCATTTGTCTCTTTTAAGATTTCCTGGATATCCATTTTTATCTCCTATTTCATCACAATAATTTTTTTGGTTTGATATTGATTCCCTTGTTCTAATCTGATAAAGTAAATTCCATTGGCATATTTATCTGATTTAAAATCAATACTAGATTTAACTAAGGGATTCTGATAAATTGTTGTTTCAATTCTTTGTCCTTTAAGATTATAAATTGAGACTTTTATGGGATCTGTATTTTTCAAATTAGAATTTAAAGCGATATGAGCTATTGAATTAACTGGATTAGGATAAACTGAAAAATCGAAGTATTGAGGATTTAATATTTGATTATCCGTAGATGTTGTTTGTGAACTAACTGTAATCGTATAATTCCCTGTTGAAGTGTAAACATTTAAAGTTGTAATTTGATTATCACCTGATCCAGGTATTGATAGCTCAATCATACCATACTGACCAGAAGGAATACTGCTTGGATATAAATTTACTAAAAAATTAGAATTTGAACTGGTAACTGAACTAATATTCAAAACAGCATTACCGAAGTTTGATACAGGGATAGAAACATTGCTCATATTATCAGCATTAACAGATTGGATTGGAAAATAAAAAGATGCTACTTGTGGTCTGTTTGCCGTTGTAGCTATACTAAATAAACGATCAACAAACTCAGGATGATCAATAAATGGATTTCTTTTATTTTGAATCTCTTCAATCGCATTATTCCGGTTTGTTTCTTTAAGACTTACAAGATCTTGATAATGCCATTGTCTGAGAACGGCTTCCTGGTCATTGAAAAATGGAGAAGAGGGATTGTTATAACGAACTGAAAAATAAAACATCGCTCTTGAAACATCCCCTTTATGAACATCTCTTGGTTCAAAAACCTGTGTCCCCTGAGCATTATATCCTCTTTTTGATCCGCCTACTGACCAGTTTTGACCAGATACAACAACTCCGAAAGGTAAATTACCTCTGACACTATTAGCCGTTGAATTTGTTGGAAACAAATGATTTAAGTCTGATTTTGCGACACCCTCGGCACCCATGCTTTGAGGCCAGGTATGTTCACAATTCATAACATTGTTATCTGGAATTCCACTTGTCTGTACTAATTGCCCTGTATAAACACATTCCACATAGCCGTTGACATTATCGATAGAAGAAAACATTTCTTCTCTTGCTTCAGTATAACCAATAGAATGATGATTATTAACAAGAGAAAGCAAAGTACTTTTTAGTTCACTGTCCCATTTATTAAATGTAGGTGCATATAAAGACTGAGAATAGTTAACTGCAACATTTGCCTGTAGCACACTTGGTGTTTGATTCAATGAGTTGATAAAATAAAAGACATCTTTGTATTCGATATTATGTTTACCATTAAAATTAACTTGAATATCTATACTGTCATTGGCAGAAATTGAAAAAAGTGTATCTGAGAAAGTAAAACTACGATTATTATGCAGTAAGGTAATATCCTGATTAACAGAACTTTGATTATATATTCTTAATATTTTCTGATAATTTTGATTTGCAATGGCATTTTCAAAATTGATTTGAGTAAGATTAAAGCTTACTGGAATTGCATTCAGTAAACAAAAACTTAAGTGGATGAGAATGACAAGATACTTTTTCATTTATTTTCCTTATTTAATTAAATTTTTCCATTTGTTAATCGCTTGTTTTTGAATTTCACATAATTGGATGATATCATTCTGAGCTAAATCAATCAGCTGGGTTAAGTCATTAAAAGAAAATGGATTGTTTTCTGCAGTTCCCTGTAACTCAACAAAACGTCCAGATTCAGTCATTACAATATTGAAGTCAACATCAGCATTTGAATCCTGCTCATAACACAAATCTGATATAAATTCCTGATTAACAATCCCTACACTAATCGCTGTAACCAGTTCTTTCATAGGATTTTCACATAATCTTTCTTCTTGAATTAGTTTTTCAAATGCGATTGCAAGTGCTACAGCAGCGCCTGTTATTGAAGCAGTACGTGTACCTCCGTCTGCCTGAATAACATCACAATCAATATATGCTGTCAATCCTGGCATCTTTGTCAAATCGACTACAGCTCTCAAAGAACGTCCTATCAAACGTTGAATTTCAGCTGTTCTACCACCAATTTTTCCAGAATTAACTTCTCTTCTGGTACGATTATGGGTACTGGCAGGTAACATACTGTATTCTGCAGTTAACCAGCCTTGATTTTTATCTCTTAAAAATGGGGGCACATTCTCTTCTATACTTACAGAACAAATTACTTTTGTTTTTCCTGTTTCAATTAAAACACTGCCACATGGATAGTCTATATAGTTAGGTGTGATCTTTGTTTCTCTTTTCATATTATTCTCCAAATTTTGTTTCTGATATTTAGTTACAGCACATATAAGAGTTACCATCAATTTTTCTGATCAGATTTTTGAGTTCGAGCATGAAGATAGTACTCGATAGTTTACCAAAATCAAAGCTTGTAATTAAAATCAAATCATCTGCATGAATATGTGGGGGATTATCTTTGACGATCTTATATATCAGTTCTTCATCAGGATTTAAATCTATTATTGTTTTATTTGTTTCAAATTCAGGTATTTCATTATAAAAATCATTAACTGCATGAACAGTGTTAATGCAGTTGGCTCCTTTTTGTATAAGATTATTCGGTCCTTCTGCATTTTCACTGTTAATATTACCTGGTAAAGCAAAAATATCTCTACCTTGCTCCAGAGCAAAATTGGCAGTCAGCATAGCGCCACTCTTTGCTTTTCCTTCCATTACAGCTGTAAAACGGCTCAGTCCACTGATGATTCGATTTCTTTGAATAAAATACCATTTGTTCATTTTTGAATAAGGCGGATATTCTGTTATCAATAGTCCGTTTTGTTTAATCTCTTTTGCCAGATCACGGTTTTGGGGAGGATAAATCATTTCCAGTCCATGTGCCAGAACAGCAATCGTTTTTCCATTTGTTTCCAGTGCTGTCTTATGAGCTTCAGAATCAATTCCGGCAGCGAGTCCGCTAACAATCACATAATCAGCAAGACACAACTGTTTGCACATTTGTTGGGTGATCATTCTTCCGTAAGCGCTTGGTTTTCGGGTACCAACAACAGCCCCTTTTTTATCTTTTTTGAGAAGACTGATATCACCCAGACAAAACAGAAATAATGGCGCATGAAAAATGGTTTTCAGTTCTTCAGGATATTCATCATCTAAAATAGAAATAAACTGAAGAGAAAAATTCTCAACTATTTTGACTATCTTGTCCCAGTTTTGAGGGGTATAGTCTCTTTGTAGTAAATCAATCATCTGAGGATTTAAAAAATCCACTTCTAACCACAAATCATTTTTTTCACCAATATAATTCTCTGGATGACCCAATTGCTCGATCAACTGCATTAACTGATCAAACTTCAAAGTTTTAAATTCTTGTAATGTAAGCCAGGCTTTAATCTTCCTGAGAAGCATTTTTTACCATTTCAAGTAATTTTAGTTTTAAATCATCTATATTTAAGTTAGCAACGCTTGAGATTCCAATAATGTTTTCTCTGGCATTATGAATAAAAAGTTCAGCGACTTCATCCAGTCTGGATTTTCTTTCTTCCTCTGGAATAATATCAAGTTTACTAAGTGCAATCAGATGATTTTTTTTATCTAATTTCGTATCATAAAGATGAAGCTCTTTTTTTAAAATGAAGTAATCATGAACAGGATCTTCGCTACTGATATCAATCAGAAACAGAAGCGTTTTAGTTCTCTGAATGTGTTTAAGAAACTGAATACCGAGTCCTTTTCCATCATGCGCTCCTTCAATAAGACCAGGTATATCAGCCATAACAAATGTCCTGTATTCATCTACATAAACAACCCCAAGCATGGGTTCAAGAGTTGTAAACTGATAATCGGCAACTTTAGGGCGTGCTGCAGAAATAGAACTGAGTAAAGTAGATTTTCCTGCATTAGGAAAGCCAACCAAACCAACATCCGCCATTAGTTTTAAAGATAACTCAATATCAAAAATTTCTCCAGCTTTTCCATCGGTTGCTTTTCTGGGAGCCTGATTACTACTGGTTGTAAAATGAGTATTTCCTTTACCTCCAAAGCCACCCTTTGCAATAATAATCTCTTCGTTATGAGAGAGAATTTCTGCAATTTTCCTTTTTTTATCTGATTCTATAATAGATATTTCTGTCCCTAATGGCACTTTGATATAAACTGCTTTACCATAAGCACCAGACTGATTTTTTCCACCACCATTATGCCCTTTTTCTGCTTTGTATAGTTTGTTGTATCGAAATTGAATGAGGGTATTGATGTTTTCATCACCTACGACAATTACATCACCACCTTTTCCTCCATCACCACCATCAGGCCCACCCATTGCAACGAATTTTTCACGTCTGAAACTGATACAACCATGTCCGCCGTCTCCAGCTTCTATATGTATTTTTGCAAAATCTATAAACATCTCTTATCCTTTATCTGTTAGTTCGGCATTTAGCCTGATTAATATCATAAAGCAAATTCAATATTGTTATTCTTTTAGTCAAGTTAATTCTAGATTTTTTCATTTTTTATGATCATTTTTAAATTTAACTTTTTAACGATCATTCCATGACAATCAAGAAGAGTGATTCTATAATCATTGACAAAATGAGCCACTTATTGAAAATGGCTCTCATGAATTATATTATAGACACAGAAACTAGCGGATCATCAAAAGAAGACAGAATCATCAGCCTTGCTATTGGAACATTTGAGAATAATATGTTAAATCATCTCAAAATAGAAATGTTTAATCCAGGAGTACAGATAAAAGATGGTTCCCGATGGGTACATAATATCAGTAATTCAATGGTAAAGGATAAATTAAGATTCGCTAACTCTACCATGTTTAATGAGATAAAAAGCATTTTCTCAAATAAAAATAATGTGATTATTGGGCATGCTATTGAAAATGATTTATTTATGATAGCCAGAGAAGGGATTGAATGCGCTTGCAAAATTCTTGATACAGAATATTGTGCCCGTCAGGTTTTCAATCTGCATAAAAGTTCACTGCGCTTTTTAAAAAATGAACTAAACCTAAATACAGAAGTATTACAGGATTTTACAGCTCATACCGCCGACGGTGATGTTATGATCACCTATTTTGTTCTGCTTGAATTGCTGAAATACAAAACCTTCGACGATCTCATTGAAATGACGATGTCTCATACTTTAAAGCGTTCTCTACCTGGCAGAAAATATGCCAAAATTCCCATTTCTGAAGTCATTCGAAAAGATAGAAATTATGTGAGAGAAGTCTATTTAACTACCACTAATCCTTCTTTAAGATACTGTCTTTGTTATTATCTAAATCGCAATAAAATTCACGCAAAATTTCATAATACCCCATTATTGAATAAATAGCCAAAACATTTTTATATTTTACCAAGATAGCAACCTCTTGTAAATTCATTAACGCCAGTTTATACCATTATCAAAACGAATTAATGATAGTTTATTGTCTTCTGTTTTTTAAAGAAATTCAAACTCTTTTGCTACCACTTCGTTACTCTTGTTTTTTAAACAGCTCAATACTATAGTTAAACTGAATGAATGTTCTTCGTTACATTCGTAAATCATTCAATACTTGTATGGCTAGTCGCCATTTATGCAATACTTTCCTCAAATTAAAAGCAATAAACAATCTGAAAGAGTATAACGAATATAATCGATGAAAATATTCTAAAAAGAATAACAATACTAAGCCCAGTAATTAAGATAGCAACTGAGTAGTAAAAAAATAGTTATTACAAAATCTCCAGAAAAAAAAGCATTCATCAAATGAGATTATTTTAGCAAAAAATGAACTTCTTTTGTCTTATTCACAATATTTCTCTTATTTCTCTATTTTTTAATATGTTATCTCTTTTTTTCTCTTTTGATTCTCATATCTATCCTGTAGAATACACTTCATATTTCTCATTACTAATTACATTTTCTGACATCGTATCAGATTAAATGATACAATTAGATTTTCAGTTTTTCACTTTTACAGTAAACTTCTCAAAAAAGCATCAACATAAAAAAAATTAGCACTCAAAGATTTTGTTTGACAATTTTTCAAATTATATTATTTTGTCATTAGATTAGCAGAATACGATAAGGAGTGCTAAAAAATGAAAAAGAATGAGCTCAGAGAACAGGAAGTTCTGAAGAATCTGGTAGAAGAGTTTATAGAGACCAAGGAAGCAGTTGCCTCCAGATCTTTATGCGAGAACTATATTGAAGGTATTAGTTCAGCTACGATTCGTAATGACCTATCCCGTTTGGAAGGAAAAGGCTATATCTACCAGCCACATACTTCAGCAGGGCGAATTCCCACCATTGCGGGTTATAGAAAATATGTAGATTGTATCAAACCTGAAGTAGCCAAAATAAAGTATGATAAAACCGACTTTTTACAATCCATGTTAGTTCAAAATTATCGGGATATTCCGCTTTCACTTCATTTTATTAAACAATTACTGGCAAAAGAAACCGATCAGCTTAGTTTTGTAGCAGAACCAGAGATATCTTATGACTGTCTATCCAAACTGGATGTGTTTAAAGTGGCAAATGACAAGTTATTATTTGTTATTAGCCTCGATTCAGGAATGGATAAAACGATTATCATCAAGCCAGATTTTGATATATCTGAAGCCCAGTTAAAAGTATTGGTCAGATATTTGAATGATGAACTGACAGGACTAAGGATATATGACATTATCAATAAATATCTGGACAATCTGTCAGACATTGTATCAGAAGACAATAAGCTTCTTCAATGTTTTTTAAAAGAATTCTACAATGCCTTAATAGAATTGAATAGTTTTTATATTCATTTTGATGGTAGTGTTGAATTTCTCAATCAGGTAGAGTTTGATAATAAGCATAACATCCTTCTCTTTTTAGAAATGATGCAGAGACACGATTTGCTGATTTCCATGATGCAGAAATATCAATTGGATTCAGAAAAAGGCTACAAGCAGGATGCTAGTAGTACGGAATGGAATATATTATTGGGAGAGGATTTTGGTAATCCTGAATGGAATGGATTCTCCATGATATTTTCAAGATATGAGATATTTGATATACCGGCTTATCTGGGAGTAATTGGACCTAACAGCATGAATTATAAAAAAAACATTCCAGTAGTAAGAGATATCGCAAAGATTATTACTCAAACAACTAAGAAAGGGATGATGGTACTTAGAAATGATAAAAAAAGACAATAAAAAGGATAAAGAGAACATGATTCAGGATGACGAACTAAAAAAAACAGATATTCCTGTTGAGCATGAAGAAACTGCGCCAATAAAAAATGAAGATGCCAGTTCTTCTGAAGAGATACAGGAAATCACTGTACAGGAGATTGAAGAAGAGGATTCCTTTGAGCAGGAACTTGAAAAATTAGAAGCTGAACGTGACGAATTTAAAAATAAGTGGCTGAGAACATTAGCTGATTTTGACAACTTTCGTAAGAATACACTCAAAGAAAAGGCTGACTGGGTGAAATATTCCAACGAGAAGATTATTCTTGAGATTTGTGAAGTCTTTGACAATTTTGAAAGGGCTTTTAGTGTAGAAGTGAATACAGACGGCTTTGAAGCGTTTAAAAAAGGCATTGAACTGATTTATCAACAGATTGAAACGCTGTTAAAAAGAAACAATGTTACCAAAATTGAATGTTTTGAAAAGGAATTTGACCCTAACTATCATGAAGCATTAGCTCATATTCCTTCTGATTTAGAGGAAAACATCATCGCAGCTGTCATTCAAAATGGCTACAAGATGAATGAAAAAGTAATCAGACCAGCTCGTGTAGCTGTTTCTAATGGCATAAAACCAGAAAATAAAGAATAAAAAATAAAAAGGAGGCATACCATGGGAAAAATCATCGGAATCGACTTAGGAACCACTAATTCATGTGTATCAGTAATGGAAGGCGGTAAACCAATCGTTATCGCTAATGCTGAAGGAACCCGCACAACTCCATCTGTTGTCGGATTTAATGCAAAGGGAGAAAGACTGGTTGGTCAGCTGGCAAAAAGACAGTTAATCACCAATCCAACCAATACCGTTTATTCAATCAAACGTTTTATGGGTAGAAATATAAATGAAGTTCAAGATGAAATTCGCATTGTTGGTTATAAAGTGAATGCAACCAACAAAGGCGAAGCAACCGTTCATATCGATGCTGTAAGCAAAGACTTTACACCTCAGGAAATTTCAGCTATCATTTTAACTAAAATGAAGGAAACTGCTGAAGCTTATCTGGGACAAGAAGTTAAAGAAGCGGTGATTACCGTTCCTGCTTACTTCAATG
>Ga0116156_10004723_pt1 | contig 11470 bp, 17 predicted proteins | sample AD_UKC045_MetaG_FD_89891 | JGI IMG/M metagenome (GOLD analysis project Ga0116156, IMG submission 89891) | Active sludge microbial communities of municipal wastewater-treating anaerobic digesters from USA - AD_UKC045_MetaG | ecosystem: Engineered > Bioreactor > Anaerobic > Digestate | place: USA... | reverse complement strand
TATGTAAGCCATCTGAAATACTTATTGCACCAGACGGAAGGCTTTTTAAGTGCCATTACGATTTATACCACGGGGTAAACGCTTATGGGCATATATTAAATGAGGATATTGAGATACCCACTGATTACCAACCTTGTAATGTTTGCGGTTTTTGCAATCCTTGCGATATAAAAACAAAATTTGACCGCTTCCAGAAAACAGGGCATTGTTCTGTCACTATAAAGGGAATAGATGGATAAATACCGCTACGATGGGCATAAACTAATTTACCATATGGATAGGGTTTATGACCACTTTATACACGGTAAAAAGATTGCCCCGATACATATGGATATTGGTGTAACAAGCACTTGCAACTCTAATTGTGTTTATTGTTATGCTAAGTGGCAGAGACACGAGGGCGAGGTATTAGACAAAAATGTTTTTATAAATCTAATGGCTGAAGCACCATTAGTAGGTATTAAGTCGGTAGCAATTATAGGTGATGGCGAGCCTACCCTTAACCCTGCGTTATACGAAGCTGTGGCGGTTGGAAAAAAGAATGGTCTTGATATTAGTGTAGGAACCAATGGCATAGCATTAAATACTGAAAAATTAGATGCTCTTTGAAAAATTGCGTGTGGATTAGGTTTAACCTCTCGGCTGGGACTAAAGAAGGATACAAATTAGTCCACGGGTATGACAACTGGGAGAGAGTTTCAGAGAATATAAGGGAAGCAGTGAGTGTGAAAAAGAACAAGGGTTACTCTTGCACCATAGGCTTGCAAATGGTTCTTATACCCCAGTGCATAGACCAAGTAATACCTGAAGCCAAGTTTGCCATAGACGCAGGCGTTGATTATATGGTAGTCAAGCAATATTCCGACCCTATTTGCGATAAAATGGCACAGGTTGACAGAGATTGGTATAACACTGAATCTACAAAGAAAATATTAAAAGAAGCCGAAGATATGTCAACTAAAGATACCCAAATAATAATCAAATGGGGTCTTATGCAGTTCCACGACAATAAGCCTTACAAACGCTGTGTTGATTTACCGCTTCTGATTGAGTCCTCTGGGACGGGGAAGGTTTACCCCTGTGGATACCACTTCAGGGACGAGAGGTATTGTTTTGGTGACCTAAATAAGCAATCAATCAGAGAAATAATAGAGAGCGAACACTACTGGAAACTTATCAAACATATGAGAGAAGATTTTATAGTCGGCAAAGACTGCCACGGAGCCTGCCGTCACGATAGGACGAATGAATTTATTTGGGATTTTTTACAACCAGTAGAACATAAAAATTTTATATGAAAAATACTAATATCCATATGTCTTTAGGGGATGTAATTGACAGGCTAACTATCCTTACCCGTAAGATATTCTTTGGCGAAGTTCAAGCACATAAAGAACACACGGCTCTTTCAGAGGGATTAGACAAATTAGACATTAAACTCACAGGCGAGTTATTAAACGCAATCATCTGGATAACCCAAATGAACTTTGAGGTATGGAACAGGGAGAACGCATTTAGGCGTGGGGAAGAAATGTCAGCGGAAGATGTCAAGAAAATGATGATTGAAGTTCGTGATATGAACAAAAGGCGGATAGAATACCGCAACGAAATCAATCGCCTTACAGAAACAGGGTTTAAGGAGTTCAAAGTAAAACATAGAAGCCAATGACATTAAGAGAAAGGGTGATGGATGAAGCGTGCAAGAGGAATATGGGGCATATTGCTCCGTCCCTTTCGTGTTTGGATATTATCCAAGTTATATGGGATAAATTTCCGAAAGATACTTTAATTCTTTCTAAGGGACACGGTTGTTACGGGATTTATGTTCTTAGAAACAAGTGGGACACAGGCTGTCTTGAGGGGTTTGGCTCTTTAGGACACGGTTTGCCTATTGCGGTAGGCAATGCCTTTGGAAGGAAGTTACAAAAGAAAGACGGGCATATTTTCTGCATAGTTGGTGATGGGGAAATGCAGGAAGGCTCAATGTGGGAAGCCTTAAACTTTATGCAACACCACAAGCTGAATAATATAACTGTCATAGTAGACAACAATGGCTTACAGGCTATGGACAGGGTAGAGAATGTTCTTTCACATAATTTGGTAAACAGGTTAGAGGCGTGGGGGTTGGAGACTTGGGTTTGCGATGGGCATAACCAAGATAAACTCCACTACATACTTAAATTTAAGCCACAAGTCTTGGTAGCTAATACTATCAAGGGCAAGGGTTATCCTTATATGGAAGGGGTAGCCAAGTGGCATTTTAGAGTCCCAGATGATAACCAGAGATAATATCCTTACTTCCTTACTTCCTTACTTTAATGACTCAAGATACTGCCTAATAGTTTTAGATATGGGGTTTGGGAAGGTTGACGATATTAAGGCTAAATATCCAGACAGGGTGTTTAATTTTGGGATTATGGAACAAGGTGCAGTTGGGATAGCCTCTGGTATGGCTGAGTCAGGGTTGATACCGATAGTTTATTCAATAGCTACGTTCCTTGTTTATAGGGCGTTAGAACAGATTAAAAATGACATAGTTTTTAGAAACCAGAATGTGAAATTAATCGGTAACGGCTCTGGAGATTATTTTAAGTCTATGGGTTCTTGCCACTGGTGCAAAGATGACGACACCAAGTTAATGGATATAATTGGTATGCCAGTGTATGACGGAGAGCATTTTAACGAGTGGATTAACTCAAGCGAGGCAGGTTATATAAGATGTTAGTTGATATTATATCTGGTTTGCATAAGTCGGGCAAAAGAGATTATCAATCCCATATGACACTTGATAAACCAGAAAATATGGAAGTAGCACGCAGGTTCGGTTTTGATTTCTGGGACGGTGAGAGAAAATACGGCTATGGGGGTTATAAAGACGACGGAAGGTGGAAGCCGATAGCAAAGAAGTTGATAGAAAGATACAAGCTGAACAGAAAATCTCTTGTCCTTGACATAGGTTGCGGTAAGGGTTATTTAGCCAACGAAATATCCAAGATTAGCAAGGCAGAGGTTTGGGGTTGTGACATATCAGAATATGCACTTGATAACAGCCCGCTTAAAAATAAGTTCAGGTTCAACGCTGGGATTGATAATTTAGATGATATAGACGAGGATTTTGATTTAATCATATCGTTAAATACACTGCATAATCTTACACTGCCGAGATTGAAGCAGGCTATAAAGCAGATAAATTCACATAGCAAACAAGCATATATAGTTGTTGAAAGTTATAGAAACACAATAGAATTACATAACCTTACAAGTTGGGCTTTAACTTGTGAGCAATTTTTAAGACCAGAGGAGTGGGAGTTTTTATTTAAAGAGTGGGGGTATAAGAAGGATTACGAGTTTATATTTTTTGAATAGGAGAAGTAATGAACAAAACTTTTAGTGAAATAACAGACAATGTTCAAGCAGAGGTTCAGGATACATCTTCTGCGTTTGACACAATAGTAAGAAAATATGTCAACGCCAGATATTTCCAAATCCTGCGAGCAATAAACTGGGATGCAATAAGGACAGATTATACCCTTACCACTACTTCTGGGACACAGGAATACGCATTGCCAGACGATTTTGGTAAAGAACTACACGTCAGGGATACCACAAATGGTGAGGAACTTGCCTACGCAGATTTACAGAAGATACTTACCGATTATCCAGATAGCTTTACTGACGCTGGAACAGTAGCAAGATATTACATACTTGAGGACAGTGTCCAAGCTCAGCCTACATCTGCCTCGGTTATCGCAGTTGTTTCTTCTTCCGCAAACGACACCACACAGACCGTGTTAATCAGGGGGATAGTATCTGGAGTAGAAACTTCCGAGAGTGTTACCTTGACAGGAACTACGCCAGTTAATACCACTAATACTTTTACAAGGGTAAAAGCAGTATCAAAGAGCGGTAATACAACTGGAAAAATAACACTTACATCAAACTCGTCAGCGGTAACAATAGCCATATTAGCCTCAAAAGTTAACACTTATTATTGCAAGAAAATAGGTTTCCACTATGTCCCTTCAAGCAGTTTAGTAATAGCTGTGCCTTATCATATACAACCGCTTCCTATGACCGAGGATTATGATTACCCGATTATAGACATAGCTGATTTGATTGAGCTTGGTGCGAAGGCTGATGCTTGGAGATATAAGAAGCAGGGTGCAAAAGCTAATGATTCAGAAACAAGGTTCGCAATAGAATTGCAAGGGTATATATGGAACAAAGAAAATCAACCTAACAGGGTCACGCAGTTTATTCCAGTGACCTACGATAAGGATTTACTATATTAAATATGGCAATCCAAGATGTAAGGATAATTTCAAGCATACGCACCCCAGATGATTCACCACTTTATGTCATAAGAAAAGATTTTTCTGGTGGTGTAAATTCAAGACAACATTCTTCTATTATAGGGGAAACCCAGACAGAGGTCTTGAAGAATATTGATTTGAGTGTGTTGGGCGAGATGACAAAACGCTCTGGTTCAACTCTTATAGGTAATGATGTGGGTGATGTTTCACCTGCTTATTTACATAACTTTGAAATACAGAACTCTGACGACCAGTTGTTAATGTATGAGAATACAACTCTATGGAAATGGACTGGTTCTGGAAATTGGGCTTCCTTGAAAGCGGATTTCACCGCCTCTACTGATGTTGGGATAATATCTGCTAAAGAGAGTGGTCTTTCTCCTGATGATATAGTTATAGTCCAGAATGGAACTAATAATGCCTTTAGGGTTGATAGTTCTGGTAATTTACAGGATTTAGGTTCTACCACAGGGACAGGATCTGACTCTCCGCCTAAATCAACAGTTATGTGCTGGTATGGGAATAGGGTTTGGGTTCTTCTCAATGACTTACTTTATTTCTCTGATGCTTATTCTGCTGATTATTCAAGTGCTTTTGACACAGTGTCTAATGTTTTTAGGCTTCCAATAGGCGAGGAAAGGAAAATTATCCCTACCCGTGATACTGGTATGGTGGTTATGGGGAAGGAACAGATATGGGGATTAAACCCTTCTGTGGTTCCAGTAGCAACCGATAAACCAGAGCCACTTATCACAAATATGGGAGTGGTAAGTAAGAAGGGTGCAGTCGCTTACGGTGATAACATCTACTTCTTCTCACAAGACGGGTTCAGGGAACTTAAAAGAACTATCCAAGATAAATTGCAGGTTGGGACTACATATCCGTTGTCTTACCGTTTAAAGACTGAACACGACAGGATTTCTTGGGCAAATATATCCAAGCTATCAATGGCTGCTTGGGATAATAAAATATTTATAGCAGTTCCTACATCCGCTACGACATTTGACACTTGGGTTTACTATCCTGTTATAGACGCTTTTATGATTATACAGGGTTGGTCTCCTACTTGTTGGTCAACATTCAAAATATCTGGTGAAGAAAGACTTTATTATGGACAGGTTTCCCAAGGAAAGGTTTACAGGGCTTGGTATGGATACACCGACGAGGGTGCTACAACTACCACAGGAACTGCTGTAACTATGACAGTTGACGGCAGAGAGGAAAATCTTGGTCAACCGTTAGTTTACAAGGTAGGCGGAGAATTGGAGATAGAAGCAGAGGTGGCGGGAAGCGGAAATACATTGACTATAAATGTGGCTGTTGACGGAGGTGCTTTCCAGAATTTAGGCACTGTTTCTTTAGGCTCTGATTCAGCACCGACATTGCCTATCAATTTACCATTTAATCTCTCTGACAGTTATGTGGTAAGAGAGAAATTTCACCTTGAGAGTTTGGGAAGGTTCAGAACTATCCAAGTTGAAATTATAAACTCAGATAGTAATACCGACCCGATAAAAGTTTACGGATATAATATAACATCATTTCAGGAGGCTTACGAGAATGAATGAGTGGGTTAGGTCGCCAAAGATAGAAGATAGCTACGAAGAACTGCATAAATTCAGACCAGAAGTATATTTCTCTATCCCCCAAATAAGGGGAGTGAACAAGGTTAAGATCTCACACGGCGGTAAAGAAGTGGTAATGACTGAGACTCTGGATAAAGGTCTTACCAAAGAGGCTTCAGTTGAGTTTAACGGTAATAAAACATTATACAAATCTGTCTATGAGGCAGAATTAGAAATAAATAAATTATTGAGGGCTTAAATGGCTGGGACATTAACAAGAGGTTACACATTCGGAGCGACAGAGGAAGTAACGGCAGCTAAGTTACACGCTCTTGTAGATAGTGGTTCTGTGTCAGGCATAACAGCAGACGAGATAGCTTCTGGGACTATCACTAACGATAAAATAGCTTCAGTGAGCGGGGAGAAATTCACTAACCTAAGCTCTATACCATTAGGGGCAGGGATTATACCAAAAGAGAATCTTACAAGCGTAGCCCAGAAAGGTGCTAATAGTGATATTACATCTTTGTCTGGTCTTACTACGGCTTTATCCACCGCACAAGGCGGAACAGGTTCAACTGCTAACGCTAACGCAGCAAGTGGTGTCGTAGTATTAAATGCAAGTTCACAATTACCTGCGGTAAGTGGTGCTTTACTAACAAATTTACCAGTGACTAAAGCTACTCTTGGAGTGGATAGTGGTGCAGTAAGTGTTGGAGCTAATACTTATGCGACAGTTTCTTTTAATTTTACTTTTAGTTTAGCACCGATTATTGTAGTCACCCCTACCGCTGGTGATACTGGAGTTGGCGAAGATTATTGGGTAACAAATGTAGGGACAACAACTTTTCGTCTTTATAGTTCTTGTGATGCTACCAGAACTATAAATTGGATAGCAGTAGGGACTCCAGCATAATGTATAATTCACTACTTAATTTTATTTTCGGGGAAGTAAACGAGGAAGGATACGCAACACCTAATTAAACGGAGATATAGATGTCAGCAACAATCACAAAAGGTTATACATTTGGGGCGACAGAACTTGTTACAAACACCAAGCTACATACCTTGGTTGACTCGGCTACTATCACAGCGATAGCAAACACCGAGTTGTCAGTTCTCACCTTAGTAAGTATGGTTAATGGGAACGCCTTGTTCCAATTAGGTAATATCCCAAGCGGAGCAGGTGCTATACCTAACGCTAACATAGCGATGCTGACTATGCCGAGTATGGTGTTCGGTGCTGCATTGTTCGGTCTGGCGACAATCCCAGATATTGCGGGGATAATCCCAGCGAGCAACCTTGGTTCTGGCACTCCGTCAGCTTCAAATTATTTAAGAGGTGATAGTTCTTGGCAAACAGTTTCTTCAGGAACATCTGGGACATTTGTAAACGGTGATTTAAGTTCAAGCAAATTAACAGTAACACATAATTTATCACTTTCAGCACCATACACAAGAATAGTCAAAGTAGTCAATAATAGCAATTTAGAGATTATCCCCGATAATATAACTTTTGCAACAAACTCATTTGAAATAGACCTAACAAGTTATGGAACTATATCAGGGACTTGGGGTTATAGGTATATATAAATGCAAATAGGAAAATCAAGAGTTAATACATTACAAGCTGATACTTTCGTGAGGGTTTATACTAATACCCTTACCGCAGATGCCACTTCTATAACTATTTCAGGGCTTGCGGGCAATACTGACGAGATTTATATGTTAAGGTGTAAGTTTGTAAATGGCTATGCAGGCGGAGAAAGCACTTATTATTTACGACCCAATAATGACTCAAGCTCAAGCCCTTACAATTATGGCAGGCAGGTTCTTCTTGTTTATGGCGGAACTACATTAGCTGCAGTAAGGGCTGATGCAGTTAATTATATTTTTCTTGGACAGATTGAGAATGAAAATAATGTTGGTTATGTAGAAACTACCTTGTATGCAAAATCTGGTTATGTAAGAACAGGTATAAGTAGATTACTTGATAAAACAGCAGGCACAACTGTTGGGGGATTATTTTTTGAGGGGTTTTCTTGGAACAACACCGCAGATGAAATCACTTCTTTGGTTATTTCAACAAATCAAACTGACGGAATTGGTGCGGGTTCAATAATAGACTTATACAAATTAGTGAGGAAATCATAATGGATTTCGGTGCTGTATCTCAAAAATCAGGAACAGCTTTATATGCAGGACAGGATTGGCAGTTAGTAGAACGCAAGACGGTAACAGAAGCACTTACTTCTTATGCCTTTTCAAACCTTACAGGAGATAGTGAAACAGAATACCGACTTATTTCCTATGTCAAAAATGGTTATGCGGGCGGGGTAATAGTAAAGTTAAATATCAACGCAGATAGCACAGCAGGTAATTATGGCTATCAAATGACAAGGGGAGTTAACACAACAGCTTCCGCTTCAAGAGATACAGGTGCAACACCTTATTTGGGAATGGTTACTACTGATAGTTCAAGAAATGTGTCTTTAAGCGATGTAACTATATCTGCAAAAACAGGCACTATTAGGGTTGGGTTGACTAAACTTGTTGGGTGTATCGCAGGAACGGACATTTACAATATAGACCATCACGGATGGGCGTGGAATAACTCTGCTAATGAAATAACATCTCTTTCGGTAGTTGCCGACCAAACAGGCGGTCTTGGGGTTGGAACGGATTTATTTTTATTTGCACGCAGGTTGGGTGGAAGCGTAGCGACAGCAGGACAAAGGTTTGGCACAATGAATATTAAGGGAACACTCTCCGCAGGGATGTTTGTATTAAAAGAGAGATATGAGGTAACAGGGAGTGCAGTAACCTCAAAGACCTTTTCAGGGCTTACAGGTAACACTAATCCTATTTATTTAATCAAGGCAAGATTTGTAGATAAGGACGGAGTGGATTATTTTCTTACCCAATTAAATGCTGATAGCGGTTCAAATTATGGTTGGCAGGAGATAGCAGGGGTAAACACAACAGTCAGCGCAGCAAGAGCAACTGGACGGAGTAGCTTTAGGGTTGGATCTGCGGGCACGGATGGACAAATATCAATAAGTGAAACAATATTATATGCAAAATCTGGTAATGCGAGAGTTGGAATAACAGAGTTTGCCTCTGGTATATCAACTACAACAGTAACCAATATTAAATTACAGGGTGAGGCTTGGAGTAATACCACAGATGAAATAACCTCTTTAGTTATAACTCCTTCTGCGAATAAATTAGGAGTAGGCACAGTTATAGAACTTTATCAATTACAAATAGGAGTATAAAAATGGCAGTATGCACAAGATGTGGAGTGGTAATGCACGATGATGATGTAAGAAATCACATCTGCAAAGAAGCGGATATACCTAAAAAGGGTGAGCCGATAAGTTTAAGTGAGAAGATACAGGCACTTGAAAAAGAGGTTGTTATTGGATGACGCAACGCTCAATAAAATCGCTGATTTTATCCAGAAACACGCACCGCATTACACTAATAGGGAATTATTAAAAGAGTATATCCTGCGACACTGGGAGTTCAAGACAGCGTTTGTAATGCAAGACGGGGATAGGATTGTAGCGGTGTGCAGATGGAATATAAACGACAACATAGCCGACATCTTAGACCTTTACATAGATGAGAAATTTCGGGGAAAGAAAATAATCCAGTTGTTTTTACAGAAAGGTTTATGGATATTCCCCCAAGTGAAATACATTAGATTTGAAAGATTTATGAAATACCCGAATAGAGAGAAAAGTTTAATTCCGATAGAAAAAGTATTAAAAAGGAGATAGTTATGGGAAGCACGAGTATAAGTTCACCAACCCCACCGCAACCGCCGTCAACAGCCCAGAGTATGAGGGAATACGTAGAAAATTACCCCGCCCTCTGGCAGATGCAGATGTCTTACGCACCCCAAGAGGCTGAGTTACAAGCACAGTTAGCCGAGCAGTATTCTGGGAGAATGGGTCAAGCATTAAAAGACGCTCAAGATGCTATGTATCCTACCGAGACGGCTATAACCGAGCAGGCAGGTGAACAGGCGTTAGAGGGTATGCAATCACAAGAATTACCAAGTTGGGCTAAACAAAAATATCTTGATGAAATGAGAGCTAACCTTGGTTCAAATGCAGGGTCAGGTATAGGTGCAGATTACACATCAAGAAACCTATTAGAACAAGGAAAGAACTGGCAGGATTATTATAGAAATTTAGGTTTAAGTATCGCAGGAAAACAACCAATTTATTCAGCACAACCAGTAGGTTACACCAACCAGATGGCTAATTACACTCCCCAAGGGGTTATGAACTATAATGCACAGAACTACGGCAATTACGCAAACGCTTATTCGTCTATGTATGGTGCTAATGCACAGTTGGCTGGGACAAGATATAATTCAATGATGAACTTAATCGGAACTGGGATTGGCACTGCTGGTAATGTTATGAGTTCTTTTGCTGGTTCATCTAAACGCTTTAAGAGGAATATAACACTATGGGCGTAGCCTTAGATAAGATAAAAAAAATAAGAGTAGTAGAGTTTGACTGGGACGAGGAACACGGCGGAGAACACGATATAGGTATTATCGCCGAGGAATTAGAAAAGATAATCCCAGAGGCAGTTTGGAAAAAAGATGGTCAAATAATGGGGATTAAACCCTTAACTATGATAGGTGTATTGGTCAAAGCAATTCAAGAAATGGAGAAATAATATGGGTAGTGGAGCAGCGGCGGGTGCGGGAGCAGCAGCGGGAACAGGTGCAGGGGCTGGGGCTACCTTTGGTGGTGGTATGGCTGGAGGAATGGGAGCTAGTAATAGTTTTACTGGTGGAGCATCTTCTGGTGCAATTGCTGGTTCAAGTGGAACATCAATTGGAAGTTCAGATGAATCAAAAAAGAAAAAATCTGCTGCTATGACCCCAGTCGGACATTCACCTTCTTACGTGCAGAGTTATCAAGACTATGGCTTTACACCACAGCAAGGTATGATGTCAGTGGGGGCTTCTCCATTTGCTTCGCAGACGAACAGTGCATTATGGGGAGATGATAATGACAGGGCAGCGGTAGAACAATTTTTAGAATGGCAAAAAAGGATGGGATACTAATATGGCTGACGATTTTAAATATAATAGATTTGAAGGGTTGAGTCCTCTCAGGAAAGCTATGCTTATTCTTGGCGAGGGAGCTATGAGTTTTGGAGAAGGAATGTCAGGAAAACCCTTCTACTCCACCTATATGGAAAGAGATGCCCAGAACGCTAAGATGGCGTATGAGCAGTTCCAACAGAAAAGACAGCAAGAAACCTATCAGAATATGATGGCTCAAGGTGGGATAAATGCACAAGGTGGAACTATACCCACTGTTAAAATACCAGACCCTAATTCAAAAGTAGGTTTTAGAGTAGAAGTTGACCCTGCCTACAAAGCAGAAATGGAAATAACAAAACAAGCTGACATAGCAAAGTTAAAAGAAAATGAAGTTGCTCTCGGTAAGTCAGAGAGATTAAACACAGTAATGAAAACTATTGAAAACCAATGGTTAAAAACATCTCCTTATAAGGGTGCTATTACTAAGACTGGGTTAGTCCCAATTTTAGGTGCTT
>Ga0116156_10004722_pt1 | contig 11472 bp, 10 predicted proteins | sample AD_UKC045_MetaG_FD_89891 | JGI IMG/M metagenome (GOLD analysis project Ga0116156, IMG submission 89891) | Active sludge microbial communities of municipal wastewater-treating anaerobic digesters from USA - AD_UKC045_MetaG | ecosystem: Engineered > Bioreactor > Anaerobic > Digestate | place: USA... | reverse complement strand
GCGCGAATTTTTTTGTATCAAAAGACAGGTCTTGCGACCTGTCTTTTTGTTACATGTTATGTGTTATGTGCTACATGACATTCTACCCTTGCGCCCCGGCGGCTTGAATGGCCTGCTTAAACGTTTCGTAAGGCAAGGCGCCTTCCAATAACTCGCCATTCACAAACGTGGCAGGCGTACCGCCGACACCGGCTTGAGAACCTTCGTTCAAGTCTTCGGTGACCCGCGAAGCCATTTCTCCACTATCCAAGCACTTATCGAATTTAGCCGTATCCAGACCCAAATCTTTGGCCGCTTGTTTCCAGGCCGCTACATTCATACTGCCGGCTTTATTGGCCGCAAAAATCTTTTCATACATCTCCCAAAACTTGCCTTGAGCAGCCGCGCACTCGGAGGCCTCACCCGCTTTTTGCGCTTCAGCATGGAAAGATAACGGGAAATGACGGAAGACCACTCTTACATCATTGGGGAAATCTTTTTTAATCTGCTGCATGGTGTCAAAATGTCTGGAGCAAAACGGACACTCAAAATCAGAATATTCGATCAAAGTCACTTTGGCATTTTTGTTGCCATAAATATGATCCCTGGTCTCATCCACCTCTCTGGGAGGTTGTGACGGCAAAGCGGTCGGATCTTGCGCCGCCGGCTGACTTGGCTGAGCGGTCGGCTGTTGAGCCACTTGATTGCCCAAACCCAAAGCACCGACGCTTTTACCCGAAAATAAAAAGTTTAAAACCAAAATCAAGGCCAAGGTAGCCATGACGGCCACACCTGAAATAAGACCCATAGCAAACATGGTCTTGGGATTGCCCTGCCAAAAATTGCTCTGGTCCTTGTTCTGTTCTGAATGTTCCATACAAAATAAAATAGTTAACTGTGGATAATTTTATTAACAGACCCTAGGGTCAATGTCGCTATATTTTTATGGTCGGGAGAGAAAAAGTCAACTGGACACCGCTGATTTTACTCGCCCAACGCCTGATCCAGCTCACGCCGCCAAGTTTGTTCGTCTATGGCTCCGCTGATCATTTTCTTATTAATGAAATAAGTGGGGGTTGCATCCAAGCCCATGTTCACGGCTTCCGCGTAATCTTCTTTAACCTTGGATTCCGTAGTCCGATTAGCATAGCAGATTGCAAACTCATCCTTACTCAAACCAGATTGCTCGGCCAAACCCGCAAAATAATCCGCTGGATCTCCAATATAAGACCAGTTGGTCTGATACCTATACAATATAGAGGCGTAGTTCCAAAAACCCGATTGTTCTTGGGCGCATCTGGCGGCCATGGCCGCGGGCAAGGCATTGGGATGGATGGAGCTCAACGGAAAATCCTGCCACACAAACAACACCCTGTCTTCATATTCTGCCATAATTTTTTCCAAAATCTGTTCACTGACTTTGCAGGCCGGACATTGAAAATCACTAAAAATCCTAACCGTCACTTTAGCGCCAGCCGGCCCCTTGGTAGGAGATCCGTCATCATTGAAAGTGGCGTTGGTATTAACACCCGGGACTGTCTGGCCCGAACCTGCGGTTATTGCCCAAATCAAACCGACTATAATCAAAACCCCCAGCCCCAGCGTGCCGATTAAAAACATCTGTCTCATTCTATCTGTTTTATCCATAGGCTATCAGTTTACCAGTTACCGCCGGACTGTAAAGAATTAAGTCAAGCTCTGGCGATTTTCGGTTTAAGCAACAGGCCCAAGCCCAAACTAACAGTGACGATCAACAGCCATTGCGTGGGCGTTAATCCGGCGTAACGCGCGTCATACAAACGATAAAAATCCAAAACAAAACGGGAAACGCCGTCCAAAATCAGCCACCAGCCCACGAAAAAACCGGCCGGCCGCGGCTTGCGGTTTAAAAAATAAAATAAAATAAAAATACCAAACCCCAATAACGAAAGATATAACCCGTGATCATGCCTGACACCATCCGGATATTTAACACCCAAGATAAAATCAGTCAGTGTTCCGGGGTGGTCATGAATTAAAAAACATCCGATCCGGCCGATACCTATACCCAAAGGCAAAGCGTAGGCTACGATATCCGCCACTTTCCAGACTCCCAAAGAATGACGTTTAACGTAGATCAGACCCGCCATCACCCCACCCAAAACCCCGCCCATCATGGAATAACCCGGCAACATGGGGTTAATAATATCCCAGGGATTTTGCACATACCAAGACAGATCATAAAACACGACATGAAAAAGACGCGCCATTATAAAAGCGCTGATAAAAATCCAAAAAAGTATGTCCCAAAGCAGTTTTGAATCTAAGCCGCGCTTGATAAATTCGCGAGCCGCCACCAAAGCGGCACCTAAAAAACCCAAAGCCACCAAAGCGCCCCACACTTGTATATTGATGGGACCGATGGGTATGGCGTGCAATTCAATCCAAGGAATCATCTTGCTCAAAAATTAAATAATTTCTTCATATCACATTCAGCGTCTTAAACGCTTTCTCAAACTCATCCAAAGCACGCCGAGCTTCTCTGTCCGATAGCTTGAAATCATGTTGATGCACCAGTTGATTGCGCAGTTTATGCGCCCACCACACATCTTTCAACTTGGGGTATTTGTAACAAGCGACTTTCAATCTTTCTCCCAGAGTCTCACCCGGTATCATCATGGATTTGAGCGATGAATCCAACAACTTGTCAGCTTCCATGAGCGCCAACTTTTTACCCATCTGCCCGTTTGACTCCCCTGTTTCACGAATTTCGTGCCATCTTTTTTTAACTTCTTCGCGGGACATGCCCAACATGTCGGGTCTGGATAATTGTTTTTTCAGCCACCAAATAAAAACCGCCAAGCCAACCAATAAGATAAAGGTAACTATACCGACCACGGCAAAAACCCATTGGATGATCCCGGGGCCGTAAGCAAGAGTCAATTGATCGAGCATAAAGATTAAATTTTTTGCGCGGCCAGCTCGTAATGACGGGCCGCGTTTAGAACGGACTTTTCATCAAACCATGGTCCGATGATCTGCAGGCCAACCGGCATGCCGCCATTATTATCACAAGGTACGGACACGGCCGGCAGCCCGGCCACGTTGATGCTGACCGTAAAAATATCTTCCAAATACATGGCCAAGGGATCATTGGTTTTCTCTCCCAGCTTAAAAGCCGTGGTCGGAGCCGTGGGCGTTACGATCAAATCCACGGACTTAAAAGCTTCTTCGTAACCGCGCCTGATCAAAGTCTGCACTTTCTTAGCCTGAACGTAGTAAGCATCAATATACCCGGATGACAAAGCAAAAGTACCGAGCAAGATACGCCTCATCACCTCATCGCCCAAACCCTGCGCCCTGGAAGCCGCGTAAGTTTCGAACAAAGACGGAGCCTGCTGGCGCAAGCCGTAACGCATGCCGTCAAAACGGGACAAATTGGCCGAAACTTCACACGGCATCAGAACATAATAGACCGCCAAGGCTTCGTCCGCGTAAGGCAAATCAATCTCCACAATTTCCGCCCCCTTATTTTTTAATTGATTAACCGCATCCAAAGTCGCGTCCCTGACCGCCTCCTGAACACCATCCATACCCCAAGCCTGCTTGGGCAAACCAATGCGCACCCCCTTAAGAGATTCAGTCCATTTTGGATTAAAAAGCTCCACCTCGCCCGTAGTCTGATCATTGGCATCCTGACCCTGAATAACATGCAAAATCATGGCCGCATCTTCGGCTGTCTTGGTCATGGGGCCGATCTGATCCAGGGATGAGGCCATGGCCATCAAGCCATACCTCGAGACTCGACCATAGGTGGGTTTGAGCCCGACTACTCCGCAAAAAGCCGCGGGCTGACGTATGGACCCGCCCGTATCAGACCCCAAAGCCCCCAAACACATATTAGCCGCCACCGCTACCGCACTGCCGCCGGATGAGCCTCCGGGCACACGTTCCGGATCACGCGGGTGCCTGGTAGGGCCATAAGCTGATCTTTCGGTGGACGAACCCATGGCAAACTCATCCATGTTGGTCCGGCCCAAAATCACGGCTCCCGCGGCCTTGAGCTTGGCTACCACGGTTGAATCATAAGCCGACACATGACCCTGCAATATCTTTGAACCTGAAGTGCAGGCTTTGCCCTGCGACAACATATTGTCTTTGATAGCCAAGGGGATGCCGTCCAAAACTCCGGCCATTTGACCGGCCTGCCGTCTGGCATCAGACCTGTCAGCCTCTTGCAGAGCGTCCTCCTCGTACACTTCCAAAAAAGCGTGCAAGGCGCCGTCCAAGCTCCTGATCTGATCCAAACAAGCTTGCGTTAAAGCGCGGGCGGTTATTTCTCCGCTATCCAGCAGACGACGGGCTTCCGCAATGGTCAATTCATTCAATAACATCATACCGTTATATTTATTTTTTAGGCGTTTCAAAAACACCGGGCGCGGCCAATAAATCTCCCGACCTTTCCGGAAAGTTGGATAAAATCAATTCTCTGGTATAGTCATCAACTTCCATTGCCCGATCCTGACGCCAGCCCCGGGCCTTGGACGGCATGGCAAAAGGCTCCACGCCTGATGTGTCAATGGCCTGAATTCGCTCCACATAGGGCAAAATGGAATCAAAATCCTTGGTTACGGCTTCCAGTTTTTCTTCTCCCAAATCCAAACGCGCCAATTTGGCCAAATGCGCCACTTGCTCTTTATCTAACTTCATATAAAAGCCAGTTTAACCCAACTCACGACTGGCGTCCATAACGTACTGATTCACAAAACATGTAGCATGTAACACGTAACAAGCGCACCTAACGTCGCTCGTCCCGCATCCTACGTCAAAACCAATATTGTCATTCCCGGCTAAAAAGCTGATAGGCTTAATGATCTAAATGATTAAATCGGTCCCGACACTCGTAAAAATTATATACTCGATCGGGATCTCGATAGAATCATCGGGAGAATCCATTGCTTAAGAAACTGGATCCCCGCTTTACCGATGCTACGATCGGTACAGGTCGCGAGGATGACAAAAAGAGGTAAGTCATCCTGAATTTACAGTGCCCCTCGTAGTCGTAAGACATGGTGGGGGTTCAGGATCTCATCACTAAACCATGTCATTGCGAGGAGCGAGTCCGACGAGTGACACGGCACGGCACTCGCGAGTGCCGTGCCGTGGCAATCTCGCTGATCAACCCAGTATTTTAAGCAGATTGCCACGTCTTCACTATCGTTCATCCTCGCAATGACAGGGTTGTTGCAATGTCATTTCGAGCGATAGCCGAGAAATCTCTTTCCTGTGTGTTTAATGGTTCAAGGGATCTCTCCGCGAAGCCTGCCCTGAGCGCAGCCGAAGGGGTCGAGACGACAAGCAAAGTAAGGTTAAGATGGCAAAAAAGACCTGTTAAGATAATCAGATCTTAAGCCGCAAAGCCTCCGGCTTGAATTTTCCAAAGTTTTTGGTATATACCGGCCCGGCTCATCAATTCTTGATGTGTACCTTGATCAACCACCCGGCCGTCTTCCACCACCACGATGCGATCCATCTGCATGATGGTGGACAGACGATGCGCGATGACCATCACGGTCTTACCTTTCATTAATTCGCGCAAAGCCTCTTGAATCAAATATTCGGACTCTGAATCCAAACTGGAAGTAGCTTCGTCCAAAACCAAAATCGGCGCATTTTTCAGAATGGCGCGGGCAATGGCCACGCGTTGACGCTCCCCTCCGGACAGTTTGATGCCCCGCTCGCCCACGAAAGTATCGTAACCATCGGCCAAACCCTGGATAAAATCGTGACACTTGGCTTTTTTGGCCGCCTCAATCACCTCTTCATCCGAAGCATCCCGCCGGCCATAGCGCAGATTTTCCATCAATGTTCTATGAAATAAAATCGGATCTTGCGGCACAAAAGCGATTTGCGAACGCAGGCTGTCTTGTTTGACTCGGGCGATGTCCTGTCCATCAATCAAGATGTGACCCGAAGTGACATCATAAAAACGCATCAATAACTTAACAATGGTGGATTTCCCGGCCCCGGACGAACCGACTAGGGCGATCTTTTCTTTGGGCTTGATAGTCAGATCAAAATGATCCAAAGTCAAACGCGTTTGATTGTAATAAAAAGTCACCTCATCAAATTTTATGCCCGCCTGCCCGACTTTAAGATTTTTAGCGGTTTTCAAGTCCTGCACGTCGTAAGGTTTTTCCAGAATATCAACCATTTCCTGCGCGTCCGAAAAAGCTTCGTACACATTGCGCATCACACGCCCCAAATTCCAAATGCGCTCCAATAAAACCAAAACATAGGCTTGCACAAAAACAAAATCTCCAATGGTAAAAGACCCCTGCATCCATAATTTAACCGCCATGTATAAAATAACCGCTTCCATGAGAATGCCCATCATGCCCTGGATGGAGAAGCTGTAATCTGACAATGACCAGGCTTTAACCGAAGTTTTCCTTAATTTTTCACCCAAACCCAACAAGCGAACCTTTTCATAAGCCGAACCCGTGAACATCTTGATATTCACGCTGTTGGTCAGCCCGTCCACCAACCCGCCCGACACCTCCGTATCAGAAGCCGCTCTGACCAAATCGTATTTGAGCTTCCATCTGGAAAATACAAAATTCAAAATAAAAATAATGATGATCCATACCAAAATAACCAGCGCCAGCCAAGGATCACGCCCGTAAACCGCCGTCAAAGAAAAAACAATGGCCACGGCCATGGGCGCCATGCTCCACAGCAACTCATCATGCAGTCTTTCAAAAGCCCGGTGAAAACGATTGATTTTTTGAGAAATGGCGCCCGCGAAATTATCGGAAAAAAATTTATACGAGTGACCCAGGATATAAGTATAACAAGCGTCCCGCATCTCCATCATGATCCGTGGCTGGAAATAAATGGCCGTAAAAGCGGCCACGCGGTAAAAAACCCAGCGCAAGCAGGCCAAGAAAAAAATGGTTACAATGATGCCGCCCGCGGTCCGCAAAATCAATTCTTGATTTGATAAATCGGTTTGATTTGAAATAAAATCAAACAACCGTTTATACCAAAAAGGAATAATCAAGCTGAAAACATTGGCCAGAGCCACTCCCAGCACGGATACAAAAAAAGCCACCCGGCGGGGTTTAATAAAACTCCAATAAGTCCGGAGTACATGGCCTGTTTTGATGGTTTTTGACATGGGAGGTTATTTTAGCAAAGAAACAGTCGAGTCGCCACCGACAAACGACCGTTATTGCGAGGAAGGCGCTAAACAAAGCTGTCATTCCGCCCCTTCCGTCATGCTGAATTTATTTCAGCATCTCGCTTCTCATTATCCTGTTTCTCTTTTCGTCATCCTGAATTAAGTTCAGGATCTAACTTCTAAACATGCTGAATAACAGTGGTTATTGAGTTCAGAGATCCTGAAACAAGTTCAGGATGACGATTTGGTGGTCAGGATGACACAAGAGCTATCAATAGATTGCCACGGTACGGCACTCGCGAGTGCCGTACCACGGCACGGAGTTCGCGAACGCCGTGCCACGCTCCGCCTACGCTTCGCTCGCAATGACAATTCTATTTTATTTTGCCCAAAAACTCCTGCTCGCTTAAAATCTCAACTCCTAATTTTCGTGCTTTATCCGCCTTAGAACCGGGATCATCCCCCACTACAACGTAAGTGGTTTTTTTGGACACGGATTCGGATACGTCAGCGCCCAATTGGCGCACCTTATCCTTGGCCTCGTCACGGCTCATGGACTCCAAACTGCCGGTGAAGACCCAACTCGTGCCGATTAACGGACCTCGTCGCTCGTCGCTCGTCGCTCGTTCCACGTCGACGGAGGTTAGTAAATTATCGAGGCGTTTAGTCTCTTCCTTGTCTTGAAAGTACTCGACGATGGATTGGGCCATGACCTGGCCGATGCCGTCAATTTCCGCCAGCTGTTCCGGAGTGGCTCGACGGATGTTATCCAGGGATTTGAAACGACGGGCCAGGAGAACAGCTGTCTCAAAACCTACGTGGCGGATACCCAAGGCGTAAATAAAGCGTTCCAAAGAAACCTGGCGATGAGCTTGGATTTCTTTGACTAATTTGTTGGACGAAACTTCACCAAAACCTTCCAGTCCGCCCAGATCTCCGGGTGCCAGCCTGAACAAATCAGCCGGTTCGCTGACCAGGCCCTCCTGAATAAATATTTCGACTATTTTTTCTCCCAAACCGCGAATATCCAAGGCCTGCTTGGACACAAAGTGCCGCAAGCGCGCCAGTTCTTGAGCAAAGCAACGTGCATTGGTACAGACGACGGCCACTTCGCCGGTTTTGCGCTTAACCTCCGAACCGCAGATCGGACAAGTACCGGGCATATGAAAGCTTTTTTCTTTACCTGTTCTTAAGCCCGGCAGAACCTGTACGATCTTGGGAATCACATCCCCGGCTTTTTCCACGATCACCGTATCACCGATTTTGAGTCCCAGACGCCTGATCTCATCTTCATTATGCAAAGTGGCATGCGTGACCGTGGTACCGGCCAACTGCACCGGATCCATAACAGCCACGGGCGTGAGTACGCCGGTTCTGCCCACCGAGACTTTAATCTCTCGCACCACGGTCGTGCCCTGCTCGGCCTGAAACTTCCAAGCCACAGACCCGCGCGGTGTTTTACCCACCACGCCCAGCCTCTGAAGCAGGCGATTATCATTGACACTCAAAACCATACCATCGATTTGATAATCCAATTTATCACGCACCTTGCCCATATGTTCCAAAGTCTTTTCCGCCTCCTTCAAGTCCCGGCACAATCGATTATGTTCGTTAACCGGAAAACCGATCAGATTCAAAAAATCATCTTCCTGACTTTGCAGTTCCAGCCCCAAATCACCCACCACCTGCCAAGGCATAAAAGACAAGCGACGTTTGGCCGCAATCTTGGCATCCAGCTGACGCAAACCTCCGGCCGCCCCGTTTCTGGGATTGGCCAGCTCGGCTTCTTGTCTTTTTTTCAATTCTTTATTCAATCGATTAAAATCCGAGCGCTTCATGTAAACTTCGCCGCGCACCTCCAGCCGACCCGACGGCTTGTTTAACCAACGTTCAACTTTTTTAACATCCAGATGTTCACCGTGCTTTTTTATAAAAGACGATATTTCACGTTCAGAAGGCACACGCAAAGACAAAGGAATGGATTCAATGGTTTTGACGTTGCGTGTAACATCTTCGCCCACAGTTCCATCTCCACGCGTGGCCCCCAAAACCAACTGCCCGTCTTCGTACACCAAAGAACAGGCCAAACCGTCCATCTTAATCTCCGCGTACAAGCCCCTGTCCACGCACTTGGGTTCCAACTTTTGGATCCTCTGCAACCAGTCCTCCGCCTCTTCAGCTGAAAATACATCCTCCAAGGACAGCATGCGCACCGCGTGGGTCACCTTTTTAAAACTCTTGGCTGCCTCGCCGGCCACTCTCTGTGTAGGACTGTCAGACGTGATCAGATCGGGAAATTGACTCTCCAGTTCATACAGCTCATGTTTAAGCGCATCCAAAGCCGCCTCCGAAATCTCAAGTTTGTTCAAAACATGATATTGATACCGATATTTATCGATTTCTTGCCTTAATTTAGCGATCCTCTCCGCGGCCTCTTGATGGGTCATATGGCTCAATCTTAGCAAAAATGAGCATATTGCGTCCATCACGTCCTTAACGTCGCACGTCACAAAACATGTAACATGTAGCATGTAACAAACAACCCAATTTCCCGCGTCCTACGTCAAAACCATCATTGTCATTGCGAGCGGAGCGTAGGCGGAGCGCGGCAATCTCGCTTACGAGCTAGTCCTCTAAGCAGATTGCCACGGCACGGAGTTCGCGAACGCCGTACCGCATCATTCGTCGAACCTATTCCTCGCAATGACAATGTTGTTATTTTGTCATCTCGAGCGATAGTCGAGAGATCCCTTAAACTTGATTAGCCAAAGGGATTTCTCCGCTTCGTTATCACTGTAGTTGAAATGAAGGATGAGTAAAAAAACAAAAAAGCGGGTCAGAGACACCGCCACAAGTTTTTCCTCCTTCAAGATCAGAACAAGTCGCCCGGTATGCGCGTTCCAGTGGAAACGGTATGACCGTTCGTTACTTCGAACACAAACTCCACGTAAGCAAAGCCCTGCTTCTGACCTCTGTCGAAGAAGAGGACTCTCAAACATACCACCTCGGGATGCGGTTGAGTGAGCAAAGCCTGCATACGCACTGCCCTGTCAAAACAGGCGATGATCCTATCATGTTCTCCATTATACCCATCGAAGTACTTGGTCAGTTTTGGAGCCCCATCGATCGGCGCATAGTTCGAGCTATGCGCAGGATCTACGTACATGGCTAGGACTGCGTTCGCACAACGCAAAGCCTCCTGGATACCCAGACAGGAGCGAAACTCCCGCTCCTGATCCATGCGATGACGCAGCTCTGTACCGAACAGAATACTAAACCTCTTGATCATCATCGTGATTTCTCCTTATGAGAGGGCTCACTACGGCCCGGGTTGAAGTTGCGTCCAGCTCTGATGCGAACCGGATAAGCGGGATAACAACATTAAAAATGAACTATGTCAAGTCGTAAGATTGCCGATTTTGGCTTAATACAGTAACATTTTATGGAAACAAATCGATAAAATGTTTAAAAAACTCACATGGAAAACTTAAAAATCGATCTGCTCTGCCACGAAGCCATGCAAAATCTGGAAGAATTTTTCGGCTTTGCTTTAAAATATACGCCTGAAATTATTTTTGTTCCCGACAGAAAAACCATTGACGCTTTAAAAGGCAAAAAAACAGAGCCTTGGGTGGTTGGCTGGGTAGCGGATAATAAAATCTATTTACTAAGCCGCGACAACTTTGAAGCGGAAAGCAGCCATGAATATTCGAATGAAAAATACGAAGGCCTAATAAAACACGAATTAACTCACTGCTTTTCCGATGTGGTCAGCGGACAGACCCATCGGCCGATTTGGTTGCACGAAGGCATCTCCATCTTTCTATCAGGACAATTAAAAACCATACCTAAGCCAAAAAAGCTTTGTCAATTTATTAATTTTTATACCACGGGAGGGCAGGCGGTCTACCAAGAATCAGGCTGGGCCGTGGCCCATCTGGTCAACAATTACGGCAAAAATAAATTATTGAAAGTTTTAAAAAAATCTAAAGACACAAAAACACAAAATGATTTCGCAGAATTATTTCAGTCAATATATGAATTTGAATTGCAATACTGTCATTTTAATAATCCCAACCAATATCGATAAAAAACATCAAGCCAAGGATCAGTTTCATAAGCCTCTAAAACCTGTTTTACACAGCCAGACACTTCCTATAACATTCAAGTTACCGGTTTCTATACGAAATGTTTTCGCATAGAAACGAGTTATGTGCCATATTACTCGGGCGGGCTAACTGCGAACATAACGAACTGCTTTATTTTTTAAACAAAAACTATGAAGAATCTTGCCCCAAACATCATACGCGAAAGACTTCTAATCGAAGGTT
>Ga0116156_10004720_pt1 | contig 11477 bp, 8 predicted proteins | sample AD_UKC045_MetaG_FD_89891 | JGI IMG/M metagenome (GOLD analysis project Ga0116156, IMG submission 89891) | Active sludge microbial communities of municipal wastewater-treating anaerobic digesters from USA - AD_UKC045_MetaG | ecosystem: Engineered > Bioreactor > Anaerobic > Digestate | place: USA... | reverse complement strand
ATGGGACGGAGAAGAAGGAATATTTGATATAGGCGTATTAACAGATTCTGAAAATATTGTTTATGTAACACATGTTCAGGAATTGCAAAAAGGGTACAGTGAAAATACAACAGTAAACTTTCAAATGTTATTGCCCGTTCCACCTTCTTCAACTGAAAGATATTATTTTTTTACAGACCCCTATGACCTTTGCCCAGAGGGAGGTATGGGTGAAATTATTTCAACAAATATTTATGGTTATGTATTTAATTTAAGCGGTTCTCCCACTGAAAATATTACAGTGGTTATAGCAGGAGCTAATTATACAACCGACTCAGACGGGTTTTACAATATAACTGTAGATGTTCTTAAAGGAGATCACAACTTATTTGCTTATGGAGATGGTTATGAAGAGTATTTTCAAGTATTCACCATTAATTTTACAAATTACACATTTTATCAAAATATTACTCTTGATCCCTATTCTTCAAGTATAAGTACAACAATCTACCCTATTGTATGGGGTTATGTTACAAACTCTCTGGGAACCTCAATTGATTCTGCAACAGTGTATCTTGGAGGAGAGACCACAACTACAGATATAAATGGATTTTATTCTATTCTTTCGGAAATAACTCCTCAGCAGCACCCGATTATTGCTACAAGCCCCAGTTACAATAATTATTATTCCATCTTAAATTTTTCTTTGAATACGACTTCCTTAAATCATAATATAACTTTAACTTCGCTAAATCTTGGAACTACAAATAATCCTTATCTTACAGGACCCTATGATGAAGAACCAGGAGAAGACGTTCAAATACAAGTTGAGGTTGAAAGGACTGGAGAAGATTATTGGGTAAGTACAAAAGAGATCTTCAAAGAGATAAGACAAAATACATTTGTTGAAGACACAGTTGGAATTTATAATTTTCAACTAGCAAGCATGAACTTGTTATTATCTATCTCACCAGAGTTAGGGGATTTTGTTAAGTTGAGTAGAGATGCATTAATAATAGAACCTGGAAAGGGAGAGGAAATCGTCCTTACATTTTATGGGACAAAACCCTTAGGAACGTATGAAGGTTCGTTAAAAATAACAGGAGATATAGAGAGAGAAATACCTATAACTGTAAAAATAGTTGAAAAAAGAGTTCCGATTGAAACTCTTTTAATTGCAATAGACTTATTTAAGGAGGTGGTTAATCCTGGAGATGCTTTGAACTATAAACTTACCCTTCAAAATCTTTTAGTAGATCAAGAATATAAGGTATCTTTAGAGAAATTAATCGTTGGAGCAGAAGATTCAGAAATTTATTATAGAGATACACAAGAAGTAGAAATAAAGAAATCTCTTTCAATTGTTGACCAAATAAAGATTCCTTCAAATTTCTCTGAGGGGGATTATTTATTTGTTGTAAATGCACAGTATCTTGGATTTTCCTCAAGCGTAACGACTCCTTTTTCTATACGTAAACCAATTTATTTATATTCATTTCTAGGAGTGCCTCTTTGGATTTTCTTTGCAGTGTTATCTTTTGCAAGTTTTGTTTTTTTAAATCTATTTTTGTATAAAAGATACAAGGATAAGAGAAAGAGGTATGATATCTCTTTAGATTTGTCAACACTTCCAAAAGCAGACAAAAAATTCTTTAAGTTGGGACTTATTGCAGAATCCAAAAACTTTGTTTATCTTGAACCCGAAAAATTAAAAACACATGCAATTGTTGCAGGAGCTACGGGTATGGGTAAAAGTATTTCTGCCCAGGTGCTCGTTGAAGAGGCCTTGATGAAAAATGTTTCTGTTATTGTTTTTGATCCAACTGCACAATGGTCTGGATTGTTAAGAAAGTGTGAGGATAAAAAGATGATATCCTTTTATCCAAAGTTTGGTTTAAAACCAGGAGATGCAAGAGGTTTCCCTGGAAATATAAAGCAAATTTCACACGCAAGAGAAATAGTAGAAATAGAAAAATATATTCATCCAGGACAGATACAAATTTTTGCCTTGAATAAATTAGATCCAAAAGATATTGATACCTTTATTGCAAGTGTAATAAGGCAAATTTTCAAGTCAGATCCAAAAGAAGCTCAAGAACTTAAGGTTTTGTTGGTTTTTGATGAAGTCCATAGACTTCTTTCAAAATTTGGTGGAAGTGGAGAAGGATTTTTACAAATTGAAAGGGCTTGTAGAGAATTCAGAAAATGGGGTATGGGGGTTGTTTTAATTTCACAGGTATTAAGCGATTTTGTAGGAGAGGTAAAAGCAAATATTAACACAGAAATACAAACAAGAACCATTGAAGAATCAGATTTAGAGAGAATTAAAACAAAGTATGGGGAGGAATTTTTAAAATCTTTAGTTAGAGCGGAAGTAGGTGTTGCAATGTTTCAAAATGCAGAATATAATAAGGGTAAGCCTTACTTTGTAAACTTCAGACCAATTCTTCATAATACAAGAAGACTTTCAGATGAAGAACTAGAAAAATACAACAAATATAATGATATAATTGATGATTTTGAAAACCAAGTACAACAACTAGAAAAAGAAAAAGTCGATATCTTTGATTTAAAGATGGAGTTAAAATTAATAAAAGACAAGTTAATGACTGGAAACTTCTCAGTTGTAGATATTTATATCGAAGGTTTAGGTCCAAGATTACAAAAGCAGTGGGAGAAGATTGGAAAGAAACCAAAGAAAGTTGAGAAGAAACTTTTAGAAGCATCAGAAATACAAAAATCTGTAGAGGAAGCAAAGAAAGCAAGAGAGATTTACGAGAAAGAAGAACAGAAAAAGAAAAAGGAAGAAGAAAGCAAGAATTCCCCAAGTTCAGAAAACAAGTAAGAAAAATAAATCCGAATACGGCGAAGTTTGAGTATATAAAGCAAAAGAGATAAAAACTAATTTCCCCTGTTTATTCTTATGAAAGAGCTTGTGAACATAAAAAAGTTATCTAAATTATTTATCAGTAAGGAGAAACATAAAAAAATAAATAAAATCAAAAATAAAGAAGAAAGATTAAGTTTAATTCACCATATGTTGGTATCTGAGTTAAGATTAAAGTATTTGCATCTTGAGATTAAATTAAAGAAGATACAAGATAAAAAGAAAAGACACTTATTTTTGTTAAAATCTAATTTAATACCCCCAAAACTTAATTTATTACAAACTGGCTTCAATGAGAAAGATTTTAAAAAAATAGATTCTTTGATAAATAAATTAGAAGAGGAGATAACAAATGTTTAATTTTTTAAAATCCAAGAAAAAAGAAGGAGAGGATTTAGAAGAGAATCCAGAGAACGAAAATGGAGGGGAAGAAAATAAACCCGAAGACAAACCCTCAGAAGCTCCGATTGTAAGTACTAGTTCTTCCTCAGATGCTTCAAATATCTTAAAGCTTTCAACAGAAGTTGATAGGTTAAAGGCGGGGCAAGAAGGATTTCAAGAAGTTAGAAAATCGTTTTCAGAAAGATTTACCCGTTTAAGCGAGCAAATAGGAGAATTAAGATCTATGATTCTAGATAGAGACAGAACAATTCAAACTCTTGAATTAAAATCCGTAAAAGCAATAGATTTAGTGGAGTCGATTAAACCAGACAAGTTCATGATGGATTTAGAAAGACAAAATGTTAAGATAGAGGCATTAAAAGCAAATCTTGAAGGAAACGAAGCTATTTTAGATCAGGTAATGGAAGAATTAAAGGATATAAGGCGTAAGATGAGCTTCTTTAGAGGGGTAGAAGAAATAATTAAACTAAGTGAAGAAATAAAAAAAGAACTTATTGGAATAAAAAAGATAGAGGGAACTATTAATATACAAACAGATAAGGTACAAAATATATACAGCGAGATGAGAAAAAAGATACAAGATTTAGACAATTTCACTTCTCAGCTGCAAGAGTCTAAAGCGAATATAGAACAAAACTCAAAAGATGTCGATTATTTGAAAACCAAGATAATTAATTTTGCTGAAAAAGAGGAATTAGATAAAATATTGGATAAGGTTCAAAAATATGCCGAGTCTTTAAAAGAAATACAAAAAAAGACTCCTTTATCTAGAGACATAGAGAAACTTAAGACTCTTTTAGGAGAAATAAATTAATGAAAAAGAAAGAATTATAAAGCTATTTTTCTTTATTTTATCGAGGAAGAAGAGGATGAGAACAAAGTATTTATCTATCGCTGTTTTTGTATTTTTCATATTAAATATTTCTCTAGTTTTAGCTGTTGAACCCTTTGGTGCAAGCGTAGTTAATTTATCAAGTTCAAGACAAAATGCAACCCCTGCAACCGGGATTCCAGCAATAGCAGGAAACGTTACAGAACTTAGTATAACAGGTATTTCTATAACCCAGTCTTGGCAGGGTTACTTTGGAAATGTTTCGGGTACAATACAATTGGCAGACAGCTCTGATAATATTATGTACAACTGGTCTTTGGCTTCTCCAGAGGGTGAAATCTATGCATCCACAAACGATTCGATTATGTGGAATTATATTCAGTGTCTTAATTTTGATGCAGACGGAACTTACGATGTAGAGTCAGATAAACTTAATGCAGGAGGGACAAGTGCACACGGTACAAATTTGTCTATTCTTGAATCGATGTTTGGAATTGAGTGGGATGATGTTGATGGAGTCAATGAGACATTTACCCTATTAGGTTCAGGACATAACACTTTTTATACAAACAATTTGGAGTTTGGAGAGGGAGAGTGTAGGAATACTCAAGTATTTAGCGATGCAGGTCAGGGAGAAGACAATAAATTTGAAGAAGTTTTGTTATATGAACCTACAACATATAGCGTTGTTTTTGCCTCTCTTCTAAATGAAGATGTTTTTGGTTTTGATAACAACCCTCACGATTTCGAGATGCTTGTATTAGAAAATGGACATTTAACAGATACTTCTACCACCACTTATTACTTCTGGGTAGAGTTAGAGTAAATAGCTTATTTTTTGTTTTGAATTTTCCGATTTTCCTCCTTTTTTTCTTATACTGCTTAACTAAATACTTTAATTAGTTAAAAAAGTTTTTAAATTTAAAATCTTTATAAGTTAAAGAACAAACTTAATTAATTAAACAAAACATTTAAATAGACACTTAGATATTTATAAACAAATGGAACTCGATTCGTTTCTAGCCTCACCTAGATGGGAAATTCTAAAAATAATTTCAGAAAGGCCTTCTTCTCCAATAGAAATTGCTGAAAAAACGAAAACAACAGTTTCTTTTATCAGTCAACAGTTAAAACTGCTTGAAGCTGCGCAGATTGTTTCTAAAGAAAAAACAGGGGCATTTGAAAAAGGAAAACCAAGGAATCTATTTTCAATCTCAAAAGACATTTCATATTCTGTAATGTTGTCAAATGGTTTTGGGGAGAAGAAATCTCTGAACCTAGACGATTATCAAAAGTCTATGTTGAGAACATGGTTTTTAGAAAATAAACATCTCCAGAATATATTAGAAAATTTGTTATACAGAGTTAAAGATGTTTTTAAGGATATCAATGCAATTTTTGTTGACCCAAAAAAGTCAAACCATTCTATAATTATATTTCTAGAAGATAAAAAGACTCAGCAAGCCATAGAAGCTCTTTCAAAAAAGCATGAAGATAAAGTAAATTTTGAGTTCCATTCCCTTGAAGAAATAACTAATCTGAATCTCTCCTCTCTTTTCATAGTACATAGATGTCCTATTTTTTTAAAAAAAAGTATAGAGCTGAAAGGAGGTAAAAAAGATGAAGAAAATCATTAATTTTATTTGGGTATTCTTTTTGATATTGTTGTTGCCCATGGTAGTTTCCGCTCTTCCTACTGGTGCCGATGTAACTAATTTTACTAGTACAAGAATGAACACTAGTGATGCAGGGAATACTTCTGCTTATGCAGGAAATGTTACAGAACTTGAAATCACTGCAACATCCGTAACTCAATCTTGGCAGGGTTATTTTGGTAATGTTTCAGGTTCAATACAATTAGCAGATATTTCGGATAATGTCTTGTATAACTGGTCTCTTGCTTCTCCAGAGGGTGAAATCTATGCATCAAACGCTTCAGGTGTTGTTTGGGACGGGATTCAATGTTATGATGAAACAAATAACATGACATACTTTGAGAACATGTTCGGAATTGAATGGGACGATGCTGATGGTATAAACGAAACATTTGGTCTTAATAATCATCCCGAGTTTTTTTCCAATAGCAAACAATTCACAACTGGAATGTGTGATAATACGTTGTTATTTAACAGTGCAGGAGTAGGAACTTTCAACGAGGTTTTATTAACAGATGGCGAAAGTCTAATATTTGCATCATTGTTGTTAGAAGATGCAAACGGATTTGATAACAACCCTCACGATTTCGAGATGATAGTATTGGAAGACGGCCATGGATCAGATATTGCAACAACTACCTATTACTTTTGGGTAGAATTAGAATAAGGGCAAATTTTTATTTTTTTATGCCCTTCTATCTATTTTTCTGAAAAAACATTTAAATAATCATTTAAGTAGATTTTTATATGAAATATTCCTATTTTGTATTTGTTAGGAGAACAAAAATATTGGAATCAACATGATAAAACTTTTGCTTATATTAAATCTTATAATCTCTCTAGGAATATCTATTTTCCTTATCTTTAAATTTGTTAAATATTACAGTGACCAGCATACTAAAAAGATATTCTTTTTGTTTTTTTTATTGGGGGGGGTATTTATCTTGCTTTCTTTAGTTTTATTTTCTTGGATTTTCAATCTGGAAAAATATAATTCCTTAGATTTACTATTCATTCATTCTATTGTATTATTTATTGAATCAATTTTATTGCTGGCGATAATTTACTCAATAAGAAAAAGCAAAAAGATTTTTTATCTTCTTTCAATTCACGGGGTATTTATCTTGTCTGTCCTTATAGGAATAGATTTCTCTAACTTTCTCGTAATCTCTTCATTATTCCTTATAATGGTTCTTTTCATATTAATGATACCTTCTCCTAATTTTGGGAGGTCCTCTAAATTTGCTATACTTTACTCTTCGATGTCGCTATTTTTACAAGTACTTATTTTCTTCCAGAAAGAATTTTCTCCAATTGTTAGTTTAATATCCAATACATTCTTCATAATTTTTCTTTTCTTCTTTTTCTTAGATTTGAAAAAACTACCAAAGTATTTTTTTGAGAGAAGAACTTTAAAGTTTAAGCATAATAATTATTTCTTTGATTTTTTACGTTATTTTGTTTTTATAATAATATTAACCAACTTTATTTTTATAGGAGTTCTAACAATCCATGAAGGAGGACATTTTTTGATTTCCAAAACAAATCCGAATTGCGATTTGGAAAGAATTGTATATGAAGGGGGCCTACCTCATACAGAAATTATCTGCAACAATAGTGTGGGCTCTTTAAATATGATTATATTTGGGGGGATATTTCTTCCTCTTTTAATCGCATTGCTGTTCTTTTTTGGAGGAGGGACTTTTATGAAAGAAATATCTTTATTAATAATTGGATTTAATATTTTAATTTCATATGAAGATTTTCTGGACTTAGGATTTTCTACAAATATTTCTGGTTTCTTTTCCATTTTTGGGGGGGCAATAGTTCTTTTTGCAATAGCTATTCTTGCAAAATCTAGGACCACAGAGGAGGAATTTATCCATCTTGCAGATAGTTAGAAAATCTTTTATACTTCATTATTTTACTACACTTATGAATAAATATTGTTTTATTTTTGTATTTTTTGCAGGTGTGCTTTTTAGTTTATCTTTTATTTCATCCAATTTTGCTTGTGGCATAGTTTCCGATTCAGAAGAGTTTTCTTCTTCTTGGGGAAACGTTTTAATTTATGAAGATGAAAAACCCCTAAAGACCGCTAGTTGTAAAATTAACCCAGAGAACAAATTTTGCTGTGATATTGAAGAACTAGGAAATTTTACATTCGGGGATGAAATTTATGCAGAGGTTTTTGACGAAGAATTAGGGATTATATCTGAGTCTGTTAGCTTGGTAATAACCGGGGAGGGATACGAAATATTTCCACAGTTAAATCCTCAAAAAGCAATCTACATACATTCTCCCTCTGGGAGAATCTTTGTAAACCAATCCAATATTTACTTAAATCTCTCTCTCGCAAGCAATTATAACAGTTTAAATTACTCTCTTAAAAGTTCAAATAAACAAATATATCAACATTTTTGTGAGAACTGCAACGAAGTTTTAATTCCAATAGAATTGGAAAAGGGAGAAAATGAGTTAACTCTTATTTCTTATGGTAAAAGAGAAATATCTGAAAAATTAGTTTTTTATAACTTAGATTATTTTAATATTAAAAATAATGTCATTTGTGATAAATGTTATTTTAGAGGAGAGTTTTTTTATATTCCTTCCAATGAAGACATTATATTTACCTCTGCTTTTAGCTCTTCGCATCCTGTATCCGGGGATTTTTTGCTTTATTTTTCATCAGAATGGGACTCTTTAGATAATCTTTTCTCTGGAGACTTTAGTGAAACACACAATATATTAAAAGAAAGTATAGATAATCAAAAAGAGTTTTCAATCAATTATAGTTTCATAAGTCCAGAAGTCCTTTTAAAAACAGATTATCAATTTTATCAATCTATGTATAACCAAAATAAATCAACTAAATTAAGAGTGTTTAGAACTAAGTTGATCCCTTTTCATAAAGCTAAAGATATAAAGGAAGGTTATTTCAATAAAGTGGTTGCACAAAGAGCCTCTCCAGATGAACCCATAGTTTTTAACTACAGCGAAGGGTATCTAAACATTGTTGCTATATTTCCCAATAAAAATATATCAAAATCCCATTCCAATGTCAAGTTTGAAGAGAATACGAGAGGCAGGAACAATAAAAGATCATTTACAATACTTTCCAGTATGCCCCAAAACGATATTGAAGATATCTTTTTAATATTCAAAGTAGAAAAGAATAAAACCCTGCAGCTTTTTTATAAAAATAAACCTTTTTTTCTTGATTTTTATAATGAAGATAACAAATATATTTATTATTCCACATATGTTTCAAATAAGGGGAAATTCGCTGTAGAGATTTATTGATTTTTTATATTTTTAAATCCAAAGGTATTTAAATTAAAAAATATTGCGTTATATAGTATGGTTGAAAGGATGATTAATCGTACGATTAATCGCAAAAAAGAGGATTTACTTGAAGGGGAGATTGTTAAATGTCTTTCAAATTCTATGAATCCTAAATCAACGCAAGAGATAGCGGATGAGATAAGTAAACCCTGGCATTCTATTCAAACTCGTTGTTTAAGGCTTCAATTAAGCAACAAATTGAACGGATTTAGGGTAGGAAGGATAAATCTTTGGGAGGTTAAGAAATAAAATGAACAAAAAAGGAGTTATAAAGATAAGTGCAATTGTTTTAATCTTTGTTTTATTACTTATCCTTATATTTTCTTCTTTATTTAGTTCAGCTTCTACAACCGAGTCGTACTATCTGGGAGAAGAAGTGAAGATTGATTTAACTAAATATAATCAATGTTCTTTGAAGATTAAGACTCCATCCGATATATTGATTCAAGAAATATGTGATAATAAACTCTCCTTAATGTTTAGAGAACCTGGAGAATATATTATAGAAATTAAATCAGAGTCTTCATTAGAAAGATTAAAATTTCAAGTTAATTCAAATAGAGAGGAATATATTTTGTTTGATTTCAAAACAGATAATTCTTATTTTATTTGGAACACTTTAAAATTTGATTTTAACGGACTTGGAAATTATGAATTATTGATTTTATCTCCTTCTGGTAAGCGAACCTCTAGAGTCTCTTCAAATGATATCTTCTTTTTTGATTTGTTAGAGGAAGGAACTTATTCAGTACGTTTTGAAAGAGGGAATGCTATTAAATACTATCAATTTTCAGTTAATTCTCCTTCTTTTGAAGGCACAATACAAGGGAATGCGGAGATAGGAAAGCCCGTAAAGTGGAACAAGATTCTAACTTCCCCAGACATTGCTACATTAATTGAGATCCCCCCCACGTTGCATCTGGAGATAAAGAAAGAAAGCGGAGAATCCTTCTTTAATTATGACATTGTTGAGATTGAGGGAAAGAAATTTATAAACCTTGGAGAAACTCCCTCCGAGGATCTTAGCTTAGAATATTTTACGGAGCCCCCAAAGATAGAGGAGAAGAATATCTCTGAAAATAAAAAAGAGGTTATTGTTTATTCTCAAGAGGACGTACATTATGAGAATGTTTTATCTTACACTTCAATACCTGAGAGAGTTTCTACTGGGCAGGAGGATTTCATAAAGATTTATTGGAAAGAGGAAGGAATTTATCTTAATTTTGAGGCAAAAGACACAAACAATAACGGACTAATTGATTATGTTGAATGGATTGTACCCCATTTATCCGAACAAACATTTGAGATAATTATTATAACTAAGGCAGACCATCTCTCTTCAAGTAAGGAATTTATCTCAGATATTTACAATGAAGTTAAGGAATTAGATAATATCTGGTCTGAAGAAATCTCAGATGGAGATTATGTGAGAGTAACTTTTGAAGTTCCTTTAGACAATAAAAGAGATATAACTATTTTTCCGAGAATTATAAGTGGAAATCCAGTAGTTGAAGTCTATGAATTTAATTCAGATATAAAAATTGCAGAATTCACTCCCTTAGTTTCAGATGAGTACAATAAAATTTATTTAACAAATTTAATCTCAGATATTCAAGATACTTTCGATTTAAGAGTTGTTGGAGGAGGTGTTGAATTTGACCATATTCTTGATCCTTATACTTACTATTTAGAGAACTTTACTTCAAGTACAACCTGGATGGTTCCAGCAGGAGTTTATGAAATTACTGTTGAAGCCTGGGGAGGAGGAGGAGCAGGAGGAGGAAGGCCCGCAGGAGGTGGAGGAATTGCAGGAGGTGGAGGAGGAGGAGCTTATGCTAAAAAAACCTTCTCAGTTACTCCTTATCAAAATTATACCCTTGTTGTAGGAACAAGCGTTGCAGGAACTTCTGGAAATGGAGCCTCGGGAAATCCTACTTACTTTGGAGATGGTTCAGAGTTATATGCTGCCGGAGGAAGTGGAGGGTTAAGTGCAGGAACAGGAGGAGAAGGAGGAAGTGTTACAAATTCAATAGGAGATTTGATTTATATGGGTGGAGAAGGGGGAACTGCTAATTCTACATTCTCTGGTGCAGGAGGTGGAGGAGCAGGTTCAACAGGAATTGGAGGAAATGCAAGTGTGGGTACAGCAGGAACAGGAACCCCCGAATTAGGAGGAGATGGGGGTGCAGGAAGAACAACAACTGGCTCAGGAAATCCAGGTAATACTTATGGTGGAGGAGGTGGAGGAGGAAGAAAAGGTTCAGGAGGATCAGTTAGTGGAGGAGCAGGAGCAGCAGGATATATGCGGATAAGTTATAGTACTTATGAAACAGGAGCATTTGAAGTTCTTTTAAGAACCCCCATAACCACAGATATT
>Ga0116156_10004717_pt1 | contig 11481 bp, 8 predicted proteins | sample AD_UKC045_MetaG_FD_89891 | JGI IMG/M metagenome (GOLD analysis project Ga0116156, IMG submission 89891) | Active sludge microbial communities of municipal wastewater-treating anaerobic digesters from USA - AD_UKC045_MetaG | ecosystem: Engineered > Bioreactor > Anaerobic > Digestate | place: USA... | reverse complement strand
CTTCGGAATCCAGACCATGCGGTACATGAGCAAATATCCGGAATGCATGCCGAACTTGGTCTTTCTCGTATTCTTGTTTCACCAAATACGCCATCAGAAGGCAGCGAGCAAGCGAGCACGGGAGCGGCGAGCAGGCCAGAGGCTGGAACGCTTAATCCCCGGGATGAATCCCGAGGCTTTCGCTTGTGAATCCCTGTAACTCCTGCACGGCGAATCCCCACTTCTTGATTAGTTCATGTGGTTGCCGGTGAGTTCACTGTTTCCAGGTTGACGGTGGAAACCACGCGGTGTCGCATGTAGCTGTAGGATACGATCATGTCTGAAATCGGAGGAATGAAGCAATGTCGGCCACTCTACGGGACGTAGCACGCAGAGCCGGGGTATCCCACACTACTGTGTCGAACGTGTTGAACAACGTCCCAAAGGTCAGCGAAAAGACGCGCGAACGGGTGCTGCAGGCCATGGCCGATCTGCAGTTCGAGCCCAACCTTGCCGCGAAGAGCCTGTACACGAAGCGCTCCTACATCGTTGGCTATATGGTTCCTGCCATCACCAACGAGTTCTTCATGAAGCTGGCTAGAGCGGCCGAGAGAGTACTGTATCGAGAGGATACAGGCATGTTTCTGTGCGGTACAGGACTAGACCCCAAGCGGGAGGCTGATTACACATGCCGACTAATACGCCATCGAGCGGATGGCATCGTTGTCAACTACACTGCAAGCAACAGAACCGTCAGAGACGCGGTGCGAGCAGGAATACCGGTCGTGGCAATCGAGTCTCCGATTGACGAGCCCTCCGCGTCCCTTGTGTGCCTTGACAACCAAGGCGCCGCCATGCTCGGCGTTGAGCATCTGTGCGAGCTCGGGCATCGCCGCATTGCAGTCATAGCTCTGGACTTTGAGAGCAACGTGAATCAGGAGCGCCTGAGAGGATTCCACAGCGGGCTCAAACTCCACGACATCGAACCCGTATCCGGCCTGGAGATTTCACTTGCCACTTCAGAAAAGGAGAACGGCTGCTTCGACTACGGCGCTGAGCTTGACAAGAGCCCGGTAACAGCGCACAGGCGGTTCTCCGAGATCGTCGAACGCCTCATGTTTTCAGACAAACCTCCCACAGCCGTGTTCTGCTTTGATTACCACACCACGCTTCTTCTGATCCAGAGTCTCATGAGGATGGGGTTAACCCCCGGAATGCAGGATCAAGAAACCCGCCCGAAAACGAATAGGATGAGCCAGAATCTGGTTAGGCCAGATGGGCAGATATCGGAGATCACGGAATCCCATCCCAAGATGAACAGGGTGCCCCCGGGTCCCCTTCTGCCCTAACCGCTTTCGCTGTAGTCCTGGCGAGGTCGCATGCAGAGGCCAGACCCAGAATCGCAGTCGGATGGGTTGAACAGGGCGCCAGGCGCCGGATCGGCGCGGCGCAGGAGCGGGAGAGGTCCGCGACTGTGAGAGCAACATTCTCTACACGCACCCTCACGCGACAGAAGTCTTGACTACGCACCATCGTTAGGCCGGTCAGGGTAGTAGAACTCCCTGTGACGCCACGATATCCTCCTGTTTCAACAATGAATCACCTCGGCCAAGCAGCAGCTCAGCGACGGGTGGATATCCCAGCCACGCAGTACAGGCCGCAGTTTTTCCGCAGCTACGTCGGTATTTGGATATTCGCCTCCGCTATGGCACGACTGTTGCATTTCCCTTGTAGTGATGCCGAAAGCAAGGAGGAGCACATCATGTCGATCCAACTCAAAACGGGCAGATCCGCAGTCGATCTCGACACGTCCAATCTGTGCAATCCACTGGTCCTGACAGGGAAGCAACCACCTAAGCTGAGTGATCCTCGCGCGGCGGTGGTCCGGGCCATGGCGCATCCCATAGGGTCCATGACTCTTAGCGAGGAGATACGGCGAAAGCGGGCGAAGCGAGCAGTCATAGTCGTGAACGATGTGACGCGACCCACGCCCAACAATATCATCCTACCGCCGATACTGGAGGAGATTGCGGACGCAGGCATAGCCAAGCCCGACGTCACGCTGGTCGTAGCAACAGGAATTCACAGAGGCATCACCCGTGACGAAATGGAGGAAACCCTGGGTTCCGAAATCGTTCGGGAGTATCGGGTCGTCAACCATGATTGCGATGACGAGTCCAACTTGGTCTACATGGGCAGGCTCAGCCACGGAACCGAGTTCTATGTCAACAGGATTGTATGTGAAGCCGAGATGCTCATCACTACGGGCGTAATAGGCGTGCATTACTTCGCCGGATTCTCGGGAGGACGAAAGTCCATATTCCCCGGCGTATCCGGCAGAGTCTCCATCGAACACAATCACTCGCTCATGACGTGCGACAATGCAACCGTGGCCGCGCTCGACGGCAATCCGGTGAGCGAAGAGATGGTCGAGGCTGGGCGGAAGGTCGATGTGGGTTTCACAGTCAACGTGGTGGTTGACGCAGCTGGAAGCGTGTGCGCGGTGGTAGCGGGCGACATGGAACAGGCGTGGCTCGACGGCGTGCGTCAGTGTCGTGAGATCTCTGTGACACCCATTGACCACCTGTTTGACGTGGCGATAGCCAGCTCAGGCGGATATCCGAAGGACATCAATGTCTATCAGGCACAGAAAGGCCTAGATAACGCGCAGAGGGCAGTCACGCCCGGCGGCACGATAGTGCTCATAGCAGATTGCACGGAGGGCTTCGGCGAACCTACGTTTGAGAGATGGATGGTCGAATCATCATCGCTGGACGACATCTTCGCGCGGTTTGCCGAAAGGTTCGAGCTGGGAGGACATAAGGCTTACAGCCTCGCCCGCGTGCTCCGCGAGAAGGAAGTGATCCTGGTGTCCGGGCTGCCGGACAGCACAGTCCGTCAGCTTTTCATGACGCCGGCACACTCTACCGACGAAGCACTGCGGCTTGTCACGGACAAACATGGCGCGGCCTTCTCGTGTGTAGTCATGCCAAACTCCGGAGGCGTCGTGCCTTACCTGGAAAACTAGTCTGCGATGGAGGAGATGTAGAATGGACAAACTGGACATTGCTGTAGTGCCCGGAGACGGCGTAGGTAGTGAAGTGATGGCCGAAGGACTGAAGGTGCTCCGCACTGTTGCACGCATGCACGGCGGCCTCGAGTTCCGCCTCCGCGAGTTTCCGTGGGGTTGCGAGCACTACCTGAAGACGGGCAGAATGATGGATGAGAATGGCCTGGATGCGCTGGCAGATCATGACGCCATACTGCTTGGCGCAGTCGGAGCGCCCGGAGTAGTGCCTGACCATGTATCACTATGGGGTCTTCTGCTCCCAATCCGCAAGACATTCGATCAGTACGAGAACCTGCGCCCCATCAAGCTGCTGCAGGGTGTGCCAGGCAGGCTCGTGGGCAAGGGGCCGGAAGATATCGACTTCGTCGTCGTTCGCGAGAACACCGAGGGTGAATACTCGGGGGTCGGCGGCAGGGTCCACATTGGCACTCCATACGAAGTGGCGGTACAGAGCAACATATTCACACGAACAGGCACTGAGCGGATCATGCGGTACGCATTTGACCTGGCCCGCGCCCGCAACAAATCGAAGAGCGTGGTCTCAGTCACCAAGTCGAACGCATGCAACTACAGCATGGTCTTCTGGGACGAGGTCTTTCGCGAGGTGGCCCGCGATTACCCCGACGTAGAGACGCATCAGGTGCACGTTGACGCAGCTTCCATGTACCTTATCACCAAGCCGGAGTGGTTCGACGTCATAGTAGCCACGAATCTATTTGGCGACATACTCACAGACGAAGGCGCAGCCATACAGGGAAGCATCGGCCTGGCCGCAGGCGCTAACCTCAACCCCGAGAGGCGGTACCCGTCCATGTTCGAGCCCATACACGGCTCGGCTCCAGACATAGCCGGCAGAGGCATAGCCAATCCAATCGCAATGATCTGGTCTGTATCAATGATGCTAGACTTCCTCGGCCATCCCGAACTGGGCAAGCTAGTCATGCAAGCGATCGAATGCACTCTCAGCGACTGCAAAGCGCCGAGGCCGATCGATCTGGGCGGTACGGCATCTACACAACAAGTGGGCGATGCCGTGTGTGAGCGCCTCCTTGCACTTAAGTAGACAAGGCCTCCTGCCTGCCGCGTCGCGTCGCCATGCGAGGCGCCACACGATGCCGGATCCCAGATACAATACAGCCGGGCGAACAGGGTCACCCCTCGCCCGGCTGTATTGATGAGAAATCTAGACGATGACTAGAACAGAATCCCCCTGGGAAGCGGAACTTCGAGCAAGGTACTGAATGCTACGTAGAAGAGCGCCAGCTCGATGGCGACGCCCGCAAGCGACACGAAGAACGACTTCGCATTCCTCACCGACGGGTCGATGACCAGCATCAGCAATCCAAAGACCGCCACACTGGTAACATAGAACCCCAGCCAGGGCATGATCGCGATCCAAACAGCCATCAATGCCACTACAATGGCGACGGTTCCAAGGTTCGGGGCCTGTATGTCGTGTTTGCCGGCTTCGCGCCGGATCAACGTCAACACCAACAGCACAACGGCCGCTGCCACAAGCGCCACAATCACAGCACGCGGGAAGACGATGCCGAAATATGTTAGGTGTTTCATCTGCGGCCACAGTATTGCCGCTATTACAAGCATCAATATGGAGGCCACTACGTTACTGTTACGCACCTGTCCCGACCTCCTTTGCGCGACGCTTACGTACCTGCGCAGAGATAATCGGCCATACAAGCGAGAACACCGACATCGCCAGGAGCAGCAGAGATACCGGGCGCGTGAAGAATAGCCGCCAGCCCATGCCGGACGCGCGGCCCATCAGTAGGCCCTGCACCAGACCTGCCTCCGCAAGCGGCCCGAGGATCAAACCGAGCACTACGGGAGCCGGATCGACCTTCAGCATCTTCAGCATGAACCCTATCACGCCGCATATGAGCATGACCCATACGTCCATGATGTTGTTCCTGATGGCATATGATCCGATTATGCTGAGGAACATGATGGATGGAGCCAGGATCCGTATGGAGAGCTTCGACACCAGTTTGTGAAGGGCCGTTCCCAACAACAGACCCACGGGCAGCATCATTAGCGTGGCTACGAACAGTGAGAAGATGAACCCGTAGGTGACATCGGCAAACCGGGTAAACAGCTCCGCCCCCGGGCGAAGCCCGTGGATGAGCAAGCCTGCGTATATCACCGCATCGACCGGGGTGCCCGGGACTCCCAGCGTAAGTAGGGGAATCAGCCCGCCGCCCACGGTCGCATTGTTTGCAGTCTCTGTAGCGATCACGCCGTCGATGATGCCGGTACCGAACTTCTCGGGATGCTTCGACGACCTCATAGCCTCGTTATACGCGACCAAGTTGGCTATGCTGCCGCCGGCGCCGGGGATGATGCCCACAACCGTGCCGATGACACTTGAGGTGAGAAGGTTCATCGGCTGGGCCAGCACCTGCCGGAAGGTTGTGCCGAACACACCCTTGGACTGCTTGACATCGACCGTCTCATAGGTACGCGATCCGTCGAGGATCATGCTGAGCACCTCAGGAAGACAGAACAGACCTATCAGGGTTCCTACTAGCTCTACCCCGCCCTGCAGAGCAGGGGTGTGGAACGTGAACCTCACGTCTCCTCCGATCGGCGCTATCCCTATAGTGCTGATAAGAAGACCGAGCAGTCCGCCCATTATGCCCTTGATGAGAGACTTCGAGCACAGCGTGGCAATGATGGTCAATCCGAATATGGCCACCCAGAAGTACTCAGGCGGGCCGAACTTCAGTGCCACGTTAGCAAGGGGAGGCGCCAAAAAGGCTAACGCCGCGACGCCAAACAGGCCTCCCAGGACAGATGCTACTGTTGCCACGATGATCGCCTGCTGGCCACGTCCCTGCCGGGCCATGGGATAGCCGTCGAAACACGTGCCTATCGACGAAGGCGTGCCCGGCGTGTTGATGAGAATCGCTGAGAAGCACCCTCCGTATATGGCAGACATGTAGATGGCACCAAGCAGCGCAAGGCCGCTAATGGCCGGCATTGAGAACGTGAACGGCACCAGCAGCGCGACGGCCATTGTCGCTGAGATCCCCGGAAGCGCCCCCGCCACAAGACCGATTACGGTTCCTCCGAGCATCAGGAGAAGTACGCCTGGACTAAGTATTTGAAGTATCCCTGTGAGAGCCGTATTCATGCTCCACCCTCCAGTCCCGCCGTAGCCTGTAGCCGTGATCGGGGCCAGGCCGTTGTCGTCCTGGCCCCGACGGCGAGTTTGCTCACAGGTGCTGTCTTATTGCTTTATATCCATATCCTTTAGCAGATCGGTGTAGTACGCTTTTCTGGTCTGGATGAACTTCGTGTACTCTGCGGGACCCATGAACTCGAGGTCGAAGGCGAGTTCGGCCATCTTCTTGGCGAATTCAGGATTCTTGTTGACCTTTTCGAATGCGTCGGCAATGATCTTCACGATATTCTCAGGCGTGTTCGGCGGTACCGACACTCCGCGGTAGGCGCCCTCCACAATATCGTAGCCGAGTTCTTGGAAGGTCGGGGCATCCGGGAACACAGCCGAGCGCTTCGGCGCTGCTACAGCCAGGATTCTGAACTTATCGAGCTGCTGAGCTGCCATCGTGGTGTAGGTCATCAGGCCCGTTACGTGCCCGCCCAGAAGCGCCGGGGTGGCTGACCCGGACCCAGTGAAGGGTATGTAGGTCAGTTTGACTCCCGCTGCCTTCTCAAGCTCGATTGTGCCCAGGTGGTTCGCGGTCCAGCTACCGCTGCCGCCCAGTGTGACGGCGCCGGGGTTCTTCTTGGCAAATGCAATGAAATCGTCCAGCGTCTTGAAAGGACTGTCCTTCTTGACCACAAGGGCGCAGGGAGTGCTCTCAAAGCAATAGACCCTCTTCAGCTGCTCAGTTGTGTAGCCTGCGTCACCGCGCTGCATCGGCTGAAGAATGGTGTGCGGAAGATTGTCGCCTGCTATCGTGTATCCATCGGGCTTAGACCTGATTAGCTCCGACCAACCCACCGCGCCGCCGCCGCCCACCTTGTAGGTTATGACGACTTTGGCCTTCAGGACTTCCTCTAGATACTTCTGCTGAAGCCTGGCCGTGATGTCGGATTCGCCGCCCGGATCGAAACAGATCATGTAGGTAATTGGCTTCTCAGGGAAGCCCGCGGCCGCAACCACCTGCCCAAACATCAGAGCAACCAGACTTAGGATCGCGACGGGTGCAAGAACTCGTGGCAGTCTCATGGGGTTTTCCTACCTCCTTCATAACCGGTTCCCGACCTAAACACAAAGACAGGTCGTCCCGCAAGGGCCGACACAACCCTTTCAGCTAACCAATGCAAGTGACATGCCAGTCGGCCTCGGGCAGGACAATGCATCGGCAACAGCCGGAACGCAGTGATCTCGTGCACTCGCCTGCAGACTATGTTACAGCAATGTTACGAAGATGAAACGCGACGCTAACGTTCGGGTGTAGCATGATCTCTGAGCTTTCGCCATAGAGTCACCCGGCTGATACCGAGTCGCTCCGCGGCGACGGTTCTGTTTCCTCCACATTCCTCCAGCACACGTGCGATTCGATCGAACTCATGACTGCGGACTGAGGAGCGAAGAACCTCGCGCACGGGCAGAGGATTAGCATGGGCGCCCATTGCGTGCTTCACTTCTGTGGCTGATACCGCGGGGCTTGTGCCAGATACGATGATCCTCTGTACCACATTTCGAAGCTCTCTGACATTGCCTGACCACTCATGCGCGGACATCACTGCAAGGGCAGCCGGCGTGAATCGTCGCGGTTCGAGCCCTGACTGGGCGCAGCATGTGTCCATCAAGTGTTGCGCTATGATGGGAACATCCTCCGCGCGTTCACGGAGTGGGGGCAGCGCCAATCGCAGAACATCCAGGCGGTAGAAAAGGTCCGGCAGAAAGCCGCCGTCATCAACGAGAGTCCGTATATCACGGTTGGTCGCAGCCACTAGGCGTACATCCAGCGATACCAAGCGATCGTCCCCGACGCGCATGATCCGCCTGTCCTCCAGCACGCGGAGGAATCTCTGCTGAGCAGATAGCGGCATCGCAGCAATTTCGTCAAGGAATATGGTGCCACCGTCGGCCTGCTCGAACAGGCCGGCTTTGCCCCCTCGTCGCGCTCCAGTGAAGGCACCTTCTGCGTACCCAAAGAGCTCGCTCTCAAGCAGCGTCTCAGGCAGCGCGGCACAGTTCACCGTCACAAACGGCCCATTACTTCGGGCGCTGGCATTGTGTATGCTCTGGGCGAACAACTCCTTGCCGGTGCCCGTCTCACCCATCAGCAAGATGTTGAAGTCGCACGAAGCATATGACTTTGCGGTACCAATCGCGCGTTGGATGGCTCTACTGCACCCCATTATGTCGTCGAACGTATACCGAGCCGCAGATGACCAGCTAGCCTGGCGTTTTCTCCCGTCGACCGACCGAGTATGCGCTTCTTTGGCTCTGGGAGCCACAACCACAGATCCGATCTCCTCGCCTTCCACAATGGCAGCGTAACTCACTGCACCAGGGCCGAGGTCAATGGGCATGTCGCCGCCTGCAACCCCCACTCTGGCCGCCTGAGCCGTGGTTTGCCCGCACACGTGTTTGCCCACAGCGTCCCGCCGGCTCACACCAGTGAGTTGTTCCGCGGCGCGGTTAAGCTCGACGGCCCGTCCGTCCCGATCCACGACTAGTATGCCATCGCTAGCAGCGTCGATGGCCTGGCGGAGTACTGCAATGCGTCGCTGGAGAACCCGGGTCTTCCCGACCACATTGACGGCTTCGGAGAAGGCGAGCTGAAGGCTGTCTTCGCAAGACTCAATGAGAACGCCAGGCAATCCCGCGGCGGCCGCATGGGTTACACCACATACTCCCCCCACAATTACGCCGATGCCGTCTTCCACAGCATCTGCAATGCACGCAGCTGCCTGAGATTCGGACAATATGGGCATGTCGACGATCTGGGCGTCTAGAATGTCACTGAGAGTCGCAATATCAGGTGGGAGGGTGTTGGCAAACCTGATGATCCCCACATGTCGGCTGATCCGTACGGCCTGACGCAGGGCACGCACAAGCTCGTTGGAGATGAAAGGTATGTTAACGACCGGAACACACACGTCAGATGCCTGGGTAATCAGCAGGGCAGTTCCGCCCCAACTCACAACCACCCGAGCTCCATGCTCCGAAGCATCACGCGCAGCATCCAGGCCTTCCTGAAGATTGCCGTCCACAATGGAAATGGACGAACCGAATTGGCCGGCAATCCGCCTGGCCATGTCGGCCATCTCCCTGTAGGGGGCAATCACCACAATATCAGCCATTGCGACGTCTCCCTCGGCATCGTCGTAGGGCGCCGGCGTACCGCCTTCATACCTCGTTACCGGCCAAAACGAGACTGCAAAGACTAATGTGTGTGTTGGTGCATCAAGAGATCGATGTGTACAGCGGATCTTGAATCAGTATTCAACGGCGACAGACGTTTCCCTTTGGTAGAATCATTCACAAGAGGTTTACAGCAACTTGCACCGCCCAGAAGACTAGCCCCAGCAGAAGGCCCGCTCCGCCCGGCCCCCACAACATCCGCCAGCTCGATCTGACGTCAGCTTTCAGGTACTGGACGGTCGAGATGAAGCAGACGTGGGCCGGCGACAGGAGATAGCCGCTCGACGCGGCCATGTATAAGGCGACCACAAGCCCGGCAGGGTTCGGAAGGCCGGATAGGAGGGGAACTAGCAGCGGGCCCGCTATGCCAACGGCGGGCAGATGAGATCCGATGATGAAGGCAGATAGGAAGGGCAGGGCAAAGCCGAATACGAACAGCGATAACACGCTCACCGAATAGCCTGTGCCGACAGTCGTCGAGGCAAGAACCTGCGAGTTGACGATTGTTCTTCCAAAGAAGACCGTGCCCGCAACTGTTCCGACGACCTGCCAGTCAATGCCACAGATGGCGCCCTCACGAAACCTGCGAAGAACCTCCCTCGGATAAGGCCCGTCCGAAGGCGCAGCTAGCAGGGCCGTCAATGCTCCGAGGGCTGTGGCGATGGAGAAGTTCATGGGCGTTCCCACCCCGAACAGCAACACAACAAGGATAGGACTGGCCGCCAGCAGAATCGACCATACGGGATGCGCCGATATCGCTGCCCCAAATCCGGTGGCAGACTCGTTACCGGCAGTGACGCCTGCGCCTACACTCACCTTGGCGCTGCTGCAGCCAGAACAACCGCACGATCCAGTGTTCGCCTCTTCTGAATCCGAGGGCCCTATACGGAACACCCTTCGCGCCGTCAGTGCGAAAACAACCAGAGCCGCAATGGCCCCGGGCAACACAAAGGCTCTGTAGGGAACGCCGGAGATCTGCTGAATCATGAGCAGAGGTGCATAGATGGGGTATATGTAGTACCAGCCGTGGCGGAACATGACATTCGTGGTCACTCGCTGCTCCCTGCTCATGCCCAGGCTCCTGCCCACAGAATCCACAAGTGGCGCCGAGAACACCGAAGACCCGGGCACGCTCAATAGGCCCACAAGCGAGGGCAACATGAAGGCCACAACCCGCGCATCCCGGATCACCCGACCGATGCCCCGCGTAATACCATCGAGAGCGCCCGACACATTCATTATGTTGCCAATCATAGTGATGAAGGCGATCGACACGAGCAGCGTAAGGCCAGCGGGCTCCACCACCGTTTCCCTAAGCGAAGCAGTGAGAACCGCAAGGCCTCCACCGCTGGTTGCCGCCACAATCAACCCGGCCACAGCGGCGGCGATCCCGACGTTCACCTTGTAGCGGACAGCGGCGAGTATAAGGAGAGTTCCTGCGGCAAGGCCTAGATATGACAATACAACCAGGCTCCTTCGCTATTACCTCGATCGGCTCACGGCGCCGAGCATAGTCGGCGCGACAGCTCTCGCGCCTTCCTCGCCACAGCGGTCTCGTCGATATTGACAAGCCGACCATCTTTCACGACGATCTTGCCTGCAACGATGGCGTAGTCTACAGGCCTGCAGAGGCCGATGGTGGCCAGTGCGGATGCGGGGTCGAAGTCAGCTCCTACCCACTCAAGGGTATCGGCCGTCACCAGGAACATGTCGGCGGCTTTCCCTTCCTCTATGGAGCCCAGTTCGGGTCGCCCGATCAACCGGGCGCCGCCGTTTGTGGCGAGGTCCAGGATATCCGCAGGCGTCGGAGCCTGGTTGCCGATGGCCAGCCTGTGAAGGAGATACGCGGTCCTGATTTCGGCCAGCATGTTGGAGCAGTCATTGCTCGCACTGCCGTCTACCGCCAGCCCAACAGGCACACCGGTCTGCAGTAGTCTCTCTACCATGGCCCGGCCTGAACACAGCTTCTGGTTGGAGGTTGGGCAGTGCGCCACACCGGTCTGGGTCTCTGCCAGCAGCCTGATCTCCTCGTCGCTGAAGTGAACGCCGTGGGCGTACCATACGTCCG
>Ga0116156_10004703_pt1 | contig 11499 bp, 13 predicted proteins | sample AD_UKC045_MetaG_FD_89891 | JGI IMG/M metagenome (GOLD analysis project Ga0116156, IMG submission 89891) | Active sludge microbial communities of municipal wastewater-treating anaerobic digesters from USA - AD_UKC045_MetaG | ecosystem: Engineered > Bioreactor > Anaerobic > Digestate | place: USA... | reverse complement strand
TAGAAAATATTACTTCATAAGGTAAAGTTAATTAATTTAAAATAAATATCTGGTAAAATATAAGTATGAAAAATATTTTATATACTGTTGGCGGGATATTATTATTGGCAGGGATAGCCGGTGGGGGATATTATCTTTATCGGTATTATTCTCAGTCGAATACGGATCAAACGATTGTTGGGAACGATCAACAGCAAGATGATAACAACCAAAATACCACAGGTACGAATACAACTATTGTTCGATCTGATTTTACGGAAAATTTTCGCGACGGAAAGATTGATGATTGGTGGGAGTGGAATAATGCCAACAATGATCAAAACGTGATGAATGTGGATTATGTAAAAGAAGAATTGTCAATGACGGCAGCGGCATCAACAAGCCAGTGGACAAGCGATGATACAGCGCCGACTTTGGGTTTTTTGACAGATCAAGACTTTTTGGTAGAAGCAAAATATATTTTTGATCCGCGAGTTGATTATCAACATGGTGGAGTAGGCTTGTTTGATACAAACACCAAAGAATGGATCAGATTTTCTCGTTCGTATGATACACATGCCTTACAAGGGCAGTATGATATTGCTAACAATTTATATGTAATGGAAAAAAGGATTGGAGAGGGGATAATCAAATATAATCATGCCAATTTTTTGGATAGTGTAGTTTACATGCGGATGCAAAGAAAAGGAAATGATGTGTCTTTTTCCTATAGTCGTGATGGGGTGAAATGGGAAGAATTGGATCATGTCACCAAAGAAAATTTATCCAAAGAGGTGGAAGTTTATTTATTTGCGTATTCTACTGCCAGTACTCCAGCGAAGATTGTTTTTAAGAATATTTCGTTTAGTGTTTTGGATTAGTTGAGTTGGAAAAATATAAAAAGGGAGGGTCGCGTAAATTTTTACTCGATAAATATGTTTATGTCAAGAATGGTATTGTATCGAAAATATAGGTCAATGAATTTCGATGAAGTCGTTGGGCAAGAGCATGTAGTGCGATCCTTGCGCAATGCGGTAAAAACTGGCGAAGTGAGTCATGCATTGTTGTTTGCCGGTGCGCGAGGAATTGGAAAGACGTCTTTGGCGCGAATATTGGCACGAGCTGTGAATTGTAAAAATATTACCAATGACGGTAATCCTTGCAATCAGTGTGATATTTGCCAAGCTTTCATCAAACAAGCGAGTATGGATTTGATTGAGATTGACGCTGCTTCACATCGAGGTATCGACGATATTAGATTTTTGCAAGAGGGTGCCTCTTTTGCTCCGGTGGAAGCAAAGAAAAAAGTATTCATTATTGATGAAGTACACATGTTGACGAAAGAAGCTTTTAACGCTTTGCTGAAGACTTTGGAAGAGCCGCCTTCTCATTGTATTTTCATATTGGCGACGACTGAAATCAACAAGGTACCGGAAACAATATTATCCAGATGCCAGACATATTATTTTGAAAGAATATCCGTGGATGAAATGATGAAGCATTTGATAGAAGTGGCAGAACAGGAGGGAGTAAAATTGGAGGAAAAAGAGTCGTTGATGATTGCTAATAGTGTCAAAGGTGGCATGCGAGATGCATTGGGTATTTTGGAACAACTATTAGTATGCAGTAATGAAGGAAAAATAGACGAGGGTGATTTGTATAAATTATTGGGAGTTGTGGAAGAGTCGGTATTGAATAACATTTATGATTTGATGCAAAAGGGAAAAATGAGCGAGACCATTTCTTTTTTTCATAATGAAGTGTATCGCAAGGGAGTAGAAGTGGATCGGTTGTTGATTAGTTTGGAAGATTTTTTTCGTAAAAAAATGTTGGAAGATGATTTTTCTGATGGAAAGAGAGCGGAAAAATGGGCGATTGTGTTTGAGGAATTAACTCGTTCCAGACAAGAAAATTTTGAAATAGATACTTTAAATTTTGAGCTATTCGTGATCAGGACAATAAGTCGTTGGGAAAAGGCGAAATTGATTGTTGAAGAGCCATCGCCAAAAGAGGAAAAAGTTGTGGAACAAGAGCAAAGTGTAGCAGTTGATAGCGGAGTAGATAAGAACGATTGGCAAGACAAACGGCCCGAACAAGATTTGGTGGACAAAAAAGATGTGAATGAATTGATAAAAATATGGATTGATTTTGTGGGTAAAGTTGCTGAACAAAATCCGTTGTTGGCATCAATTATTCGAATGTCAGAGGCGCGTAATCAATCGGGAAAGTTGGAGATTTCAGTTCCATATGTTTTGCAAAAAAGACAATTGGAGTCAAATGGGAATATGGATTTTTTGCGCCAGGTGGCAAAACAATTGATTGGAAAAGAAGTGGATATAATTATTTGTGTCAATCAACAAAAAAGTGCGATTGAACAAAAAAGAAACATGATAAGTCAACAGATTCAAGACAGAGTGGCGGAAGAAACAGGTGATAGTTTAAAAAAAGAAGTCGAAACAATATTTGAAGGGGAAGAGGTGTAATATTATGCCGGATTTTATGGACAAAAAAATTGATTTGAAATTGCCGCCGCAGAGTTTGGAGGCGGAAATGTCATTGTTGGGCGCGTTGTTGTTGGATCAGGATGCAATAGTGCGAATATCTGATTTGGTGCGAAGTGATGATTTTTATAAAAGAGCACATGCAATAATTTTTGACAAAATTTTTTCGTTGCATGAAAAGCGGGAACCGGTGGATTTGGTGACCTTGACGGAATTTTTGGAAAGGGAAGGTAGATTGGATGAGATCGGTGGGGTGCAGTATTTGTCATCATTGGCCAACGTGGTGCCAACAGCTGCCCATGTGGTTTCTTATGCTAATATTGTGCGACAAAAATCTATTTTGCGAAAATTGATTTCGGCCTCCAGTCAAATAAGCGCAATGGCGTATGATGAAAAGGAAGATGTGGAAATTGTTTTGGATCGTTCAGAACAAACTTTGTTTGCAGTATCCAGAATTGCCGGTGGACAAAATTTTATAGTAATTCGTGATGTATTGGTTGATTCTTTTGATAGGATCGATAAATTGCATAAAGAAAAAGGGCAGTTACGTGGTGTACCGACCGGTTTGAAAGGTTTGGACAATATTTTGTCCGGTTTACAGAAAAGTGATTTGATCATATTGGCCGCCCGGCCGAGTATGGGTAAAACTTCGTTGGCGATGAATATGGCTCAATATGCGGCAGTGGATAAAAATATCCCGGTGGCGGTTTTTAGTTTGGAAATGTCCAAAGAACAATTGGTGGATCGTTTGATTTGTGGGGAAGCCGGCTTGGATTCCTGGAAAATGAGAACAGGTAATTTAAACGAAGCTGATTTTGAGAAGTTGCAATTGGCAATGGGATCGTTGAGCGAAGCGCCATTGTATATTGATGATACGCCGGGTTTGAATGTAGTGGAAGTGCGGACAAAGGCGCGACGTTTACATGCAGAAGTAGGGTTGGGTTTAATAGTGATTGATTATTTGCAGTTGCTAGAAGGCCGTTCGACGGCAAACAGCGATAATCGGGTGCAGGTGATATCGGAGATATCTCGATCATTAAAATCATTGGCTAGGGAATTAGAAGTGCCGGTGATGGCTTTGTCGCAGTTGTCCAGAGCGGTGGAGTCACGACCGGATAAAAGACCGTTGTTGTCCGATTTGAGAGAGAGTGGATCAATTGAACAAGATGCCGATGTGGTGATGTTTTTGTATCGCGAAGATTATTATGATCGAGAAACGGAGAGAAAAAATATGGCTGATGTATTGGTTCGAAAACATAGAAATGGTCCGACCGGTGAAGTGGAATTGTTTTTTATTCCCGAATATATGAGATTTCGTGATATAGACAAAAAGCACGATGCATAAAAATGATGTATGATGAAAAAAGAAATAAATGTTGAATGGCGCAATTATGCAAAAGCATAAAGATATGGTGAATGATCAATTGATGGTAGATAGCGGACAAAACTTGGAAGAATTTTTGTCGTGGGAAGATCTGTCGTCTGAACAAAAACGATTATTGTTTGAAGTGATCGAACATTATTTGACAATCAATTATTGTTTACGAAAAATATTGGCGTTGAGTTTTGCAGATTTTTATTTAGCCAAAGTGATTGGAGCAGTACTGTGGCGAACGGATATTTTGGAGACGGGGTGTAGTTTGGGGAGATGGCTGATAAGTGACGATGTTGTTTTGCGTAGCCAGTATGCCGAGTCATTTGATTGGCAAGAATTGCCAACGGTGGCACATGAGTTGGATCGAGCCAAAAAGGAACTAAGAGAAATAAATGCTATATCGTGGTGGTATAGATTGTATATTAATTTTATTTATCGTGATTGGGGAAAAACAGTACTTGGTTTTGCCAAATCTTTTTTGTATGTTTTTTTGTTTTTGAGTTTGATCTATGTTTTGATAGCGACTGATTTCGGGCGTGGTTTGTCGTGGGAGTTTTTGGGTGTTTATGGCGTGATAGTAAAAATATTGATGGGATTGCTATTGGTGGTGGCGTTGGTGACAATTGTGATTTTGGTAAGTTTTATGTATTTTGAAAGCGGGAAGAAAAAATAAAATGGAGGTATATTATGTTGGATACAAAAAAATTGACTTTTGAGTCAAAGGGGCCGTTTGATTTGATAAATCTGACCGAAGAATTGATCAATATTGTCCGTAATGGATTTATCGAAAGCGGGATTGTAAATATTTACTCACATGGTTCGACGAGTGCGGTGGTGACATTGGGCAGTGAAGACGGTTTGGAGGAAGATTTTGTTGAAGCGGTCAAAAGAATAGTGCCGGAAGGAGTGTACAAACATGACGAAAAAATGGATCATAAAAACGGAGTGGCACATATTCGCTCGGCTATTTTGGGCACGGGAGTGACTTTGCCATTTACGAAAAAAAGATTGTATATGGGGATGTTTCAGCAAGTTTATTTTGTTGATCTGGATTTTGTGACGCGAGAAAGAGAAGTTATTATTCAAATTATCGGTGAATAATGAATAATGACGTGGGAAAAAAAATGATTTTGCCGAATAGTGTTTGGTGGTTGTTGATAGCCACTCTGTCTTTTTTGGTTGATCAATTGGTAAAAATATTTTTGATTACCGGTTGGTGGGCGGAAAGAGATATTTTTGATTGGTTGCGGATCGACATAGTTTTTAACCACGGTTTGGCTTTTGGGTTGGGAGATGGTTATGGTTTGATGGTATCGATGGCAGCTTTTTTGTTGTTTGTGTATTTTTTGTTTACTAATATCGATTGGTGGTATAATAGTGTGTTTTTGCAAGTGGGAGTGGGGTTGGTCTTTGGGGGAGCGATATCTAATTTAGTTGATCGTTTTCGATTTGGCGGTGGAGTGGTGGATTATATTGATTTGCCATTTTATTCTGTTTTTAATTTGGCGGATGTGTTTATCTTGGTCGGTTTACTAATTTTGATATACAAATTTTGGAATTATGATAATATAAGAAAGTGAAGAAATAATTATTCCGGGGTCGTCTAATGGTAGGACAGCGGCCTTTGAAGCCGTTAATCTTGGTTCGAGTCCAGGCCCCGGAGTTTTTTACTTGAAAAAGAAAACCAAGGTTTTCTTTTTCAATGCTCCTCTTTTCCTTTAAAGTATAAAAAAACTTGGAATGAATCCAAAGTTTTTTTATAGATTGATCTAGATATACAAACACAGTTTGAGACTGTATTTTTTTAAAAAAATATAGCTCACTTGTTTGTGAGCTATATCTGTTTTAAAGTTGTTTTCGATATAGTCCGGTTTCTTTCGGTTTGAAACCGAGTTTTTCATATAGACTTCTGGCAGCTGTTCTTTGGGAATTGCTGGTGAGTTCAATAAACGACAATTTTTTCTTTTTGGCAATTTCGATCAGTTGGCATACAAGTTTTTCGCCAAGTCCTTCGCCCCGACGTTGATTGTCGATTACGATGTCTTCCAATCTGCCGACAAGACCTTTTGTCGGAATGTGGTAGATTATTAACGAGCCGAAGCCAATTATTTTTTCATCTTCTAAAACTAGGCAAACAAGATTCTTTTTATTGGTGCACTGATGAATGTCGAAATGAATCTCGTTTGTTAATTGCCTAAATAGTCCTTGAAGATCGTTATTGTCTTCATGCTTTAAATTGCGAATAACCAATGTTTTACCCCCTTTCTTTTTTATAAGTGTAACATATTCATACAATGTATAATATATTTTTGAATATTTCGTATGCAGATGGAGGGGGACAGAGGTATTTTGTGTTTGTCGGGATAGAATATGAGAATTTGTTCTTTTTGTCCTAAATTGATTAATTAGTTTGGATATTGTTCATAATTTTTTATTTTAATGTTTAATAACTCGGAATGAATTTGAAGTTTTTTGTAACATTGGTTTGAAAGTGTGTATTTGACATGTTTTATAACAGATTTACTTTCAGATTGGAATATGGTAACTTTTAGATAAAGGTTTTTATTTTATTAAAAATTGTAGGAGAATTTATGGCAGCTTACAGTCAAAAGAACAGTAAAGGTACGACTTATTTTTTGCACAGCAAAGATGTTACTTTGCGCGGTGGACGACCACAAACAATTTATTATTTTGCTAAGGCAGAAAAATCATCGGAAGGTTTGAAAGAAATTCCATCCGGTTATGAAGTATCAGAAAACAAACGTACCGGTTTGTTGTTTTTAAGAAAGAAAAAATAAGTTTGGAATAGGAGAGAATAATGAAATTTTGGAGTAATTGGTTTTTGCTTTTGTTATCAATTTTGATACTGCTTGTGTCAGTAATTTTAATTATTCTCTCATTTCGAGGTTTATTTGTATTAAAATGAGGAAATATTATGATATGGTTTTTGGGTATTCTGGCAGTATTGGTGGTGGGAGGAGCGTTGTGGGCGATTGGGATATACAACGGTTTGATTCAATTAAAAAATAGAGTAGAAGAAGCATGGAGTGATATCGATGTACAGCTCAAACGTCGTTATGATCTGATTCCCAACTTGGTTGAAACAGTGAAAGGTTATGCCAAACACGAAGAGAATGTATTTAGTGAAGTAACCAAAGCCCGAACAGAAGCGATGAGTGCCAAGGGTGATCCAAAGCGTTCGGCAGAGGCGGAAAAAGAATTGTCCAGCACATTGAAAACATTGTTTGCGGTAGCTGAAAATTATCCACAGTTAAAAGCCAATGAAAATTTCATGTCTTTGCAATCCGATTTGTCGGATACGGAAGACAAGATTCAGGCGTCTCGAAGGTTTTATAACGGCAATGTGCGTGATTACAATACCAAGATTGAAATGTTTCCGGGCAATTTGATTGCCGGTATGTTTGGGTTTACCAAGCGGGAGATGTTTGAGATTGAAAATGCTGTCGAACGGGAAAATGTCAAAGTTGATTTTAATAAGTAATTTCATAAAAGATAGAAAAGCCTTTAGGGTTTTTCTATCTTTTTAATTTTGAAAAATGTATAAGGAGATTGCTAGGAATAAAACAATAACGATATTGATATTGTTGGGATTTGTGCTATTTATCGTGGCTTTGTTTTATTTTTATTTTACATATTATGATTATAGCGGGGTTGGGTTGATCCTTGGTTTGTGTTTTTCGGTGCCGGCAGCAATGATCGGATATTATACTTCTGACAAAGCAGTGTTGTTGATGGCTGGGGCGCATGAAGTGAGTCGACGAGACAACAAACAATTGTATGAATTGGTGGACAATTTGGCAATAACTGCCGGTTTGCCTAAGCCCAAGATTTTTGTAATCGATGATGAAGCCATGAATGCATTTGCTACCGGTCGGGATCCAAACCACGCTGTGATTGCTTTCACTAGTGGATTGTTAAAAAATTTAAGCAAGGTAGAGATTGAAGGAGTGGCGGCACATGAGATGTCACATATCAAAAATTTTGACACTAGGCTCAGTACGGTATTGATAATATTTGTTGGCTTGATTGGGATGATGGCGGAATGGTTTTGGCGATTGGGCAGGATAGATGGAAGAGGTTCCAAGTCAAAAAATGATAATGGAAGCGGAATTTTGGCTATTTTTGGATTAATTTTTATTATTTTGTCGCCGCTGATTGCGCAAATCATTCAATTAGCGTTATCAAGAAACAGAGAATATTTGGCGGATGCGGATGCAGCTTTGTTGACTAGGTATCCGGAAGGTCTGATTGGAGCTTTGGAAAAATTATCAAATCAGGTGAGTATTTTGAGTCATCAGTCTAGCACAATGAATCACATGTATATCACTGATCCGGTCAAAAGTTTTTCCGGAGCGGGTGGAGGTTGGTGGAGCAATTTGTTTTCAACTCATCCACCGGTTGAAGAGAGAATTAAAAGATTAAAAAATATGATGAATGTGTAAATTTTTATTTTGTGATTTTTATGAAAGTAATCAAGGCAAAAAATACCGGGTTGTCTAGTGAAGAAGTACGGCGGGTGGCTGATGTGGTTAAAAATGGTGGGATTATTATCTATCCTACTGAGACGTTGTATGGAATTGGATGCGATGCTTTGGATCATGAGGCAGTTAAAAAAGTATTTGCTTTAAAAGAGAGAGATGGTAGTAGCGTGGCATCAGTGATGGTGGATTCGGTAGAGACAATTAAAAAGTATGCGGAAGTGGGGCAATTGGAGGAAGAATTTATCAAGAGATATCTGCCCGGGCCGGTGACGGTGATATTGAAAGTCAAACCAGAGTATCGAAGCATTTTTTCGCCATATACGATTAATGAACATAATGGGGTGGGGTTTCGGGTAATTTCGAAATTGAATTATATTAATGAGATTTGTCGAGTATCTGGCGTACCAATTATTTCTACAAGTGCCAACAAATCTTCAGTGGGTGTCGAAAAGCCATCTTTCGATTTGGTGATAAATTATTTTGAGAAAGAAAAAGACCAGATTGATATCGCGATTGACGCTGGTGATTTGGATTCAAATATTCCGTCGACCGTGGTGGATTTGACTCAATCACCTTATCAAGTTGTTCGACGAGGAGCGGGAGAAATTACTATATATTAAATATCGATAATGATTACAAAAGCGAAAAAATTTATAAAAAAAGAAGAGAAGAGACAAAACGGTTGTTTATCTTTGATTGCGTCAGAGAATTATGTGAGTCAAAATGTATTGAAGGCTTTGGGAAGTGTTTTTACCAATAAATATGCCGAAGGATATGTAGGTAAGAGATATTATGCCGGTAATGAATTAGTTGACGAAGTGGAAGGTTGGGTGAAGGATTTGGGATTGAAGATTTTTGATTTGAATAGTTTGGAATGGTCAATCAATGTGCAACCGTATTCGGGTAGTCCGGCCAATTTAGCGATATATATGGCATTTCTTAAATCTGATGATAAAGTTTTGTCGCTTAGTTTGTCACATGGTGGACATTTGACACATGGTCACAAAGTAAGCGCTAGTAGTAAGTTTTTTAATTTTGTTCATTACGGTGTAAAGCAAGATGGATGGTTGGATTATGATGAAATAGAAAAAATTGCAATGGCAGAGAAACCAAAATTAATTGTGGCTGGCGCAACAGCTTATGCTCGTGAATGGGATTTTGATCGAATGGGAAAAATTGCACATCAGGCGGGAGGACTGTTGATGGCGGATATTTCACATATTGCCGGTTTGATTGCGGCCGGTTTGCATCCAACTTGTTTTGAAGCGGCTGACGTAGTCATGACTACCACGCACAAAACTTTGCGAGGTCCACGCGGAGCGGTGATATATTGTCGAAAAAAATATCAAGAAGCAGTGGACAAAGCGGTTTTTCCCGGTTTGCAAGGCGGTCCGCATATAAATAATATCTTAGCAATGGGAGTGGCTTTTGAAGAAGTGTTGTCGGTCGATTTTAAAAAATATATGGCTAATGTAAAGAAAAACACCAAAATATTAGCGAAAGAATTGCAGAATCATGGCTTGAAGTTGGTAGCCGATGGGACTGATAATCATTTGTTGCTGATTGATTTGTCTGTATTGGGGTTGGGAGCAAAAATTGTCGAGCAGAAATTGGAAGAAATAAATATTATCACTAACAAAAACTCCATACCTTATGATACCAGAAAACCGACCGATCCCTCGGGAATAAGGTTGGGAATGGCAGCAGCAACGACCAGAGGTATTACTGCGCAACAGACGAAAAAAATAGCGCAAATAATTGCGCAGGTGATATGGAATATTTCGAAAGAAAAAAATTTAACAGGATTAAAAAAAGAGGTACAGATAATAATAAAAACTTTGAAACCGATTGTTTAGATCACTAGAGAAGTTTGCATGATCAGGGTGAGACAAGCAGAAATGATAATGAGAGATTGAGCAGCAATTTGTAGTTGTTTGACATCTTCAACATCTGATGAAGATTTTTTTTGAATGATTGATTGGATGAGTTGGATGATGCCGATTAGAGCCATTAGGCCGGCATAGATATAGATGCTGGAAAAAATAATATCTTTGCTTTGAATACACATTTCCAGTTCATAAAAATCCGGTTGAGCGGAAACATTTATCGAACGGGTATCGAAGCAAAAATAATTGATGATGAGAGTGTCGGTGATAAAAGTCAGAGCGGCCCAACAGATTATCAAAATGATATTTTTTACAAAATGTCTGTTCATTTGTTGATGTTAAGTGCCGAAGGTGGGGGTCGAACCCACATGGAGGTTAACTCCACACGATTTTGAGTCGTGCGCGTCTGCCAGTTCCGCCACTTCGGCGTTCTATGTTTATAATATACATTTTTTGTAAGTATTGTTCAACATTATTAAAAAAATGTTATTTCTTATACAGAGGTTAATATTTTTTTAATGTATGGTCTGATATTTTTGCTATGTGATAATGTTGGAGGGGAAATAATATTTATGATAAATATTTTTGTAATATGTATTTACAAGATATTATTATTGACTAATTAGTTATAATATGGTAAATTTTGGTTATAATAATGATGAATAAAAATGATTAAATTTATTAGAAATTTTGTGGAGACGAGTGTGATTGTGTCCAGTTGCTTGTCGATATTGTTGTTGTTGGTATATTTCGGTTTGAATGGACCAGCTTTGTTTAGTCGTTGGCAATATACGAACAAAAAAGTCGATCTGCCGGTTGTAGAGGCGAAGGCGGTTAGTTACTCATCGACATTGGACGATGGGATGATTTGGGATGAGAAAAATTATGAAGAGATTTTTCTAAGTTCGGAAATGCGAAAATGGTATAAAGAGTATGCCAATCAGAAAGAAAACGATACTTTGTATATTCCGGCATTGGATATTTCTGCGCCAATTCAATATGTGCAGACGACCGATGAGAACGAATTACAACAAAAACTGAGAGATGGGGTGGGACATTATCCGGATACAGCTATGCCCGGTGAAGAAGGAAACGTTTTTATTTTTGGACACAGTTCGTATTATTGGTGGGATTGGTTTCAATATGCCAATATTTTTGCGAATTTAGAAAAAATTAATATTGGTGATAAGATTTTGGTTTATTATCAAAACAAATTGTTTATATATGAAGTAAAACAAACCAAAGTGGTAGAGGCG
>Ga0116156_10004698_pt1 | contig 11506 bp, 10 predicted proteins | sample AD_UKC045_MetaG_FD_89891 | JGI IMG/M metagenome (GOLD analysis project Ga0116156, IMG submission 89891) | Active sludge microbial communities of municipal wastewater-treating anaerobic digesters from USA - AD_UKC045_MetaG | ecosystem: Engineered > Bioreactor > Anaerobic > Digestate | place: USA... | reverse complement strand
GCTGAGGATCGATTCCCAGACCATCATCTGGGTGCGGTGCTCTCCGGCGTAGTTGGCCGCTTGAGAAATCATGCGGATGCCGTAGCGGGCTCCGTGGTCCAGTCGTAGGCGGCGAGGGTGGCCAGCGGGAGGAACAGCCAGAGGGCCGGCCAGCAGCGCCACCGTTTTTTCATGACGGTGTAGGCGAGAAGGAGGGGGATAAGGGCGGCGCCAAAGTATTTGGTCAACGCGGCCAGGGCGACGAGTCCGGCGGCGGAGGCGAGGCGGAGGTGGCTGTCGCGCTCGATGCCGCGGGTCCACAGGACGACGGCCCAGAGCCAGAGCGCGAGCATCGAGACATCGCACATCAGAGTCGTGGCGGAGACCCAAAACACGGGCGAGACTAGCATGATGACTGCGGCCGCACTGGGGTGCGCGCAGAAATCCCGGGCGAGGGCATAGGTGCCGAGGACGGCGAGGACGGCGGGCAGGAGAAATGCGAGGTGCAGGGGCACCTCACCCCATCCGAGTAGCGTGCCGGCGGCCGCGAGGTAATAGCAGGCAAGCGGTGGGTTTTGGGTGACGACTGAGAGCGGTTCGTCGATGCCGTTCCAGTTGACGACGATTCCAAATGGATCGGCGGGGTGCCCGACGATGTGCTGTGCGGAGCGGATGAAGAGGTAGTCGTCGACGTGGACGGCTTTGTTGAGAAAGGGCGCCAGGCAGAGGAGCGTCGCGAGGATGAGGAACAGGTGGGTATGGCGAGCGGGCGCGGCAGAGCTGGATGCGGACGGGGACACGTGGGTGGCGAGGTTGCGGTTCGTGGCGGCTTGATGGGCCGCGCGAATCATGCGGAGAGCCCGGGCGGTCGCGCAAGTCCGGCGTGGCGCTGGCGCGTGTGCAGTCGTGACGGCGGCTTAGCGCCGGCGGAGCGAGCACAGCTCCCGGCTGATCCAGTGGGTGGTCTGCGCCACGGAGGAGAGGGTGGCGACGAGCTCGCCCTCCTCCAGCGGGAGTGAGACGCCGCGGTCGTGGAGGATATGCCAGACCGGGTGGTCCTTGTTTTCAAAGTGTTTGAATATCTCCTTTCGCAACGTCTCGGTGGGGGCGGCGGCGGCGTGCGCAAAGAGGTTGGCCATGTGCACGACCGCGAGGGTGATGGCGTGCTCGGGATTGTCGGTTTCGAAATTATCGGGGGTGGTGTGCAGCGAGGCGGTGTCGCGGAGGAGCTGGTCTGCGCTGGCGAGTTCGAGGAGGCGTTTCCCGGCGGTTTGATGGTCCACGCCGAAGATGGCGACTTCGCCCTGCTCCTGAGTCGAGCCGTCGGATTGGGTGAGGCTGAGGGCGATGGCGTACAGGCCGGGCTCTCCGGCCGCGAAAAGCCATTTGCCGATGTCGTGGACGAGTCCGCTGGCGGCGAGGAGGTGCGGGTTGGAGAGCCGGAGGAGGCGGCCGGTCTCGAAGGCAAGAAGGGCGACGGAAATGGCGTGGGTGAAGAGTGGCTCGATATCGATCACGCAGGAGGGGCTGAGAGATTCGGCAACCCGACCGGCGGCCCACAGCGTGGTGGTTTTTGAGATGCCCTGGCGTTCGATGAAAAGGCGCGCGGAGCTCGCGGTGATGACGGCATCGCCGAGCGGGTCGATGTGGTCGAGGATGCGCTTGTAACACGCGGCGAAGTGGGGCTGCGCGACGAGGTCGGCGGCGAGCGTGTCGATCGCCAGGTCGGGGGCGCGCTGGATCTGCCGGGCGGCCTCCAGGAGGGTGGAGATCGGGGCCTCTTTGATGAGCTGCTGGCTGAGCTGGTCGAGCTCGTCGGACGTGATGAACGGGATGCCGCGCAGACGGGTGAAATGTGCGCCGAGACGCCAGATCGGCGTGGCGGCCACACGGCGGCAGTAGTCGATGCTGATCGAGGCGGGCGGCCCCGCCATCGGTTTGATCTTGGGCTCAGGCGCGGTGTCGGCCGGGGCATGAAATGGCGCGATCGCGTCCTCCATGCTCAGGCTGCCCATCGCGCGTTTACGCAGGATGCCGAGGAGCGGCTCTATGACGCGCAACGCGGCTGCGGCGCGCACGTGTTCCTCGTTGCGGATGGCCTCCATGGCGGCGTCGACGATCACGCTGAAGATGCGGATACCGAGCGGGGCGCTGCGGAGTTTGATGTTTTCTAGCTGCGCGTGCAGCATGGGATCGTTGACCGAGGTCAGGCGGCGGCGGATGTCCTGGAGGCTTTGCTCGATCAGGGGGGCGGCGGTATTGAGCAGCCCGCAATAATCGGTCGGCGTCACCTTCAGGCGGGCGCAGACCTCGCTTATGTTTTCGAGCAGGCCCGCGGCCCAGCCGGTTTTGAGTGCGCGGGCGACCTCCTCCAGGACGACCTCCCCGCGATAGGGTTTCACCCGGAGGTTTTGCACGCCAAGCTCGACGTAGCGGACGAGCAGGCTGCGCTCGGTGTGGGCGGTATAGACGACGACGGGGATGCCGCGGAAAATCGGGTCCATGCGCAGCTCGCGCAGGAAATCCCAGCCCCACTCGTTGCCCAGCTGGCTGTCGAGGATGACGAGGTCGACGAGGATGTGTTGCCGCAGGAGTGTGCCGGCCTCCATCAGGTTGGTCGCCGTGAGCGCCTCGTGGCCTGCGTTGCGCAGGACTTTGGTGAGGATCTTTTGAGAGACGCGATCGTCTTCGACAATCAGGACAATGGCCATGGGGGGAGTGGGCGCCGGTTGGGGACGGAGCAGTGGGGGTTGCCGTTTATCCCGAGGGCGCCCGATGCAGGCAAGCTTGCAGTGGCGGGGCCGGCTCGCCGTGCCGTGGCCTGGCTAGACGCCGCGCTTGTTTCCCCAGAGCTCGATGTGCAGGCGGTGGGCGTAGCGGTAGCCGCGGGTCTTGCAGAGCTCGGGCAGCCAGGTGGCACGCTGGCGCATCGTGTCGAGCGTGCGGGCCTCCGGCATCAGCAGCACCTGGTGGCGGGGAATCTCGCGGCCGAGTTTTTTCAACATGCCCTCCAGCTCGTCCACATCGGTCGGCGATGAGACGACAAATTTGAACTGGTATGGGTAGCGCTCGATCCACTGGCGGATGACGTCGGGCTGCCAGCGCGTGGCCTCGTGGCGTTTGTGCCAGACGGCGTGTTCGACGGAGTTGGGCGCAGAGTTGAGCAGTTTCGGCGAGAGCGACGCGAGGTCGCACGCGATGCCTTCGGGTGCGACCGTCCCGGCTGTCTCGATGGTGATATGGTAGCCGAGGAGTTTCAGCTCGGCGGCGAGTTCGCGGATGCCGGCGGCGATCATCGGCTCGCCGCCCGTGAGTACGACGTGCTCCGTCGGGTGGCGGTCGATCTCGGCGATGAGTTCGTCGATGCTCCGGTTTTTCCCTTCAGGATTCCACGAGGCGTAGGGCGTGTCGCACCAGGCACAGCGCAGGTTGCACCCGCTGGTGCGGATGAAGACCGACGGCACGCCAACCAGCGAACCTTCCCCTTGGAGCGAGTAGAAAACTTCGGAGATCAGCATGGGCAGACGAAGAGTGAAGGGGGAGGGGTGAAAAGTGAAATGAGACGGAAAACTTTGTGAGGTGTTCGGCGGCGGGCGTGTTTCACCCTTCAATTTTCACTCTTCGGTTTTTCAGGTAGCGGGCCGGTGGTTTCGTAGATCGTGGGGTCGGGAAGACCGGCGGAGAGAAACGCCTCGCGGCGCTCGACGCAGGTGCCGCAGCGGCCGCAGTGGATGTCGCCGCCGCGGTAGCACGACCAGGTGCGCGAGAAATCCACGCCGAGGGCCGCGCCGCGCGCGGCGATGCCGCCCTTGTTGAGATCGATGAATGGGCGCAGGAGCTGGATGTCGGCGTAGGTGCCGGTGCGCATGGTGTCGGCCATGGCGCGCATGAATTCCTCGCGGCAGTCCGGGTAGATGGCGTGGTCGCCGTGGTGCGCGGCGATGACGAGCCCCTCGGCGCCGATGCTCTCGGCGAAGCCCGTGGCGACGGAGAGCATGATGGCGTTGCGGAAGGGGACTACGGTGAGCTTCATGTTCTCCGCGGCGTAGTGGCCGTCGGGGATGTCGCCGCCGCCGGTGAGCAGGTTGGAGGCGAGCAGGCCGTTCATGAAGCCCAGCGAAACGGTCTCGTGGCGCAGGCCGAGCGCGCGGGCATGCTCGGCGGCGAAGGGGATCTCGCGGTGGTTGTGCTTGGAGCCGTAATCGAAGCTGATCGCGGCCGCGACGGTGTGCTCGCGATGCGCCCAGTAGAGCGCCGTCACGGAATCCATCCCTCCGGAGCAGAGAACGACGACCTTCATGCGCGTTTGTTAGTGGACGAGGGCCGGGCGGAGGTCACGGCGGAAAATCGGCGGGCGGGATTGCGCTTGAGGCTGGCGGGGCGGCTCCCAAGTTGGGCGGGCGTGAAGCGCCTGCTCCGTTCGCTCAATCCGCTCGGCACGGTCTGGCTCCTCCTGCGCTGGACGGCGCTGGCGGCGCCGGTGGGCGTGTTGTCGGGCTCGGCGAGCGCGCTGTTTTTGTGGTCGCTCGATGAGGCGACGCAACTGCGCTGGCAACACGGCTGGCTGCTGTGGCTGTTGCCCGTATCGGGCTTCGTGGTCGGCTGGGTGTACCACCGGCACGGGCGCGGCTCGGAGGGCGGAAACAATCTTTTGATCGATCAGATCCATGCGCCGGGCGGAGGCGTGCCGGTGCGCATGGCGCCGCTGGTGCTGGGCGGCACGTTGCTCACGCATCTGTGCGGCGGCTCGGCCGGCCGCGAGGGCACGGCGGTGCAGATGGGCGGAAGTCTGGCGAGTCTGCTCGGGCGGATGCTGCGCGTGAATCAGGAGCACTGGCGTGTGTTGCTCATGTCGGGCGTCGCTGCGGGCTTCGGCTCGGTCTTTGGCACGCCGCTGGCGGGTGCGGTGTTTGCGATGGAGGTGCTCGTCGTCGGGCGGATGCAGTATCAGGCGCTCATTCCGGTGCTGGTCGCGAGTCTGGTGGGCGACGCCACGTGCTCGGCGTGGGGCGCGCACCACACGGTTTACCATATCGCCATCGCGCCGGGCGCCGGTGCGCATGCGGCGCTCGACGGCTGGCTGCTCGCAAAGGTAGTCGGCGCGGCCGCGCTGTTCGGGTTGGCGAGTTGGTGTTTTGCGGAGCTGACGCACGGGTTGCAGGCGCTCTACCGGCGGCTCATCCCGTACGCGCCGCTGCGACCGGTGGCGGGCGGTGTGGCGGTGATCGCGCTGGTTTATCTGCTCGGCACGCGCGACTACCTCGGGCTCGGTGTGTACGGGCAGACGCTGGAGTCGGTCTCGATTTTGTCGGCGTTTACGGCGGGCGGGGCGACGCCGTGGAGCTGGCTCTGGAAACTTCTCTTCACGGCGGTGACGCTCGCGGCGGGCTTCAAGGGCGGCGAGGTCACGCCGTTGTTTTTCGTGGGAGCCACGCTGGGCAACGTGCTCGGCACGCTGGCGGGCGCGCCGGTCGATTTGTTTGCCGGGCTGGGCTTCGTGGCGGTGTTTGCCGGGGCGACCAACACGCCGCTGGCGTGCACGCTCATGGGCATCGAGCTTTTCGGCGGGCACTACGCGGTCTATTTCGCGGTGGCGTGCTTCGTGGCGTATTTTTGCAGCGGCCACACGGGCATCTATCTGGCGCAGCGCATCGGCGTGGCGAAACACACGCCGGCCGCGGGCGACGGGCGCACGACGCTGCGTCAGTTGCGCGAGCGGAGGTGAGGTGATTCCGTTCCGGCACATTTTCGGTTAACGCAAAATACCTCCGGAAAATCCACCCTCAGTCCGTCCTCGGTGGCTCAATTCGACGGTGCTCGGCATCGGACTTGCGACCGCGTTTCTGCTCTTGGGGTGCTCGGGCTGGGCTATCGACACTGATGCCGGGGCTGGTGGCGGTGGGCTGTCTCGTCTTTTTGGTGAAGGAGCGCGCACGCACGACGGTTGCGCGCGTGTCGTTTCGCGATGGGCTGAGGCAGTTGCCGCCGTGATGGCGGTGGGGATCATTGTGCTCCCGCTCGGGCTTTGGACGCTCGGGGCCGTCTTCGTTGCGGGTGGGATCTATGTCGCCATCGAGGAAACGTTGGAGGATTCGCTCTGCGCCGAGCTCGTGCCGACGGAGCAGCACGGGATGGCTTTTGGTGTGCTGGCGACCGTCAACGGCGTGGGAGATTTCCTCTCCAGCGTGATTGTGGGGGCACTTTGGAGTGCCTGTGGTGTGGCGACGGCGTTCGGTTATAGCGCGGTGCTCTTTGTGTTGGGTTCGATTTTGGTTCTTCGCGTGCCGAAAGAATTGAGCTGGAATCGGTAGTGGCGTGAGGGCTGCTCGGGGCTCGATTTCTTGGATGGGGCGATTCTGATGAGGCCTTTTGGGCTCATCCACCACAATGTCTGCCGCGGCCGCTCCAGTGCCGCCAGCGATGCCGGCGCCGCGCGATCTGCGGTTCGACACGGTACGTGGGACGTTGCTGCTGATCATGGCGATCAACCACGTGGGCTCCGACTTGAGCCGGGTGCTCGACCAGCCGCTGGGTTTTGTGAGTGCGGCGGAGGGATTTGTTTTTCTTTCGGGCGTGCTCAGTGGGCGCCTGGACCATGTGGTGGCCGATCCGGGCGAGCTGCGCCGGCGCGCCGGGCGTCGGTCTGTGCGAGCCTACGCGTGCCACGCGGTGTGTCTGTTGGGCGTCTGGCTGTGGGTGCGCGGCTGGATGGCGATGGACCTGGGGCGGCCGTGGGCGCTGCCGTATTTGTTTCATGAAGGGCAGGGGTGGACGGGGCTTGGGAGCGGGCTGGCCCTGTTGTACCAGCCGGGGCTGCTCGACATCCTGCCGATGTATGTCGGGTTTCCCTGGTTGGTGCCGTTGGTTCTGAAATGGCATGCGCGCGGGCGCGGGCTGACCATCTGGCTGATTTCCGGGGCGGTGTGGGCGCTGGATCAATGGCTCTCGCCCTCGCACCCCATCGTGTGGGGGCCGGTCAACACGGGGGCGTTTCATCTTCTCTCGTGGCAGTGGTTGTTCGTCACGGGGGTATTGCTTGGGGCGGAGCCTCGCTGGGAGCGGAGGGCGATCCATGAGCCCCGACGCTGGATGTTGCTGGCCGCAGGTGCGGGCGTGTTGTTTTTGTGGGCGGTGCGCTGGTCTGAGGTCCCGGACTACTGGGATCTGGAGACGCTCGAGCGGCTCACTCAAAAAACTCCGCTGGCGCTGTTGCGCCTGTTGAATTTCGGCCTGCTGGCTTATCTGCTGGCGGTGTGTGGAAGCTGGCGTCCGGGGTGGTTGTCGGTGCGCCCGCTGGCGATGTTGGGGCGCCATTCGCTGGCGGTTTTTATGGCGAGCATCTGGTGTGCGCAGATCGCGTTGAGTTTTCCCGATGTGGCGGATTCCGCCGCCGGGCGCTGGGTGCGGACGGGGTTTACGGCGGCGAGCGTGATGTTGATCGGGCTCACGTGCGAACTCCATGCGCGGTACAGGCGTCGGCAGACGGTGGGCGCGAGGCGCCGGACGGGGAACGGAATGGCAACGTGAATCCGCGCTTGCGCGGGACGGCGCGAATGCACCACGGTGCGTCGGTACTTTTCACGTTTCCGCGATGATCATCCTTCACGATCCTCAGTGCGCCGATTTCGGCTCCGAGACGCGGCCGGAACAGCCCGCTCGAGTGCGACGAGCGACCGAGTTTCTGCGCGCCGCCCATCCGGGATGGGAATGGCGACTGCCGCGGATGGCCGACGAGTCGGTGCTGGCACTCGCGCATGCGCCGGAGTTGTTGCAACAACTGCAAAATCCCGAGGGGGATTTTGATGAAGACACGCCCTACGTGCCCGATATTTACCGGCACGCGCGGCGTTCGGTGGGGGCGGCGTTGGATGCGGTCGAGCTGGCGCGCGCCGGTCACAAGGTCTTTTCGCTGATGCGCCCGCCCGGTCACCACGCGACGTATCGCGAGGCGATGGGGTTTTGTTACCTCAATCAGGTGGCGATTGCGGGGCTCGTGGCGCGGCAGCAGGGCGTGGCGCGGGTGGCGATCTGGGATTTCGACGCCCACCACGGCAACGGCACCGAGGATATTTTGAAGGGCCGCGAGGGGTTTGCCGTTTGCTCGGTGCACCAGTTCCCGGGCTATCCCGGCACGGGCACGCAGGACACCATCGGTTGTCGCAACTGGCCCATCGCGCCGCACGCCACGCGCGAGGTGCAGATGCAGGCGCTGCGCCAGGCGTGGGACCACCTGCTGGCCTTCCAGCCCGAGCTGATGCTGATCTCGGCGGGCTTCGACGCCTACGCGCACGATCCGGTCGCCACGCTCTCGCTGGAGATGTCCGACTTCGGCGAGCTCGGCAAATGGGTGCGCGAGGCCGCGCTGCCCACCGCCGCCGTCCTCGAAGGCGGTTACAGCCCGGACCTGCCGCAGTTGATGGACGCGTTTCTCTCCGCCTGGGAGGGCTGAAAAGGGGTTCGCGCTCCACCGCCACATCGCTTTTGCTCGTTTCTCGTTTCGATGATTTCCCGTCTTATTCCGCACCCGGTACGCCGATTGTTCGGCGTAAAAGTGAACCCCAGCGCGCCCTCGTACACGTTGATCGACCAGCCCGGCACCCTCCAGCCGTTGCTCGATGCGATCGACCGGGTCGACGAGGTGTTCCTCGATACCGAGGCGGACAACATGTACCACTACCGCACGCGGGTCTGCCTGCTGCAGATCATGGCGGATCGTGAGATTTTCCTCGTCGATGTGCTCGCCCCGGGCCTGAAACTCGACGCGCTGTGGCCGCGCCTCGCCAAGACGCACCTGGTCATGCACGGCTGCGATTTCGACCTGCGCCTGCTCCAGTCGCACTGCGGCTTCAAGGCCAGCAGCATCTTCGACACGATGCTCGCCGCGCAACTCCTGCACCGCCCGCGCATCGGCCTGGCGGCGCTCATGGAGGAACATTTCAGCCTGAAGCTCAACAAGGAGGGCCAGAAGGCCAACTGGTCCAAGCGCCCGATCACCCAGAAGCTGCTCGACTACGCCGCCCTCGATGTGCTCCACCTGCCCGGCTTGCGCGACCTGTTGCGCAAGGACCTCAAGCGCCTCGGCCGCCTCGACTGGTTTGAGCAGCAATGCCGCGCGCAGATCGCCGCCGGCGCCGAGGGCTTCGCGCCGCCCGACGAGAACGACTGGCGCATCGGCCAGGCGGACCGCTTCCGCGGCACCGGCCTGAGCGTGCTCCACGCGCTCTATTACTGGCGCGAAGAACAGGCGCAGCGCCTCGACACCCCTCCGTTCAAGGTCTGCGGCAACGAGCTGCTCATGAAAATCTGCCACGCGGCGGAAGAGGGGCGCTCCTACGACGACATCCTTTCCAATATCAATCTCGGCAAACGCCACCAGCGGCTCGCCTCCTCGCTGGCCTCCGCGCTCCGCGCCGGCTTCGAACGCGACCCGAAGTCGCTGCCCCGCCGCAAGCACCAGCGCAGCGCTCCTCTCACTTCCGAGGAGCTCGCGCGCCAGGACGCCATCAAAGCGCTGCGCGACCGTGTCGCCGCCGAGCTCAAGCTGGAGGCGACGCTGATCGCCAACCGCACGCAGCTCGCACAACTCGCACGCGAGCCCGAGAAACTCGACGAGCTGCTCCTGCCCTGGCAGGCCGAGTTGTTGCGCCCGGCGGTGCACTGAGCCGCGCGCTTCCCGCGGCTCCGCTCCGACGCTCATGCCCGAAACGGTCGTCAACATCGCCCGGCACCTGCCGCTGATGGCGGGTGCCCGCCCGACCTCGCCCGCCATTAAAATCCCGCGCGGGCGCACGCGGCGCGGCGACATCGACTACCTCACGCTGAGCTTCGCCGAGCTCGAAGCCGAGGCCGCCGCCTGGCAGACGCGCCTGACATCGGCCGGTGTGCAGCGCGGCGACCGCACGCTTGTCATGGTGCGCCCTGGCCTGCCGCTGATCGCCTCGGTCTTCGCACTGTTTGCGCTCGGCGCCGTGCCCGTGGTGATCGATCCCGGCATGGGCCTGAAAAGTTTTCTCTCGTGCGTGGCGCGTTCGCAGCCGCGCGCGCTGCTCGGCATCCCGATGGCGCAGCTCATCAGCCGCGTGGCCCGGCGCTCGTTTCTCGGCGTGAAGGTTCGCGTGACGGCGCGTGGCGCGCTCGATGCGCGGCTCACGCGGCCGGGCGCGGCGGGGAAACTCGCGCTCGCGTCGACGGAGGCCAGCGAACTCGCGGCCGTGCTTTTCACGAGCGGCTCGACCGGCGCGCCGAAGGGCGTCTGCTACGAGCACGGCATGTTCGAGGCGCAGGTCCGCCTCCTCCTGCGCACGTACGACATCGCGCCCGGCGAGGTCGATCTGCCGCTGCTGGCGGTCTTCGCGCTCTTCAATCCCGCGCTGGGCATGACGACCGTCGTGCCCGAGCTCGACCCGCGCCGCCCGGCGAGTGTTGACCCGGCGAAGATCGTGCAGGCGATCCGCCAGGAGCAGGTGACCAACTCGTTTGGCTCGCCCACGCTCTGGCGCAAAATCGGCGACCACTGCCTCGCGCACAAGATCGCGTTGCCCACGTTGCGCCGCGTGCTCTGCGCCGGTGCGCCCGTGCCTGCGAGTCTCTGGGCCGATGCGCCGCGTTTTCTCACCGGCGGGCAACTGCACAGTCCGTACGGCGCCACGGAGGCGTTGCCCGTCAGCTCGATCTCGGCTGCCGAGGCGGCGCTGGCTTCGGTGAACGGCGCCTGCGTGGGAAAACCCGTGCCGGAAATCGAGGCGCGCATCATCGCCATCGATGACGAACCGCTGCCCACGCTCGCCGCCGCTCGCGTGCTGCCGCCCGGCGAAATCGGCGAAATCATCGTGCGCGGCCCGGTGGTCACCGAGCTCTACGACGCGCTCTACCAGGAGACGCAGGCGGCGAAGATCGCCGATCGCTCCACCGGCCAGGTCTGGCACCGCATGGGTGACACGGGCTACCTCGACGCCGAGGGCCGCCTGTGGTTCTGCGGGCGCAAGGCCGAGCGTGTGGTGACGCCGTCCGGCACGCTCTTCACCGAGCCGTGCGAACAGGTTTTCCGTCGGCACCCGCAGGTGCGGCGTTGCGCGCTCGTCGGACTCGGCCCGCGTGGGCAACAGCGCCCCGCACTCGTCGTCGAGTCGTCCGCGCGTGGCGCGGCGGCGCGACGGCTCGTGACGGAGCTGCGCGCGCTGGCGGTGCAGCACGCACACACGGCGGCGATCGAGACGTTTTTCCTTCGCCCGAAGTTCCCTGTCGATGTGCGGCACAACGCCAAGATCCATCGCCTGACGCTGGCCAAGTGGGCCGCGACGGCGCGGCCGGTCGCGTGGGAGGCGGCGACGGCATGAGCGCGCCGCTGACGACGCCCGTGCTCGTGACCGGCGGCACCGGGTTTCTCGGCTCGCGCATCGTCGAACGCCTGCTCGCGCAGGGGCGTCAGGTGACGGTGCTCGCGCGGCATCCGTCGCGCGCGCTGGCGGAGCGCGGCGTGCGGTTTGTGACGGCGTCACTCGACGACGCGGACGCGGTGGCGTCGGCG
>Ga0116156_10004697_pt1 | contig 11506 bp, 14 predicted proteins | sample AD_UKC045_MetaG_FD_89891 | JGI IMG/M metagenome (GOLD analysis project Ga0116156, IMG submission 89891) | Active sludge microbial communities of municipal wastewater-treating anaerobic digesters from USA - AD_UKC045_MetaG | ecosystem: Engineered > Bioreactor > Anaerobic > Digestate | place: USA... | reverse complement strand
TCTTTGTGAGGGAATCTGACTCCTATTTCTAAAAAGAAACTCTTTTAAATATGATGTCCTATACTTTTGTATAAATAATTAAATAACTTAAAATGGAGATGATGTTAAATGGCAGGAGTTCCAAAAAGACCAGCAACAGTTAAACCAAGTGAATTACATAATAGAGGAGTATCTACCCCAAAAAGAGTGGTAATACCTGAATTAAAAAAATATAACCCCGAGAAATTTACTGCTAAAGCAATTAAAGAAAATGTAAAAAGATTTACTAAAGAAGATATAAGCACTATTATTAAAAAATCAAAATCATTAAGCACAAATTTGCGAAAAAGATATTTGTTATCTTTGGGAATTGATTCAAGATTATTACTAAATAATTTAACCTTATCAGAATTGAGAAGCCAGTTCACCTTCCGAGAATTGCAAGAACTGTTCACCGTACAAGAATTAATAAAAAATTACGGCAGTCGAAAATATCAGGAGAATTTCAACGAACGAGAAATGGAAATTTTGTAAACCAGACAAAAAATTTTAAGTGAACCCTTCAGAAGACGAGAATTGCTAGATAAATACTCTGTGCGAGATTTGCAAGAAATGTTTTCCAAACAAGAATTGCAAGAGCTACTCACCGTACAAGAATTGCAAAGTATATTCTCTCCTCAAGATTTGCAAAGAATAGGATTCTCTAAAAATGAAATTAGCAAATTACATAGTAGAACTAAATAAATTTAATTAGGTGGTGTGTACGATATAACTAAAAGGAGTTGGTAAGAATGAAAGTAAGATATTTACCAACTTCTTATTTTAATTAACTTTATATTCTTTTTGTTTCTTCTTCTTTTATGGCTCCAGTATCTGTATCTTTTAGAAGACATGCTCAAAAAACAAAAAATGGTAGTAATATTACTTCTACAGGAAAAAAAGATATAAAAATTCTATCAGATAAACTATCAACTACTACAAAACTATATTCATCTTCTGAAAATAGAACAATAGAAACCGCAGAATATCTAAAATTATTTACTCAATCAGAATATAATATAAGAGTAAGAAATATTTTACGAGGACATAAATATTTTGCAGGAAAAAGAATTAAGACAACTAAAAAAGATAATCTTCTAACTTTATTTAAAGATATTGCAAGAAAAATAGGAATTAATGACAAATTACTAATTAAGATTTGGTTATCAGGAAAATTTCCAAAAAAGATTGTTCCAAGACCAGAAGTAATTGCTGATGAAATAATAAGAGACAGATTTAGATTACCTAATAGAGTAAAAGGAACAGAAAAATCAATAATTTTTGAAAACATAACACATGATGTTGTTATAGCTGCTTTGTTTCAACGATTGTCTGGAGAAAAATATCATTCTCAATTTAAAGATTTACCAAAAGAATTAGAATCATTAAGAATAGATCTAACAAAAGAAGGAAAAGCAACCATGCAATTTAGAAATTATAAAAAAGAAATAACAGAAAGATTAAAAGAAATATTAAAATAACTCATTTTGTTCTATAGATTCTATTTATTATTTCTATCTTCTTATCGTAATCTATTGCTGTTTTATAATTATACCAGAAGATATTCATAAAGAAATTAATCCAAGTATCATCGTATATATCATAAATCAAAGTAATGTCTTTCTCTAATTCCTGAAGCTTAAAATTTTTCTCTTCTTTGCTTTCTTTAAAGATAGAATGCCCACAATCAAATATAATACCTCTTAATGGTTGTAATTGATGCCTTAATTCTATTGATTTAGGGTATTTTTGTAATAAAGGTAAAAGAAGATTAATATTTTTTAAAGTGTCTATATCTATTCTTGCAATAATTTTAATTTTTAATCCATTTTTAATTTTAGTTTCTAATTTATCTATAAGATTCTCATTCTTATATTTAATTTTAAGAAAAGACAGATTTCCAGATAAAAAATATACAAAATTAGATTTGTCTAGATATTCAAAAATTAGTTTTGGATCAAAATCTTCTCCCTTATATAAATGTCCATTTGACCTTTCTTTAGAAACATATTGAAAGATTTCCATAAAACTGAAATCTTTCTTATAATTCGTACTTTTTATTTTTGTAAATAAAATATTTTCTATTTCTGTTGAAGAAACTTTATTAGTTGAATAAACCAGTTTTATAACGTTATATCCTGCTTTTATGTTTTTGATATCAATTAATCCAGTATTCTTTCTAAACTCCTCTATATATTTCTCTGCAGTTACCCAACTTATTCCTAGTTCTTTAGATATTTCTTGTATAGTTCTTGGTTCAACTTCTACAAGTTTAATTATTTCATTTGCTTTTTCTTGTGATATCATAAAAATATTAAGTCCCGAAATATTTAAATATAGATTTTAATAAAATAAAACCAATTTAAATAAACAATAAAACACATAACAAATCTATGTTAGAAGACAACTATTTTACAAAGGAATATATTTTCAATAAAATCCCAATTAGATTTATGTTAACTGAAAGATGCAATTTAAGATGTCACATGTGTAGTGCTGATGGATTAGGCATAGGAAAAGTAAATTGCAACCAATCAAAAGAAATGAATTTAGAGAAAGCAAAAATATTAGTAGATCTTTTATCTGAAATAAATTATTCTGGAGAAATAACCTTCTCTGGTGGAGAACCAATGATTTATCCTTATTTTTATTAATTGATTGAATATATTTTAAAAAATAATAAAAATACAGTAAAAGTAATAACAAATGGCACAATCCCATTCAAAGAAAATTTCTTCACAGATAGAAAAAAAGCACAAATATCTATTCATTCTTTAGATTATAAATCTTGGAATAAGATTACTCAAGGAAATATAATCCAATTCAATAACCTTGTTAAAAATTTAGAAAAAATGAACAAAGAACAAGTACATAACATTAATGTAGTAATTCATAAAGGAATAAATGATAGTAATGAAGAACTATTTTCTTTATTTGAATTTTCAAAAAATAATAATTTTCATTTAAGATTATTTAAGTTATTTCCATATACCGAAAATATGTATGATAAATATAAAGAAATCAATAAAGAATATTTGAATGATTTAAAATTAAAAAAATCCCCAAATAAAGTGAGGTGGCACAATCAAGATGAATATTCTCAATTGGAAAGATATTACTTTAATGATAATCTAAATCAAGAAATAGATGTTGCATCTTGTCCCTGCTTTAGTGGAGAATGTAGTAGTTGCTATAAATGGCATTTTCTTCAAATTACTTCTGATTTTAAGATAAAAACTTGTCTAGAACGAGAGAATTATATTGATTTAAATGAAGCAATTATAAAAAAAGATTCAAAATTACTTTGGGAAAAAATAATAGAATCTAGAATAGCAATCTTTAACCATGGAAAAGAAAGTCCCCCTTTAAGTAATCATCCATTTTTTAATTGTGGATTGAATACTATACAGATTATAAATAATTTAAGACACTAACTAATTTCTGTTTATAAACTAATTGTTTCTTAAATATATATTACTATATTATTAATATAATTTAAAAAGGAAAAAAATATGACTAGTTCTAATGAGTGCTTTGATGGCTTGGTCAAAGATAAACAAATATTACAAGCAATAACAAATATCGGTATTACTAAACCAACAGAAATACAAGAAAAAGTAATTCCATTAATCTTAGATGGCAAAAATGTAATTGCCCAATCAGCAACAGGAACAGGTAAAACTATTGCTTTTTTAGCAGGAATTTTACCTTCTGTTAATAAAATAAAAAAAGTGCAATGTTTAATTATTGTTCCAACAAGAGAACTTGCAAACCAAGTTTATGAAGAAACTAAAAAGATTGGAAAAGTAAAAGATTTACAAGCTTGTGCTGTTTTTGGTGGTGCATCAATTAATAATCAAGCAAAACAATTAAGATATGCAGATATTGTTATTGGAACACCAGGAAGACTAATTGATCAAATAGATAGAGGAAACCTAAGATTAGACAATATCAAATATCTAGTATTAGATGAAGCAGACAGAATGTGTGATATGGGATTTTATGAAGACATCTCAAAGATAATCAAGCAAGTACCAAAAGAAAGACAAACTCTTCTTTTCTCAGCAACAATAACAGATGATGTATCTAAGTTAGAAAGAGAATATATACCTAAACCACAAAAAATAAAAGTACAAACAAATGTAGATCCTAAAAATCTTTTACAAGAATATTATATTGTTAAATCTAATCAAAAGTTTTCATTACTTCTTCATTTGGTTAAACAACACAGCAAAAAATCAATAGTTTTTTGTAATACAAGAAGCGAAGTTGATGTTTTATATAATAATTTTAGAGAACACAGGGTTGAATGCTTTAGATTACATGGTGGATTAGAGCAAAACAAAAGAAGTGCTACAATTGAAAAGTATCAAGATCATAAAGATGCAGTATTAATCTCAAGTGATGTTTCTGCAAGAGGAATACATGTTGATAATTTAGAATATATTTATAATTATGATCTACCTAAAGACAATACACAATATATCCATAGAATTGGAAGAACTGCAAGAGCTGGAAAAAAAGGAAAAGCAATTGCAATAATTACAAATAAAGAAGAAGAAGATTTCTTAAGAATGTGTAAGAAGTTTGGATTTTCCGTTGAACATAAGCAATTACCTGCTTTAGTTCCAATTGCTCTAAAAAGAACAACAGAAGAACAAAAAAGACTAGAAGAAAGAAATCAAGATGGAAGAAACAGATATAGAGAAAGAAGAGAACACTTTAGTAAAGGGCCAAGAGATAGGCAAAAAGAAAATTTTAAGAAAAAATTCGTAGGAGAATTAACAGAAGAAGAAATCAAGAAACAAAAAACAGATTTTTTCAGACATAAAAGAAAAATTAGACAAAACAAATACTCTAAAGGAGGAAGAAGATAATGATTAAAAAAACAGAACAAAAAAAACTAGAAAATATAGTCTATAATGTTATAATGTTTGCATTAATCTTTGCTTTAGTAATTAGTTTTGTATTTACTATTGATAAATTAATCTTAGAGAAACCAAAAGACACATGTTATTTACAAGACTATACTTACTATAAGGCAGAGCCAGTAGTAAATCTTGACCAAAACTGTAACTATGATGAACATTATATCTCCTCTTGTGTACAATCAGAAGGAAATATAATATATAGAAAAAACTGCCAAATGGAATGTAGTTATTGCTATAGAGATTTTAATAAAGTTATGGAAACCTACAACAACAGAATAAATCTTGGCAGAATGATTCTAACTTTCTTATTAGCTTTAGCTTTTGCATTTATAACCATTAAAGACAAAATCATAAGATATTCAATACTATCAGCATCATTAGTTTCATTATTTATTGCAACAATGTCTGCAATGAATTTATTAGATAAAATGTTGCCATTAGTAATAATTGTTGAATTCTTATTGGTAATTTTTATCTACAGAAAAACAAACAAAGATAAGAAGTAAAGAGCTTTTTATTTTGCTCTACTTCTTATTACTTTTTTTTTATAATTTGGATTTTCATTAATTAATATAAATTGTTTTTTAGCAGGTCCGGGATTATTTTTACTTTCAGGAATTGTAATTAAATCATATTTGAAACTAGAATGTTCAAAACTTCTAAAAATCTTTTTTGTTTTTATTCTGTTTTCAATTGGAACAATTAGTGGTCTTTTTCCAACAACTTTTGAATTTACGGATTGGGTTTCAGGAAAAGCACTCATATAAATAAATTTAGATTTGTGTTTTACTCTCTGATCAGCAATTACTCTTTCCATAAGTAAAGTTCCTAATCCTTGTCCTTGATATTTAGGATTGATAAAGGTTTCTGTTAAATGAAAAAAATTAGCAGTTGGATTTTCTTTAATATAAAGTTCTGATGCTTTTCTTAAATGACCCATAGTGCATCCAAGTAGTTCTTTGCCATTATACATTAAATAAAAAATTGTTTTTGATTTTTCTTTTTTTCTTTCATTTAAATAATTTTTTAAATTATCGGGTTTTCTTTGAAATAAATTATCAATATTGCTAATATCTTTTATAATTTCTGGAGTTAATTTATCAAATTCTTCCCAGGTTATTTTCTTGTAATTTATATCTTTGAATCTAGAATGTATTGGTTGCATACTTAAGAATATTAAAGAAAGTTTTTTAAATAAATTGAAAATATATATATTAGGTGTAAATTTATGTTAGATAAGATTACTAGATTAGAAATAGATAGTAAAAGACTTAAAAAGAAAATAACAAGTGCTAAAAAGAAATTACAAAAAGAACAAGAAGCACTTAAAAAAGAAACCCTAACAAGATTTACTGCACTTATTACTGCTGCTTTTGGTCTAGTCGCAGCTCTTGCATGGAATGATACAATTAAAGCACTTTTTGTTATGCTTTTTGGAAAAGCCGAAACTTTCTGGGCAATGTTAGTATATGCAATTATTGTTACAATAATTGTAGTATATGTTACTTACAAATTATCAAAAATGAGTAAAAAGAAATGATTTAAAAAGATATAAAAAGATATTTAAATACTATTATATCTATATTTATAATAAAAAATAGAGGAATAAACTATGTTTGAAAGTTTTACACGCAGTTGGGAATTAACAAAAGCAACATTTAAAGTAATTAATAAAGATAAAAGACTATTATTGTTTCCAATATTTTCAGGAATATTTTCAATACTGTTTATATTTTCATTAATATTTCCTGCATTATTTTTAGGAAATAATTTTTCTTGGTTTATTGTTTTTATATTATATTTTGGATTAGCTTTTATTGCTACATTCTTTAATGTTTGTGTAGTTTATCTTGTTAAAAACACAATAGAACAGAAAAAAATAACAGTTGGTCAAGCAATTGGTTTTGCTTTTTCAAGAATAGGACCAATATTTGGGTGGAGTTTAATTTCTGCTACCGTTGGTTTAATATTAAGATTATTAGATGAAATTGCTGAAAGAATTGGAGGAATAGGCGAAATTATAATAAAAATTACAACATCTTTAATAGGTGGAATTTGGGCATTTTTAACAATATTTGTAATACCTGTAATGGTGTATAAGAATGTTGGACCATTTAAAGCAATATCAGAATCTTCTCAAAGAATAAAGAAAACATGGGGAGAAAACCTAATTAGAAATATTGGATTTGGAATTGCTGAATTCATTTTTGTTGTAATTGGTCTAGCAGCATTGATTCTTGGATATTTTTTATTTGCACCATTGGGTATTTTAGTATTAACAATTTTCTTTTGTATAATAGGAATATATTTTGTATTTTTAATAATGTATTTTAATATTGCTAATGCAGTATTTAATACAACACTTTATGTTTATTCTGAAACAGGCAAAATGCCTTTAGATTTTTCAGAAAATACTGCAAAAAATTTATTTAGTAAAGCAAAAAAGGAGTGAACAAAATATGATTAATTTTTCAATTTTAGGACTATGTATTGTTTTAATTGCATGGATTATTCAATTCTTTGCAATGAATAAAAGAAGAGAAATCTCTAAACCATTTGTATTGGCATACATTATTGGTGTTTTATTCTTAGTTGTAGATGCATATAATTCTAAAAAATTAGATTTAGCTATAATTAATGCACTTGCAATGCTTGTTGCAGTTGGAGTATTATTTAAATATTCTAAACCAAAGATGTGAAATAATTTTATGCCCGAAAATACAGATAAATCAAAAATAATAGACATTAATACACATTTAGTGCCTATAGAAACAATACGTCCTGGAATTCTAAAACTTATTAAACAAAAGAATCCACAAGTATTAGAATCAGGATATATTTCTCTTAAAGAATTAAAAGAATATAGAAAAGAACATTTTGAAGAAATTTTAAAAGCTGAAAAAGGAAAATTAAATAAATTAGATAAAGAAGTTTTAGATAGCCTTGTAGACCAAGAATCTATTGTAAAAAATACAAATGAATTTGATACAAATATTACTTTTGGACAAAAATTAGCAGACAAAGTTGCAGAATTTGGTGGTTCTTGGGCGTTTATTATTTTTTTTGGATGTTTTCTTTTAATTTGGATTATAATAAATACTTTTTTCTTATTAACATCTAAACCATTCGATCCATATCCTTTTATTTTATTAAATCTATTTTTATCTTGTCTTGCAGCAATTCAAGCACCAATAATTATGATGAGTCAAAACAGAAAAGAACAAAAAGATAGGCAAAGAGCAGAAAATGATTATATGGTTAATCTTAAATCAGAACTTGAAATTAGACAACTTCATGAAAAAATGGACAATCTTATACAACACCAATGGGAAAGATTAATAGAAATACAAAAATTACAACTAAACATAATGGATGAAACAGAAAAAGAAAGATTAAAAAGCGAAATTAAAAGAATACAGAAAAACTTAAATACTACTAAGTAATAATATAATTAGGGGGAATTAATAATGGTAACTAAAAAAAAAATAATTAAGAAAAAAGAAAATATAAAAAAAGCACCAACAGAAAAAAAAATAAAAATATTTAATAAAGAAATAACTGAAAAAGAATATTTTGAATATTATACTTTAGTAATATTTTTCTTATTTGCAATATTATTTGTTTTTATCTTAGTAATATTTTTCTTAGCAATATTCGGACCAAAATACCTTTGGTTTGTTATACCAATAACATTAGGATTTTGGGGAATAAGTTATTATCTTTCAAAAATAATTTTTAAAAAATCTCAAACAAAAAAGAAATAATATGGTCAGAATAAATAAAGCAAAAATCAAACAAGGATTAAAAACAACAGCTAAAACAGCAGGAATTTTAACATTATCTGCCGGATTAGGTATAGGTTCTTTTACAATTGCAGATAGAATTTCTAGAAAGAAAGTATTTAATGAAATTAAATCTGAAAAAGTGCAAATTAAACCTAAAGATAGATTAGATGCTGTAGATTCTATAGCCGAATATAACCGAAAAGCAAGAATTTCTGAAATTTACTTTTATGAAGGAGAAAAAGTATCAAAGATAAATATTGATATAGCAAAATTAGGTCAAATTACAAGGTTATTGCCTGATAGTGTAAGAACAAATATTAATACAATTATTAATAACAAAATAAAGACTGTTAATCTAGAAATGAAAAGAAATCCAAAATTAAGAAAAATCATAGAAGATAGAATAGGAGTGGAAAATTATAGAAGATATCTTTTATCTTTACCTATGGAAAAACTTGAAAAAGTATTTACTCCACAAGAATTAAAACAAATAAGGACAGAATTAAATAAAATACCTAAAGAAAAATTAAAAGAACTACATGAAAAATTAAGTAAAACATATGAAGGAACCATTAGTTTAGGTGTGTTTATATCTTTATTATTAGGTGCAGGATTATTTGAAGCATCTAAAAGTAAAAAAAAAGATGAATTTAATTTTCATTAATTTTATTCCATTTCTAAAAATTATTTAAAACCATACAAAAAAGAGGATAGAAAAAACATGTATTCAAATAGAAGTTTATATGATTATATATCTAAAGCAGACCATAATAGAATTAAGAAATTCTCGAAAGGAAAGAAAACTCCTTTTGTAGTAATAGATCTTAAAAAAATAGAAAACAAATATGATGAACTTGCAAAGCATATACCTTATGCAAAAATCTATTTTGCAGTAAAAGCAAATCCAGAAGACGAAATAATTTCTTTACTTGATAAAAAAGGATCTAATTTTGATGTAGCAACAGTTTATGAATTAGATCAACTTTTAAAACATAAAATTTCTCCTGAAAGAATATCTTTTGGAAATACCATAAAAACAGAAAGAGATATTGCTTATGCTTACAAGAAAGGAGTAAGAATGTTTGCAACAGATGCAATTAGTGATGTTAAAAAGATAGCAAAAAATGCTCCAGGATCTAAAGTTTTCTTTAGAATAATTATGGAAGGGGGTTCAGCAGACTGGCCACTTTCTAGAAAATTCGGTGCTCACCCAGATATGATTTATCACTTAATTGTTGAAGCTAAAAGATTAGGACTAATACCTTACGGGGTATCTTTCCATGTTGGTTCTCAACAACGAGATATTGGACAATGGGATCAAGCAATATCACAGTGTAGATATTTGTTTGATGCTGCAAGAGAAGAAGGAATTGAATTGAAATTAATAAATATGGGAGGAGGATTTCCTGCAAATTATATTAGCCCTACACATGATTTAGAAATGTATGCTAAAGAAATTACAAGATTTATCTCTGATGACTTTGGAGAAGACTTTGCTGATAATTTAGAGATTATAATTGAACCAGGACGTTCTTTAGTTGCAGATGCAGGAGTATTAGTTACTGAAATTGTAATGATATCTAAGAAATCATTATCTAATCAATACGATTGGGTATATCTAGATGTTGGTAAATTTAGAGGACTTATTGAAACACTTGATGAATCTATTAAATTTCCCATATTTACAGAAAATTATACAGTTCCACCAAAAGAAAAAGACTGTAGAGAAGTAATACTTGCAGGTCCTACTTGTGATTCTGCTGATGTTTTATATGAAAAATATAAATACTTAATGCCTAAAACTGTAAAAGAAGGAGATAGACTTTATATTTTGACTACAGGGGCTTATACAAAAAGTTATTGTTCTATTAACTTCAATGGATTTCCACCAATTGATGTGTACTTTTTAAAAGACACAAAAAAACAAACAAATAAAAAAATTAAGAAAAGAAAATAATGTTGTGGTGAAATAAATGAAAAAAGAAAAAGAATTTAAAATTAATAAAAAACAAGTGTTTTTTGTTGTTCTAATATTGTTATTAATGATTTCTGTTTTTGCAATAATAATATCTAATAAATCAAAAGTTTTTACACCTACAGAAAATTTAGAAATGAATAATCAAATAATTACTGGAGAAAGCGATATTACTGAAACTCCAGAAATTAAAACAAATACAATTGGAGTGGATTCAAAACTAGAAGACTTCTATGGTAAACCTTCATTAATTGTTTTTGCAGGCACTTATTGTGGACATTGTAAAGTAATGATTCCAGAACTTGAAAACGAAATATGGAATAGATATAGACTAGAAGCAAATATTTGGGTAAATGTTATTGATGGTTCAACTGGTAAAAGATTTGATGTTAAAGATATTGCACAAGGATATAATCCTAATTTAGAATATGATAAGATAATGGGCGATTGTTCTTATGTTCCAGCTTATGTTGTTTTAGATAAAGATGGCAAACAAATCTTAAGATCCTGTGGTTCAGAAAAAACAATTACAGAAATAAAAGAAGCAATCGATAGTCAATTAAACTGAATCACTATTTGTTGGACAATATTTTTATTCCCACAATCTAAATTATTATAAAAAAAGAAAAAAAATATTTTTCTTTATTTTTTAGAAACAGTAGGTTTTTTTGCTGGTATTTGAGCATGTCTATTTTGCTTTTCTTTTAAAGCTTCTTTGACGTCTCTTAATCTTTGTCTTTCAAAGAAATCAGCACTTTTATAAACTTCTTCGAATCTATCTCTTTTTTGAATTTTCT
>Ga0116156_10004695_pt1 | contig 11508 bp, 9 predicted proteins | sample AD_UKC045_MetaG_FD_89891 | JGI IMG/M metagenome (GOLD analysis project Ga0116156, IMG submission 89891) | Active sludge microbial communities of municipal wastewater-treating anaerobic digesters from USA - AD_UKC045_MetaG | ecosystem: Engineered > Bioreactor > Anaerobic > Digestate | place: USA... | reverse complement strand
CCGCAGACGTCGGCGAGTCCGCCGGTTTTGGCCAAGGGAGTCACTTCGCTGCAAACAAATAGAATCCTAAGCTTATTTGCCATGATCAACCTCACAGCCATGTCGGCATAGTTGCATTGGAGATGACTGCATCGTAATCATCTTCGCCCCGCTCGCCAATAGGTTGAACGGGATTTTAATCTTCTTTGAATTTAATCAGCCCCAATTGCAGCAGGCTGTAGATCATCTGCATGGCGTGCGACGAATCCAAAAGCGTGCGGTCGAGAATCTCGCCCAGCGTCTTGCGACCGTCGATCATCGCCACCAACGCGCTCTCGCGCGGATCGCCGAACATGCCGGTCAGGTCGACGCCGGCCCGCGCGCGCATCAGCGGGAACGAGCGATACTTGCGCAATTCCATTTCGATGCGATCGGCGGCGATCGACTCGCGGATGCTGCGAATCACCAGCTTGGTAATGTCCACGGTGATCGGCAGCGCGTCGGCCGACGACAGTTGCTCCTCTTCGAAGTGATAGGTTCCTTCCTGCCAGGTGAACAGCGCGACGAGTTTTTGCTCGATCTGCGCGATCAGCGCCTCGAACAGCTCGTGCGGGGAGAGCAAGCTTTTCGCCAACAGCGTTTCGCCCAACGGACGCCCGGTTTCGGCCGCGGCGGCCAGCGCTTGGTCGCGTTCGAGCTCGGTGATTTTCCCCTGGCGAATCAACAAGTTTCCCAACGCGGTGGGACCGATGCGGTTCGAGTGTATTTTCACCGGCATGCCGTCGGCGATGGTGATCGTCTCTTCCTGGTTGCCCTGGGCCAGCGTCAACGTGCCGGTCACGCGGTTGGAGTACAGGTAATACAGGAAGCGCACCAGCGGCACTTGAGCCAGATCGCCGTCGTTTTTGAATTCCTCGTGCTTTTTACCCCCGCCTTCGATCTCGTCTTCGGCGTCCAGCGGCGTCTGCACCTGACCGGCCTCGCTGCGCGCGCGTTGCACGACCGCTTCGTCCAGCCGGAAGAACAGGTCACCGCCCTTGAAGCGCACCAGACCGAACAGCAAAAACAGGTAGAGCACCTGGAAGGTGCGGGCGAAGTTCAGGTCGGCGTCGGCGATCAACTCGCCCAGCGTGCGCCGGCCGTCGACGAGGTTGAGGATGCGCCACTCGTGCTTGGTCAGGTTCAGATCGTCGGGTTTGAGCGTGGTCGAGTCAGTCCGCTCGACGACCGCGTCCTTGTTCAGGAACAATCGTTCTTCAAGCTTGGCCATGTCGTAATGGCGCACGACTCCCGCGATGATGATCGACAGCATGCTCTGCTCGATCTTCAGGGCGTTGGTGAAGTCCAATTCGCCCTCGCGCAATTCGAACACCCCTTCCTTCCAGCGGAAGGCGGAATTGAGCTTGCGTTTGGCCTGGGTGCGCAACACGCTGTTGAGCTCGTGCAGCGCCAGATGGCCTTCGGCGAGCAGCACTTCGCCGAGCAGGCGATTTTCCTTCTCGGCCTTGAGCAGCGAAGCGTCGACGACGGTGCGATCCACGATGCCGCGGGCGATCAGCAACTGGCCCAGCGAATCGTCGGGGATGAAATTGGAGCGGATCGCCACCGGGATGCCGTCGCGCAGGAGGATTTCCCGTTGTTCTTCGAGCGATTTGACCACCAGCGTGCCGTTGGCGCGCGCCTGGTAATAGTTGAGCAGCAATTCGGGCAGCAAGATCGGGCCGAGCTGGCCGGACTTCTTCGGCTCGGACGAGAAAGGCGCGGGCGCGGGTCGGCGGGCGGGGCTTTTCTTCTCCTCGCGACGCGACGGGGCGGCGCGCTCGGGTTCGGGCCGGGTCGGTTGGGTCGGTCGCGCGGCGCGTTCGGCGCCGATGATCACATCCGTCGCGGGTTTCTTGCGCGGCGGCGGCGTGACGAAATCGTCGTCGGGCACCGCTTCCCAGCCCTGCTTGGGCTTGGGGGGCGGCGTCGGGCGCGAGGGAGCCGCCGGATGCGTCGTCGGTTTGGCCGCCGGCGCGGCGGCCGATTTGCGCTCCTTGGTTCCGGGTTCCACGCCCAGCAGTCCGGCGACCGACTCGAACAACACCGGCGGATCGATGGGCATTTCGAAATATTGGTCGACCAGGAATTTGGTGCGCGCCTCCATGCTGAATTTGGCGGAGCGCTTGAAGGTCGAGACGACCATGATTTTCACCGCTTTCATGGTCGGTTCGGTTTTAAGCCGCTTGCACAGCTCCAGGCCGTTGCCGTCGGGCAGCAGCACGTCGAGCACCAGCAGATCCGGATTCTTGCCTTGCAGTTGGGCGAGCAGCGCGCGGCTGGAGCCGAAGCGCATGACCTGGTATTCCTGCGACACCAGCAAGGCCTCCATGTCGGCGGCGATGTCCTGATCGTGCAAGGCAATGAAAATCCGTTTCGGTTCGCTCATAGTATCTTCCCAAAGATCGATTTCTTCTTGGTCGGCGTCTCTTTGAGCCGTTGTTCGGCGTAGCGCACTTCCCGCCGCAGGTCGGGATTCTGCGGTTCGAGTTCAAAGGCTTTTTTCAGGTATTTGAGCGCCAGCTCATCGTCGCCTTCCTTGGCTTTGGCCCGGCCGATGATCGCCAGGGCCTCGGCGTTTTTCTTGTCCACCGCCAACACCTGTTTGGCGGCCTCCTCCACGTCGGCCCACTTGTAAATCGGCTCGGCGACAAACTTGTACAGCGCCTCGGCCAGCTTTACCCGGTATTCGACATGTTGCGGAAAGTCCTTGACCATTTGTTTGAAGTGGTGCACCGCCTTGCCGTACTCGCGGTTTTCCATCGCGACCAGGCCTTTTTGCATCTGCAGGCGCTCGTCGGGCGTGCCGACAGCGGCTTGCGCGTCGTGCTCCGGCGCGCTTTCGCTACGCCGGTGCGGATCGAGCAGGGCGGTGTGCGCCTCTTCGAGGCGGCGGACGATGCGCGCGGCCTGGCGCTTGATGCGCGGCGGCGTGCGCGGCGGCAGCGCGTCCGGATTGAAAACCTCCATGTACTCGGCGAAGGCCGTTTCGACGCGCTGGGCGTCGGCGTCCGGCTCCACGCCCAGGATTTCCGGCAGCGACATTTCATCGACGCGCACGGCGAATTCCTTGATCCGGCTGAAAAGGTTTTCGTGGCGCGGATCGGTCAACGGCTGCTCGCCGTCGGGTGTGACCGAACCGCCGTAGGGCGACAGCTCCGGCTGGTCGGCGACGCCGGCCACGCGCAACGCGCCCAGGGCGATCAACGCGCCCAACAAACGCAGCGAGTCGATCAGTCCCAAAGCCGAATCGCCGACGAGGTCGCTCATTTTTCGGCGGCCGTCGGCCTGGCGGAGCATGACCGTTTCGTCCTCGGACAAGAACGGTTTGACGGCGGCGACGGCGCGGTCCTCGCCGAGGAAGACGTATTTGGCGCGGTCGCGCTCGTAGGCGGCCTCCAGCAGCCCGGCGTCCAGGTAGCGGCGATAGCCTTCGAGCACGGTTTCGGTGATGTCGACCTCGAAAGTCGGCGCGTTTTCGGGGTAGCGCTTGTCGGCCTTGAGGCGGTAGTCGCCGTCGGGCCAGGCGAAGCAGCGGGCGATTTTCCGCCGTGTCTGCGCGACCAGATGGAAAAAAAGCTGGTCGTTGGTCAGGTAACCGCGCTGCACGACGATCGTGCCGAAGCGCCGGCCGGTTTCGGCCAGCTCGATCATCGCCTCGCGGTACTGCCGGTCGGTGATCGCTTCGTCCTCGACCAGCATGCACCCCAGCGTTTCGCTGTCGATGTTCGACTGCACGAAAACGGGGCGGCCTTCGACGAAATAGATGTTCTTGGCTTCCGCTTCGCGGCGCACGATGAGCGAGCCGTCGAATTTTTCGCGCTTGAGTCGGTCGAGCAACGCGGCGAACCGCATGCTGTCGAACTGACCCTCGTTGCTTTGTTCCATGGCGACCGCGGGTTCGGGCGCGGGCGCCGGCGCGGGTTTGGGCGGCGGCGCGGGCGGTACGAAGTCGCTGATCGCGCGCGGCTTGGGCGCCGGCTCGCTCGGCGGCGGGGCGAGCTTCTCATGGATGCGCGGCGTGCCCAGCGGCTCGCCGATCAGCCGGTTGATCGTGTTGACCAACTCGACCATCGGGAAGGGGCGGGAGAAGTAGGCGTCGGCCTGGTAGCGGTTGAGCGCGTCGTATTCCATCGCCCGACTCTTGTAGACCTTGCTGACCACGACGACCTTCACGTGCCACGGCTCGCCCTGTTCCTTGACGATCTTGCAGACCTTCAGCCCGTTCATGCCCGACAGCAGCACCTCGACGATCACCAGGTCGTGATGGCGCTCGCTGAACGCGCGCAAGCCTTCGTTCGCATTGGCCGCGCCGTCGACCTCGTAGCCCATCTTGCCCAGCAACGCGGCGGTTTCGGTCCGCTCGATCTCGTCGGGCTCGATCAGCAATATGGTCTGCGCCTTGGCCAATTAACCGACCTCCAGCTTTTTCAGCTCCTGCTCGGCGTTTTCGTTTTCCGGGTTGTATTGCAGCGCCTTCTGGAAGTACTCGCGCGCGCGGTCCTTGCGGCCGACGCGGTGTTCGAGCATGCCCAGGAAGGTGTAGCCCTGATCGAGGCCGGGGTTGATCGACACCGCTTTTTCCAGCAGGTCGCGCCCCTGGGCGAGGTGTTGGGGATCGTGCGGATTCTGCCTGAACGTCGCCCAGCCCAGGTAGGCGAAGTACTCCGCCTCTTTCGGGTTGAGTTCCAGCGCCTTGCTGAACAGCTCGGCCGCGCGCTCGTATTGTTCGTCGTGCAGCAGATCCTCGCCCTGCTGGAACAGCAACTCGCTCTTCACCGCGTTGGCCATCGAAACGGTGACCTCGCTGGCCTCCTTGAGCGTCTCCTCGTCGCCGCCGTCCTCGAACTTCTCGAGCTCGACCTGCGTGTCGTCCTGATCGCCGACCGCCAGATCGGCCTGCACGTCCCACTCGATGTCCGGACCGACCAACGATTCCTCTTCGGGCTGGGACACGTTGACGTATTTTTCCTCTTTCGCCTCGATGTCCAGTTCGAGGTCGAGTTTGGCCTTTTGCTGCGCCTCGTCGCTGATGCGCTCGGTGGTTACGCGCTTGTCGAGCGACGCGTCGTATTCTTTGCGTTTCTCGGCGTTCATCAGCGTTTCGTAGGCCATGGTCAGCGAGCGGAAGATGCCGTCGCTCTTGGCTTTGAGCACTTCGTTGACGTCGTTGTACAGGTCGTACGGATGATACTTGCGCGTCAGCGTGTGATACGAGCGCTTGATGTCTTCGTTGGCGGCGTCGGGTTGCAGTCCGAACATTTCGTAGTAGTTGAGCCGGTCGATGTCCTCGAAGAAGCGCGAGAGGTCGCGGCGGAAGGTTGTCATGCGGTCGGCCTGCACGCCTTCCTTGTCTTCGGCCAGCCGGCGCCAGGTCTCGCGGCGCTCGCGCCGTTCGGCGGTGTAGGCCGCGTGCGTCTTTTCGCTGCGGCTGCTGAAGCCCGGATCGCCCACGAAGCGGATCACCTCGATCAGCAGCAGGAAGTACAGAATCTGGAACGTCTCCGACAGGCTCAGGTTGCTGCGGGCGATGATCTTGCCCACCGTCCGGTCGCCGTCGATGAGCTTGATGAACTTGGCTTCGTGCGGTTTGAATTGCATCTCGCCGCGATCGAGCATCGATTCGGGCACGCGCACCAGCCGCTGGTTTTTGTATTCGTTGAAGTACTTCTCCAACCGCGCCAGCGTGTAGAAGCGCTTGATGCCCTCGAAGATCACCGACATCGACTGGATGTTGAGCTGCATGCTCTGGTCGATGTCGTATTGCCGGGGCGGAATTCGTACTCGCCTTCCTCCCAGGCGAAGATGCGCAGGATTTTCTCGCGGATCTGCGCTTCGAGCGCCTCGTACAACTGGTGCGGCGAAATCACGCCCATCTCCAGCAGCACGTTGCCCTGCTGTTTGCCGGTGGCCAGCATGCGTTCGAGCGAGGAGTTGTAGGACTCGACGGTGATCATCCCCTTGGCCACCATGAAGCGGCCCAGCGATTCGTTGGAGAGGTTCGAGGTGACGAACACCGGGTTGCCCTGGCGCAGGTAGATCACCTTGCTGATGTGTTCGTGCACCACGCGCAACGCGCCGGTGCGGCGGAACTTGTGTAAAAAGTACAGCAGCTTGGGGAAGGGCGTTTCGCTCAGGTTGCCCGCGGCGCTCAGGCGGCGCTTGGGCTCTTCGAGCACCGGTCTTTCGCTTTTACCAGTCGGCGCGATCGGTATCGCCTCGGCGACGATCTCGGCATCGGCGACCGCCTCGGCGACGGCTTCGGCCATCGCGGGCGCCGGTTTGTGGGCGGCCGTTGCGGGTGCGCCCATTTCCAGTTGCAGTTTTTGCAGCACCTTTTCCAATTCGGCGACGTTCACCGGCTTTTCGCCGTAGGCGTCGACGCCGACCTTGGTGCGCGATTCGTATTGTTTCTGGAACTGACGATAGACCTTGGACAGCACAATCGTGCGAACGTTCTCTTCGCCGTCGAGTTTTTTGATCGCCTGGCAGACCTTCAGACCGGTCATGCCGGGGATCAGCGCGTCCAGGATGATCAAATCCGGTTTGATTTCGGCGTAGGCGCGGATCACGTCGGGACCGCTTTTCACCCAGTGCACCTGGTAGCCTTTGCCGGTCAGGAAGTCGTTGAGGACTTCGAATTCGGCGTAGTTGCTTTCGCCGACCAGGACCGTTTTCATTCGTCCTCCGCCGGATCCCACAGCCGCCGGCAAACCGCCGTGGCCAGCAACGGGATCATGATTTCGTGATGTCCCACCAGGTTGATGCCTTTGCCTCCGTCCGCCGTCGGCCGCTGCACGACGTTGGTCAGCGGCCGGTACTGCCGGATGAAATCGAGATTGGCGGTCGTCAAATTGCGCAGGGCCACGCCCGTGTTGCGCACCGCCGAGACGGCCTTGAGAAACACCTCGGGCAGGACCACCGCGCTGCCGACGTTCAAATAGACGCCGTCCTCCAGCCGTCCGACCAGCGTGGTGAACGTCCGGAAGTCGCGCAGCAGCGCCCGGCCGAGCTTCGCGCCGTCCAGCTCGGCGGCCATGTGCACGATGTCGGCGCCCAGCGCGACGTGCGCGGTGACCGGCACGTTGTGATGATAGCACGCGGCCAACACTGATTCATGGCCGTGCGGCGGCTTGGCGAAGGCGATGTGCCGCGCGGCCGCCTCGCCCAGGCCCAGCTCCAGTTCCTCGGCCAGATCGACCATCGCGACGAAGGCCTCGGCCGTCTGCTTGCTCATGCCGAACGATCCTTGGCCCAGCACCGCGCCCACGTCCTCGCTGGTGAAGCCGGCCGTGGCGATCTCGAAATCGTGAATGATGAACGCGCCGTTGACGCTTACCGCCGTGACGATGTCCCGCGCGATCAGGTCGGCGAGGATCGGTCCCAGGCCGACCTTCACCGTGTGCGCGCCCATCGCCAGATGCACCGCCCGCTGGCCGCTGCGCGCCGCGACGATCGCCTCGACCAGGTCGCGCAGATCCTGTCCGGCCAGGAGGCGGGGCAGGCGGTCGAACCAGTCGGCGAACGACGAGCCGCCGCCCGAGGGTCGGCCGAATGCGGCCGTGGTCACCTTGCCGCCGCGCGCGGCGAGATCCTCGCGCGTCAGTCGGGAAAAGTCGAAGGGCGGCACGCGGTCGCTCACGGTTCCTCCGCCAGGGTTTGCTCCACCAGGTCGACCCACAAGTGGCCGACCGCCTCGTGCACCTGCTGAATCACCGGCGTGTGGTCCGACGGGGCCAGCAGCAGATGATCGCACCACGCGCGCATTTCGCCGCCGTCGCCGCCGGCGAAGCCGACGGTCACACAACCGCGTTCGCGCGCCGCGCGCAGGGCGCGCAGGATGTTTTCGCTGCGGCCGCTGGTGCTGATGCCCACGGCCAGATCGCCGGGGCGGGCCAGGGCCTGGATTTGCCGCGCGAACAGATCGGCGAAGCCGCGATCGTTGCCCACGCTGGTCAAGATCGACGTATCGGTCGTCAAGGCGAGCGCCGCCAGCGCCGGTCGCTCGGGCAGCAGATAGCGATTGACGAATTCGGCCGCCCAGTGCTGCGCATCGGCCGCGCTGCCCCCGTTGCCGAACAGGAACACCTGGTTGCCGCGCTGCAGGGCCGCGACGGTGGCCGTCACCAGGTCGAACAGACCGGGATAGCCTGCCTCGCGGTATGCACCCATCGCCGCTTCGCTGCGGCGAAAAAATTCATCGGCCCATGCATGTTTGTTCATCGGCAACCATACAAATGCACATTCTCTATCATGCCTTATTGGCAGTCTTATCACGTTACCGTGAGAAAAGGTAAGTTGTCAAATGAAACCGAAGGGTTAGCGCTCAAGCAATCGCCCGATGGCGAACGTTGCGCCCAAACGCAGAATGACCGGATGGGTCATGGTGACCTCATATTTACCGTATGGATCTTCCAGATCGAAGGACGAATCGTTGAGCAGGTAGTCGGCGCGCAGCTCCACGCCGATCGCGCCGGTGCTCATCTGATGCAGGTAGCCCAGCCCTGCGTTGAGCCGCCAATTGGGGAAACTGGCGTTGTCCGTGTTCGAATCGTCGCCGGTTTCCGTGGCCAGCTTGGCCGATTCCCACACGTAACCCGCGCCGGCCAGTGCGTAGAGGCGATCCGCCCCGGACAGAAAATACCGCACGTAGTTGGTGGATATCGACAGCGCATTCAGCGCCAGCGTCGATTTGCCGGAGTAGTGATCGACGCTGTCGTCGACCTCCTGCTTCCATTCCATGGCCAGCACGTCATAGCCGGCCTCGACCATCAGCGCGTTGTTGCCCCAGGCGGGGATCATGCTCACGTGCGCGGCAAAGCCCGGAAAAACGAAGCGGTCGTTTTTGATTTTGTACGCGAAGTTGTCGTCCGCCGGCTCGGCCTCGGCGCCGAAGGCGGGCATGTAGGCCAGCCCCAGCGACACCGCCAGAAACCCGGAGACGTTCTGGCCCAGCGGCGTGTCGTTCATGTCCGGCCGCGTTACCACCTGCGCCGAAGCCGCGCCCGTGCCGGCCGCAAGCAACATCGCCGCCGCCAGCAAGATCCTCATTGCGCGCAAGGCATACCCCCTCAAGCCGATGAAATCGGGCTTCGAATGTAGCCTCCCCGCGCCCGGGGGTCAAGACAACAGATGGTTCGGTCGGGATCGGGAATATTTCCAGCCGCGGTTTTTGGTCGGTCTTGCCAAATCTTTGGTTTTCGGGCATAGAAGGCAACCTTTTGTTATTCGTGGGTGTCGTTTGACCGGCGCGGGTCTTGCCGTGACCGGCGCGGCGGCCTATGGTATGTTGATTGTATTATGTTCATCGTGTGCGGCGGGTGAAAACAATGACGGACGAACCACAAGGCGATTTTATCGCGACGCTCGACGACCTCGTGCGGTCGGTGCAGGCCATGCGCTCGCTCGGCCGGCGGCTGTCGGTGCGCGAGGAGAAGCTCGTCGCCCTGGCGCAAGCCCGTCCCCAACCGCGGCTGCGCGTACGGGAGCAACCGCCCGCCGATGATCTCCGCCCGCAGGGCGACGAAGCCGTCGCCGCGCCGGAATCGCTCGAAGCGGTGCGCGCCGCCCTGGGCGATTGCCGGCGCTGCAAGCTGGCCGGCGGCCGCAAGCATATCGTCTTCGGCGAAGGCAACCCGCGGGCCGAACTGATGTTCATCGGCGAGGCGCCGGGGGCCGACGAAGATCGGCAGGGCCGGCCCTTCGTCGGGCGCGCGGGGCAGTTGCTGACCAAGATGATCGAGGCGATGGGCAAAACGCGCGAGGACGTGTACATCGCCAACATTCTCAAGTGCCGACCGCCGGACAACCGCGACCCGCAGCCCGACGAAGTGGAAATGTGCGAACCGTTTTTGCAGCGGCAGATCCGCGTCATCCGCCCGCGGGTGATCGTCGCCCTCGGGCGCATCGCGGTGCAGACGTTGCTCAAGGACGCCACGCCCATCGGCCGCCTGCGCGGCCGTTGGCATTCGTACGCGGGCATCCGGCTGATGCCGACGTTCCACCCGGCCTACCTGCTGCGCAACCCGGCGGGCAAAAAGCCGGCCTGGGAAGATCTGCAGCAGGTGATGGCCGAACTCGGCTGGCCGCTGCCGAACAAGAAAGGGTAACGCCGTGCGCCACGCGCGAATCGCGATTTATCTGTTGTTGCTGCTCCTGGGCCTGGGCTTGTGGGCTGATGCGCAAGAAGAACCGCCCGCCGCGACGCCCGTGGTGCAGGTGATCACGATCAACGGAACGATCAACCCGGGCAGCGCCGAGTTCATCGTCGCGTCGATCGAAAAGGCGGAAAAGGACGGCGCGGCGGCGTTGGCCATCGAGCTGGACACTCCCGGCGGCCTGGTCGATTCGACGCGCGACATCGTGCAGAAGATGCTCGCCGCCAACGTGCCGGTCATCGTCTACGTCACGCCCAAGGGCGCGCACGCGGGCAGCGCCGGGGTGATGGTCACCCTCGCCGGGCACATCGCGGCGATGGCCCCGTCGACCTCGATCGGCGCGGCCAGCCCGGTGTCGATGACCGGCGAAATGGACGAAACGATGAAGGCCAAGGCCTTCAACGACATCTCCGCCTTCGTCGAGGGCATCGCCGAAGCGCGCGGACGCAACGTCGAATGGGCGAAAAAGGCGGTCACCGAGGCCGACGCGGTCACCGCGACGCGCGCGGCCCAACTCAACGTGGTCGACTTCGTCGCCGAGAACCTCGACGACGTGCTGGCCCAGGCCGACGGCCGGCAGGTGAAGCTGGGCAACGGCGCGACGGTCACGCTGGCGCTCAAGGGCGCGCGGCAGGAACCGCAGCCGATGGGCCTGAAGCACAAAATCATCTTCTACCTGGCCGATCCGAACCTGGTGTACTTTTTCATGATCATCGGCATGCTCGGCCTGTACGCCGAATTTTCGCACCCGGGGCTGATTTTCCCCGGCGTGCTCGGCGGCATTTGCATTCTGCTCTTTCTGGTCAGCACGCAGATCTTGCCGATCAACACGGTGGGACTGATTCTGATCGCGGGCGGCCTGGTCTTGTTCATCCTGGAATTCAAATTCACCAGTTACGGTCTGCTGACCTTGGGAGGGATTGCGCTGATGGTGCTGGGTTCGCTCTTTTTGTTCGATGCGCCCGACGAGGTGTATCAAACGCCGAGCTTCAAGCTGCAGGTGTCGTGGGGTTTGATTCTGCCCAGCGTGCTGGCGTTGGGCGGTTTCACGCTGTTCGTCGCCTACAAGGTGCTGCGGGCGCAGATCGGCAAAAGCCTGACCGGTCAGGAAGGCATCGTCGGCGAATTGGGCGTGGCGGCCACCGACGTGCACCACGACGGCCGGGTGCGCGTGCAGGGCATTTATTGGGACGCGTCGTCGACGCAGCCGATCGCGAGCGGCAGCCGGATCCGGGTGACGGCGGCCGACGGCTTGCAATTGAAAGTCGAGAAAATCGAGGAGGCTTAATATGGGAGGCAGCATGGCGGCAATGGGTGTGGCGATCGTCTTGGG
>Ga0116156_10004694_pt1 | contig 11508 bp, 8 predicted proteins | sample AD_UKC045_MetaG_FD_89891 | JGI IMG/M metagenome (GOLD analysis project Ga0116156, IMG submission 89891) | Active sludge microbial communities of municipal wastewater-treating anaerobic digesters from USA - AD_UKC045_MetaG | ecosystem: Engineered > Bioreactor > Anaerobic > Digestate | place: USA... | reverse complement strand
CGTCACGCGGCAAGGTTTACGCTGGCTGTGTTGCTGAAAGGAAAAGATGCTCGCTTAGCAGCAACAACACTTGCAACAACACATACATGCGTTGTTGCAAAACATACAACAAATAGAATTCTGGAGATCCCGAAGATAAGCATCCAAGCTTTCGAAGCTTGTTTCAATGATGATGTTAACGATTCTTTTCATTTTTTAATCGGTTTATATTTTCCGCCAACTGGCGGATCAGGATTTAGCACCTTTTTCAGATTGGTATCGGAAATGGTTGCTAGCGATTCATAGAGCCTGTCTCTCCTCGCTTCTTTATAAATCGATTAAGCAGATGCGCTTATTCGACTTTGATATCACAAACGTAGAGTCTGAAAACTAGGTTTCCAAACATGGAATAAAAAAAATCTCAACTTTTTGTTCCGTTGCTGACAAGTGTTCGTGTAAATTTTATGAGAACAAACGGTTGATTAGCTCTGTAATGGCAACTTTACCGTAAAGGTAGAGCCAACCTGAAACGTACTTTTTACCTCAATATTTCCACCAAGTCGTTCAATAGCACGCTTCAAAATGTAAAGACCCAACCCTGAGCCTTGTGCTTTGTCGTTGGCCCGGTAGAACATATCGAAGATGCGATTAAGATGTTTTTCAGGAATACCTTGTCCATTATCTTCTACACAAATAGTAATGTGATTTTGAGAAGTGAATACTTTAATATCCACAAAGGGTTCAATTTCCTTACGGGAATATTTAATGGCGTTCTCAATCAGGTTTTGTACAATGGTGTTGATGATGGCCCACTCAGAATAGTATTCAATTTGTTGAATATCTTTTTTAACAATCACCTTTGAAGATTGATCGAGATAGTAACAGGAGTGTACACACTCCTCTACCAGTTTTTCAAAATCAATTTTTACTTTAAGCTCTTTTGTGTTTTTGATCTCCGTAAGGTTAATCAACCCCATGATGATATTGTTCATGCGGTTTACCTGGCCGTGGAATAGGTCAAAGAATTTTAACGAAGCCTTATCAGTAATTTCCATGTGCACCAGATTATGCAAACCAAGCAGTGAAGAGATTGGACCTTTTAAGTCGTGCGAAACTCTATAGAAGAAGGAATCAAGTTCGGCATTCTTCTGCTCGATGATAGCATTCTTTTCTTTTTGCAAACGAGTTTCGTGTTCCAGCACTTCAATTTTTAAAAGAGCATCGTAGTTTTTAATAATGTTGTATGTTTCCTTATTAACCACACCATCCTTCATTTTAATGGATTGCTCAAGATGGGCGAGTGCTTCCGCTGGTTTATGCTCTGCTTTGGCAAGCTCATAAAGATTTTGGTGAGCTCTGGATAGTACAAAAGTGACATTGAATTTTTTTGATAAATTCTCCGCTTCGAGAAAACACTTTCGTGCTTCTATAAAATTATTCATTTCAAAATGGGTAGTTCCCATTTTGTTCAACACCATACCTTGTCCTAATCGGTCACTCGCTTCAGTTGTAATGGCTAATGCAATGTTGAAATCATTCAGTGCTTTTTCAAATTCCTTTTTGCGTAAATAAACTTTACCTCTCGAATAGAAAGCAAAAGCCAACCCTCTATTGTCACCAGTTCCAGTCTTTATAGAGATACTTTTCTGAATGAGTTCAAATGCTTTCTCAATTTCATTTTGTTTGAGATAAATTCCGGAGAGCGGATTGTAAGCATTCGATTCAAGATTGAGATCCTTTATTTCTTTGCTGATTTCAATACACTGAAGGTAGGCTGCAGTGGCGTGATTATAGTCGCCAAAGTATTCATAGATGGTACCTATTGGTATAAGTACCCGCGCCTGGTTATGAAAGTCATTGAGTTTGCGATAGGACTTTAAGCAATCCAGCATCAACTGAAGGCCTTTGTGATAATCATTTGATCTGTAATGGATACTTGCTAAGTTATAGTTAGCATCCGCAATACCCTTGAGGTTTTGATTTTCTGTAAAGTAAGCCAGCGCTGATTGTGAAAATTTGCGAGCCACTTCAAATTCACCCTGTACTAAATGGAATAAGCCGAGATGGTTCTCTGCTTTTGCTTTGCCGCAGGCATAACGAATGTCATTACATTTCTGAAGCGCTTCATTCGCTAACCTGATACTTCCGTGGATATCCTTTCCACGGTGGGTATAAGCTTGGTCAAGTAAGGCATCAATTTTGGCGTGCTCCATTTTTTCATTCCCTACCCATAGGTAGGTGTATTTAATGGAGGCAAAAATATGGACTGGCCTTCTGGAATTTTCAGAGTGATTGCTTCACATATGCCTTATGTAAGATGCTAACCTTATTTTGATTTTTTGATCAGCATGATCTGGCCGGTGTGATAAATGTCGTGGTGGATAATGCCATGGAGCAAGGTAAAGAAAGTGTATCCTGATGAACTGTTGGGAACAGCATCGTGTAAAAGGGAAGAGTCAAAATTTTGAATGGCCGCAATTAATTTGGCCTGGCTTTCATGAAGCTCTTTGAGTGTAGTTTCCCAATTGAAGGGAGTGGGGAAATTCAGAGCATCGTCTACTTTGTAATCAACATCTCCTTCTAATTTCTTCACCACAAAAGTTCGCCAGGCCGTCATGTGCGCCACCAACTCAATGATGCTATGAGTATTGCTAATTCGCTGCGTTGATTGACTGGGTGTAATATCTTTTAACACTTCTTGAACAGAAGGACCATACCACGCATTTTTTTCGAACGTACTTTTGAGCAAGGTAAGAATGTGGGTGAGTTCAGATGACATACAGATTCAACTTGTTGTTTAACTAAATCTACTACCTTTTTCGCTGGAAAGAATAATGTGGTGCTTTAATAGGAAGGAGGTGTTTTGATTTTCCAGTTCGTCATAACGAGAAAGGAGATCCGAATGACCAGACCTCCTTTGAACCAACTTAGTTAGCCCTATAAAACAGCTACATCATAATGCCTCTTCGTTGCCTGGACAATAGATAAGTAATTTCAAGCAGCAAATGTTTATAAAAATAGTAATGCATGTGATTATTTATAGAACGATGCCTCCCAGGCTTTTTCGTAATCGGGATTCGCTAGTTCTTTCGCTTTTAATTCTTGAAGACTTCGTTGAAATAATTCCAGTAGGTTTGATTTTCGGATAACCTTATCAAGGTCTACCTTCGATAAGGTATTGCTTGCCGGATAGCGCACACCATCACCCACTATTTCACCTTCAAAGTATTTTGTGGGCATTGCTTGCGATCCTTTGGTAGGGTCGCCATTCGGCATACCCAGTAATTCTATGGTAAGGGTCGGTATCATTACAGGTGCACCTCTGTCGAAAGCAATCTTAACATCAAGCAATAATTTAAAGAGAGCGTTCACACCAGTGGCTTTCATTATTTCAGTAGTACCACCTGTCATTGCAGAGAAGGGGAGGGTCTTCTGCAGTACGACCGTATTTTTATATGAACGCTGAAATTCGGTAGTGCTGTTTTCATCCTCTTCTGCGTAAGGTGTTATTGTTTTATAGGCTTCGCTATTGGTTATTGTTGCCAAAGGCACAAATGTGGTGTTTAATTCTGCCTCAACAATTTTTGTAAAATCAGTATAAAGACCTTCTAACACTTCATCCCAAATTTCATTGGCCACCTGAGGAAATGATGCAGACGTAGACGTGGTTGTGGTGGTAGTATAGGTAGTACCACCCGCACTGAACGATGAGGAGGATGATGTGCTCTTTCCTTGCTTAAATGTTGTACCCATAATGGCAAGCGACAGCACACCTGCTTTTTTAATCTGCGATGTCGGGCGACTGTAGAAAGCGTTTGGTTTAAAAAAAGTATAATCCATACCACCGTTCTTAAATTTTTCTGTGCCCTTGTATTTGATACCTGTAAATACGTTTGGTGCGGTTGTTACATTAATCATTCTTCCATCGGTATACATTACTCCTACCGAACTGATGTTTATTGTTCCAATAAGATCAATTGGTTTTACAAATTCAGATCGCCACAATTCTAAATAGATATTGTTATAGTTCGCCAGTTTGTCGTTGCTAGGGTCGATTCCCACATTTCTAAAATTTGCTGCAGGTATAACAATTTTTGTTGCTGGCGCGAAAAAACCAATGGGGTAAAGTGTGGAGATACCCAATACGCGCGCAGTAATATTAACCTGAATGGGCACATTCGGATCTACCTTTTCACCAAGAGCCAACTCCAGTGTAACATCTTTTGAAAAATCGACAGCAGGTTCTCCCTTTTGTCCATTTACTGATAGCAATGTAAAAGTTTGTGTGGGCGCAGGAATAGCGAAGGAAACTTGCTGCCCTCTTTCCGATTTAATGGAAATCTTTTTTACTGCTTTAAGATTAGCTTCAGAAAAATCGCTATAGATACCAAAGTTATCGCCATCCGTCTTTTTCCCGTCTACTGTTACTTCGCCTTTTATTTTCGCAAAACCTGTTTTTGATTTTTGGGTAAACGAAAAGAAAGTCATAGTGCCACCAGAAAGCCAGTCACCAAAAAAAGTCATGTCTGCGGTCTCAACGGATTTGTCTCGCAGGTTGTGCATTGTTCCGACCATCATTACAACCTCATCCAAATTATCGGTTGTAGTTACCATACCGAAAGCGGATCCGCCAGCAGATCCTGCAACCTTGGCCACCTTCACTAACATTTTACCCATAAAGTTGCTGCCACCTTTTGCTTTTTTCTTTGTGGTAGTGGTGGAGTCGCTTTGGGCGGATTCTGTCTTTGTTTGAGTAGAGTCTTTTTTATTTCCACCCAATTTAAATTTGCCGAGTTGGGCATGCGAAGAAAAGGCGAGACAGGTAAAGAATAAGAAAAGAATGATTGCGTTTTTTTTCATGAGATTTTTTTAGTCGTATGAATAGATCAGCATTCCAACAGACAAGTTTTGAAACACACTGTTGATAAATTAAATTACCGATGCATTTTCTTTACGGTATGTACTGATCCGTACTGGGCGCCATTTGGGGCAACGAGGTTCGCATCACGTTCAAAATGAAGTTTATCATCTGACAGTTCAACTATTGAATAGTCGACTTCAATGTCATATGAATTTGTGCCAACATTGTAATAGTATAATCTCAAAATAACACCTCTGTCTAAGCGCCATTTCACTTCATTCTCTACTTCTACACCATTCACTAAACTGGTTTCAATCAAAGTACCTTTTTCAAATTCTCCATTGCTAGTAAACCTCATTCGTATTACTGGCAATAGTGTATCGCTGGCAAGCGGTTTTTGGAGCGGGCCAGGTGGTTGTGCCGGGTTAAAACCGTATTCACGAACACGAACAGTATCAACAGTCCATTCGTTGGCTAGCCTTGTTCCTTCTATATCCACATCTGTTGCCGACTCCAGCAAATCGCAGCCTGCCGTTGCCAACAGTAAAATGGGAAATGTAATTGCGAGCAAAAACTTTCTTGATGTCATAGTATTTGTGTTTTACAAGCACAAAACTGATGAGAATATAAGTGGCAGACATCGGCACTGGTACGGATTCTATATCCGTACCAATACGGATTTTACGGAGCGATCAATCCGTTTCGACTGGCAAACTTGTAGAGGGCAATTAAATTTCGGCAACCTGTTTTTTCCATAATGTGTTTGCGGTGGGTTTCCACCGTGCGCTTGCTGATGAACAGTTTTTCAGCCATCTGCTCATTGCTGTTTTCTTCGAGAATCAGCTTTAAAATTTCCAGCTCTCTTTCGGTAAGTGGATCTTGCATAACCGATTGCTTTTCGACTTTTATTTTATCGAGCATTACCTGCAATACTTCGCGGCTGTAATGCGTGCTGTCGTTTAGGATATCGTTAATGGCATTGGCAATTTCCTGTGCACTGGATGTCTTCAGCAAAAAACCTTCTGCCTCTGTCGTGATTGCAGCAGCCACAATCTGTCTTTCATTGTGCATGGAAAGTATCAATACTTTTATGGCAGGATGTTGTTGCTTGATGCGCGTTGCCAATTCAAGTCCTGTCATGCCCGACATGGATATGTCGGTAATTACTAATTGCAAGAGTGGGTTTGATTCAATGTGTTCCCATGCATCTTCACCTGAATGCACAACTGTAAATAATGCTTGCGGAAATTTTATGCGAAGGACAGCCACCAAACCTTCAGCAAATATTTTGTGATCATCCGCTACTAAAATTTTCAAGGTGGTGTTCATGCAATAGCAAATTGTATGTTGATGTTGGTGCCTTTGCCCGGTTGTGTGTCCACTTCAATGTTTCCTTTCAACATAGCAATGCGAGAGAAAACACTCTTCCAACCCAGACCTTTACTTTTGGTTATCATTTCTTTTTCAAAGCCTACTCCGTTATCGGAAATAGAAAGATGAAGCGTATTACCTTTTGCCAATACATTCACTTCAATCCGATCAGCCCTCGAATGTTTTATCATGTTGTTAATTACCTCCTGAATAATGCGATACACCGCTACCTCAATTGGTGCAGGCAGTCGTGCTTCAATTCCTTCAATCAGAAATTGTATGTTCAGCAATTTTGATTCATTGATTTTAAGAATCATATCTTCTAAAGCTTCCTTCAATCCAAGTTCCATAAGCGCAACCGGCATCAGGTTATGCGAAATAGAACGTACCTCTTGCGTGGCCTGATCCAACACCTGTATCGAGTTGTTGAGCAATTGTCCCTGCATATCATCAGAAGGAAGTGAAACTGCCGTAAGACTGAGTTTTGCTGCGGAAAGAAGTTGGCCGAGGCCATCGTGCAAATCTTTCGCCACGCGTGCACGTTCATTTTCTTCTGCTTCAATCACGGCACTGAATCGCTGACGTTGAAGTTCTTCGTTTTCCTTTACCCGATCAAACCGGAGTTTGAATTGGTGACGTTTGAATAACCAGAAGATCAATGCACCAACCAGCAAAACCGAAGCGATTACCCACCAAACAATGGTGCGCGATTGTTGCAATTCCAAATCTTTAGTAAGGGTTTCATTTCGCAATTGCACAATCTGTAATTCTTTTTTCTCTGACTGAAAACGCGACTCCATTTCATAAATAATTTCTGCTTTGTCTTTGTTCAGCACAGAATCTTTTATCTCCATCAAGTGCTTCACATATTCAAAGGCTTTTTTGAAGTTACCTTGCTTCTGATTGAGCTGATAGGCAATCTCATAAGCATCGCGGAGTTTTTCGGTATTGTTGCTTTTGTTTGCGTAGTAAAGAGAGGAGTCATTATAAAGGAAAGCCTTCTTCATATTTTGCAAATCGGAATTGACCTGAGTCAGGTTGAGATAATCTGTGGCTAAATGATAATAGTCATCCGGTTCAATGAGTGCCAGACTTTGCTGAAAGAAAGTTTCAGCTTTGGCAAGCTCTCCTTTTTTTCGAAGGGTATTACCAATATTATTGAGCGTGGAACTTTTGTAAAAAGGATCATCAAAACCAAGATTTCGTTCATGGTAGGCAAGTGCTTTGTCCCACTCGCGCGAATCGTCATAGCTAATAGCAATGGCATTAATTGCTCTCCATAAAAGTATGGGTTGTTGTGTATGTTGGCTTTCAATTAGCTTGAGACCTTCATGCCCGTACTGCAATCCGTTTTCAAAATCCAACAGGTTGTTGTGATATAATAATGACAGGCTTACATAATTCTGCGCTACCATCACCGTGTCTCTAGCTTTATCAAAATACCTTGCGCTTTCCAACAGGTAGCGAATGGCCAAATCATTTCTATTAGTGAATTGAGCTTTTGTACCTACAGCCCTTAACGAATACCCAGATCCTGAGTAATTGTTGTTTTTTAGATAATAAAAAACTGAGGTATCAGCCCATTGTCTGGCAGCATCAAAATCAGACGCAAGGTTTGCGGATGAAATAATGAATGCACTTTCGGCCTTATATGGAAAATAGTTTCCCGCAAGTTGAAATGCCAAATGCCCGAGTGAATCGGCTAACCGAGGCTCGTCAAAATTATTTTTTGCTTCTTCGATGTAGCGATGTGCTTTTAGGGTATCAACTTTAGGTTGTTGACCTGAAGCAAATGCAGTTGCCAACTTCACACTTAGTAAGCTCATCAACACTACAAATCCTAATCGCCTCATACAAAAGAAAAGATACAATGAAGCACAAGGTAGTACATTGTATCATTAGAATAGTATGCGTTTGAAATGCGGAAGTTTTTTTTATGAATATCTACAAAAACTTTCCGATGTCTTTTCTAATTGAAGAAGTGAAGTGACGATGTTATCTTAAAATAGATTTTATAAGAGCCCTAACTAAGTGAGCATTCCACCATCAACCTGAAGTACTTGTCCGGTAATGTATGATGACATTTCAGAACCTAAGAATACACAAGCATCTGCAATATCCTGAGGGCGGCCACCGCGCTTCATTGGGATGGCATCGCGCCAGCCTTGTACTGTTTTTTCATCGAGCTTGGCAGTCATTTCGGTTTCAATAAAACCAGGAGCAACTGCGTTTGCGCGAATGCCACGTGTACCTAATTCTAAAGCAACAGATTTTGTGAAGCCAATAATACCTGCCTTTGATGCTGCATAATTGGCTTGGCCCGCATTACCTTTTAACCCTACAACAGAAGTCATATTAATAATAGAGCCGCTCTTCTGCTTCATCATCTGTTTGGTCACAGCTTTCACTGTATTGAAGCATGATTTCAAATTCACGTTAATTACATTGTCCCACATTTCTGGTGTCATGCGCAACAACAGATTGTCTTGCGTGATGCCGGCATTGTTCACTAAAATATCAAGCTTGCCAAATTCGGTAATTACATCATTAATTAATTTATCCGCCTGAGCAAAATCGGAAGCATCTGAACGATAGCCTTTTGCCTTAACACCTTTTGAAGTCAGCTCAGCCTCAAGCGCTTGCCCTTGTTCTACACTTGAAAGGTAAGTGAATGCCACACTCGCACCGTGCTCTGCATATTGAAGGGCAATGGATCTTCCGATTCCTTTCGAGGCTCCGGTAACGAGGGCAATTTTTCCTTGAAGTAATTTCATATAATGGTCAACAGCCCACGGTCGACTGCCACAGTTTAGTTCCCGTAAGGTTCAAAAATACTTAATTCTGTCAAAAATCAGTAAAATCAAAAGAAGGTGTAAACCTTTTTCAAACGTTATGGAAATGGAGCCTCACCGATTATCTTTGGCAGCGAATTTAAAATCTTATTTCTATGTCAAAATATGATCTGATCGTGATCGGCAGTGGCCCTGGGGGATATGTAGCTGCAATCCGTGCTTCTCAATTGGGAATGAAAGTAGGTGTTGTAGAGAAAGCCGAGTTGGGCGGTATTTGTTTAAACTGGGGTTGCATACCGACTAAAGCATTGTTAAAGAGTGCAAATGTTTTCGAATACATCAAGCATGCTAAAGATTATGGCATAGAAGTAAAAGATGCTTCAGCTGATTTTGGCGGTATTGTAAAACGCAGCCGCGATGTAGCTGCCGGCATGAGCAAAGGCGTTCAATTTTTATTCAAGAAAAATAAGATCGATCAGATTGCTGGTTTAGGGAAGTTGAAGAAAGGTGGCAAGGTTGAAGTGACAGATGAAGCTGGAAAGAAAACCGATTACGAGGCGAAGAGTATAATCGTGGCAACGGGTGGCCGCTCACGCGAACTACCTAACTTGAAAATTGATGGCAAGAAAATTATTGGCTACCGCGAAGCCATGGTGTTGCCAAAACAACCTAAAAAATTATTGGTGGTTGGATCAGGTGCGATTGGTGTTGAGTTTGCATATTTCTATAGCACGCTTGGTACGGAGGTAACGATTGTTGAATTCTTGCCGCGCATTGTGCCGGTTGAAGATGAAGAAGTTTCCAAGCAGTTAGATAAATCATTCAAGAAAGCAGGAATGAAAATCTACGTGAATTCAGAAGTAACAAAGGTAGATACTTCTGGTGCCGGTTGTGTGGCAACTGTTAAAACGGCCGATGGTGAAATTAAAATCGAGGCTGATATTGTTCTCTCCGCTGTTGGCGTATCGACAAATATTGAAGGTATTGGTTTGGAAGAAGTAGGAGTGAAGACCGACAAAGGAAAAGTAATCGTTGATGATTTTTATAAGACCAATATCGCGGGTGTGTATGCTATTGGCGATATCGTGAAAGGTCCTGCATTGGCACACGTGGCTTCTGCAGAAGGAATTATTTGTGTAGAAAAAATTGCTGGTCATCATCCGCAACCATTGAATTACAATAACATTCCGGGCTGTACCTATTGCTCTCCTGAAATTGCATCGGTTGGTTATACTGAAGAAGCAGCAAAAAAGGCTGGCTTTGAAATTAAGGTAGGTAAGTTTCCATTCACAGCATCTGGTAAAGCGAAGGCTGCTGGTGCATCAGATGGTTTTGTGAAATTAATTTTCGATGCGAAGTATGGCGAGTGCTTGGGTGCTCACATGATTGGTGCAAATGTTACCGAGATGATTGCTGAAATTGTTTCTGCACGCAAGTTGGAAACAACCGGTATGGAAATTATTAAGACAGTACATCCACATCCTACCATGAGCGAAGCGATCATGGAAGCTGCTGCTGCAGCATATGGTGAAGTGATTCACTTATAAGAATTCTTAAAAACTTAATTAATGCTGTTGGGTAAATACCTGACAGCATTTTTTTTTTGCGCAATTCGGTTACGTTGGTTTTTACTGAGTTTTATCATTTATAAAATATGATTTGAATCATGTATTAAGTGTGGTGTTGTCTTGTTACTTTGCATTACGATTTAACTGAAATGACTAAAAGAGCCCTAACCTTCACAATTCTCCTCAGCATGGTGTTGCACTGTGCGGGCAGACTAGGTGTTCTTTCCTATCTCTACAAAAACAGGCTTGAACTTGCCAATACCATTGGTATTATTTCAGAAATTCCGATTGCACTTTGTAGCAGTGATTATGATGCAGATAAAAATCTGAAGATCCATTTACCTGATTCGGATACAAGTCTTCCTGTTAATTTTTTGTCGGGTCAGGAAATTATTCTTTTCTTCAACCATCAGCCGTTACTCTTCACACTAAACAAAACAGCATTTGCGAGTGATTCGAAAAGCCATTACGCGTTGCCTCGTTACCCATCACCGACTCTCAAAATTTTTCAGCCTCCCAGAATTTCATAAGCACAGTTTTTCTTTTAAGACCGGATAGGCATCAGTCATGCTTACGGTTTTGACTTACACCTTTATTTATTAAACAGCTTATGAAAAAAATAATCATAGCAGCCGGTTTTGTGCTGCTTACCTGTGCAGTGTATGCGCAACAATCCATTACCGGTAAGGTATTCGATAGCGAAACGAAAGAGCCACTTATCGGAGTATCCATTCTTTTTCAAAACACAACCATCGGAACCACAACAAATAATAATGGAGTTTTTAATCTTACCAATACATCATCGGATAGTATTGAAGTACGGTATGTGGGATATGCACCACAATTTATCTCAATAAAAAATAGCGAGACACTTACGGTTGCGCTTCAGGCCTCTGTAACCAGCATGAACGAAGTGGTGGTAACGGGAAGTCGCGAT
>Ga0116156_10004688_pt1 | contig 11517 bp, 10 predicted proteins | sample AD_UKC045_MetaG_FD_89891 | JGI IMG/M metagenome (GOLD analysis project Ga0116156, IMG submission 89891) | Active sludge microbial communities of municipal wastewater-treating anaerobic digesters from USA - AD_UKC045_MetaG | ecosystem: Engineered > Bioreactor > Anaerobic > Digestate | place: USA... | reverse complement strand
CACACGCACTGGCGCAGGACGCCCCGGCGCTGATGATTGCCTGCGGGCTCGCATTGAGGAGCTTCGACTGATGGCACGGATCAATCTCCTTCCGTGGCGCGCGGAGCGCCGCAAGTCCCGGCAAAAGGAATTTGTCGGCATGCTGGGGCTGGCGGCGTTGGCCGGAGTCCTGGTCGCGTTCCTCGTCTACAGCTATTACGGCGGGCGCATCAGCGGCCAGACCGAGCGCAACGATTTCCTGCGCGGCGAGATCACCAAGGTCGATGCGCAGATCAAGGAAATCGAGGAACTCGACCAGAAGAAGTCCAAGCTGCTGGCGCGCAAGGAAGTCATCGAGCAATTGCAGTCCAATCGCTCGCAGATGGTCCACCTGTTCGATTCGCTGGTGCGGACCATTCCGGATGGTGTGACCCTCTCCGCCATCAAGCAGGAAGGCGACATCCTCACGCTGAGCGGTCGCTCGCAATCGAACGCGCGGGTATCGACCTACATGCGGACTCTCGAAAGCTCGGGTTGGATGACCAAACCCGACCTCAACATCATCGAGGCGAAGGGAGCGAACCCCGGGTTGCCTTACGAGTTCACCCTCAAGGTCACGCTGGCCAACCCGAACGCTCCGAAGGAAGAAGAAGGCGAGGGTGGTGAGGCCACTGCGCCTGCCGCAGCCCCGGCCGCGCCTGCTGCAGGAGGAGCCGCCCCGTGAGCAACAACAAGAAGATCAACCTGAAAGAGCTCGACATCAACAATATCGGTGGCTGGCCTCGCCAGGCACAGATGGGGTTCTGCGTGATCGTGGCGGTGATCATCATCCTGCTGGGCTGGTGGTTGTTCGTGCGCGGCCAGCAGACCGAGCTCGAGAAGCTGGAAGGCCAGGAAAAGGAACTGCGGACCGAGTTCGAGAACAAGCAGGGGCGGGCCTCCAACCTGGAGCCGCTCAAGCAGCAACTGGCGCAGATGGAACAGCAGTTGCAGCAGATGCTGCGCCAGCTGCCCAGCAAGACCGAGATGCCGGACCTGATCGTGGATATCTCGCAGACCGCCCTGGCGACCGGCATCCAGAACGAGCTGTTCCAGCCGGCGGGGGAGACCAAGAAGGAGTTCTACGCCGAGAAGCCGATCGCCTTGCGCATGGTGGGGACCTACCACCAGTTCGGTGCCTTCGTGAGCGGCGTGGCCTCGCTGCCGCGCGTGGTGATCATGACCATGCATGACATCTCGCTGCAGCCCAAGGATGCGAAGACCAACCCGAACGCCAGGATCGGTCCGAACAGCGCCCTGGAGCTCGCGGGTACGGTGAAAACCTACCGCTACCTGGACGAGGACGAAACGGCAGCGCCTGTTGCGGCAACACCGGCGGCAGCAAAGCCCGCGCCGGCAACAACGCCCGCCAAGGGAGGCGCCTGACATGCGCGTGAAAGGATACGTTCGCGGGACCTGCCGCTGGGCGGCCATCGCGATGCTAGCCACCTCGTTGGCGGCGTGCGGCGGGAGCAAGGGTGACCTCGAGAAATGGGTCGCCGAAGTGAGGGCGAAACCGGCGCCGCCGCTGGATCCGTTGCCGGTCATGCAGCAGTTCGAGACCTTCGAGTACGACGCGCAGAACCTGCGCGATCCGTTCAGCGAGATCTTCAACGGGGGCGAAGGCAGCGGTCCCAGGCCGGATGCCGGGCGTCGCAAGCAGACCCTCGAACAATTCCCGCTCGACAGCCTCGACATGGTCGGCACGTTGGGGAATGGCAAGGGCCTCGTGGCCCTGGTGATGGCCCCCGACAAGGTCACCTACCGGGTGCAGCCCGGCGCGTACCTGGGGCAAAGCGATGGGCGGGTGACTGCCATTAACGAAGACCGGGTCGAACTGGTCGAACTTGTTCCGGATGGCGCGGGTGGCTGGCTCGAACGGCCGGCGACCATCTTGCTCGAAGACAATTGATTGGGGATAGACCGATGACCGTCACCAACGCCAAGCAACAGCGTCCTCTCCGGCGCCCCCTCTCCCTCGGCACCTGCGCGATCGGGCTTGCCGTCGGCCTCTACGCCGCGGGCGCCAGCGCCCTTCCGGTCACCACGCTGGCCGCGATGGGCCAGTCGGCCACCGGCGCGATGGCCGACCCTGCCAAGCGCACACCGGATGCCGTCACGGTTTCCTCGATCGACTTCAAGCGCGGCGATGGGGGGGCGGGCAAGCTCGTGCTCCGCTTCTCCGGTGCCGGCGCCGCGCCGGACTTGCGCAAGACGGGCAACAGCGTGGTTGTCGATATCGGCAATGCGCAGCTGCCTGCCGCCCTGCAGCGCCCGATCAACGTGACCGACTTCGCCACGCCGGTGCAACGCATCGACGCGCGTGCGACGAGCAACGGCGCCCAGCTCGTGCTGGGTACCCAGGGCGAGTTCGAGTCGATGGCCTACCAGAGCGGCAACGAATACATCGTCGAGATCGTGCCGCGCGCGAGCATGGCTGGCGTCGCCAAACCGAAGGCCGCCGCTCCGGCAATGGGCGCTTCCGCGATGGGGGCGGCCACCAGCGCCTCGACCGTCCGGTACAGCGGCAAGCCGGTGACCTTCAACTTCCAGGACGTGCCGGTGCGCACGGTCCTGCAGCTGATCGCCGAGGAGTCCAACCTCAATATCGTCGCCGCCGACACCGTGCAAGGCAACGTGACGCTGCGCCTGATCAACGTGCCGTGGGACCAGGCGCTGGACATCGTGTTGCAGGCCAAGTCGCTGGACAAGCGTCGCAGCGGCAACGTCGTCTGGGTGGCACCGCAGAAGGAAATCGCCCAGTTCGAGCAGGACAAGGAAGATGCGCGCATCAGCCTTGAAGAGCGTGCGGAGAAGGTCACCGAATACATTCCGGTGAATTACGCCAGCGCCGAGGACATCGCCAAGCTCCTGACCGAAGAGAGCAAGGGCAACAGCGGCGGTGCGAGTGGCGGCGGCCAGGGAGGCGGCCAGAACCAGCAGGATCGCGGCTTCCTCTCGCAGCGCGGCAGCCTGAGCTACGACAAGCGGACCAACACCCTGCTGGTGGTCGACATCCCGCAACGCGTGGCCAATATCCGCAACCTCGTGCAACAGCTCGACAAGCCGGTCGACCAGGTGGTGATCGAGGCGCGCATCGTGATCGCCAATGAGTCCGTGGCCCGCGAGCTGGGTGCCCGTTTCGGGGTCAGCGGCAACAACGGGGACAGCTACTACAGCGGCAACCTGGAAGCGAACCAGAACAAGATCAACGCCGACAAGGCGTTGGACCTGCAGTTCGCGAAGGACATGTCGGCGTGGATCGCGGGCGGCCAGGTCGGTGCCCGCCCGGTGTATTCGCAGTCCTTGCCGTTCCGTGGGCTCATGTCCAACCTGCCGGCCGCATTGCAGAACCCGGCTGGTTCGCTGGCACTGTCGATCCTCAACGCCGGCTACCAACTGGATGTCGAGCTGTCGGCCATCCAGGAGCAGGGACGCGGCGAGGTCATCTCAAACCCTCGCATCGTCACCAGCAACCAGAAGGAATCGGTGATCAGGCAAGGCAAGGAAATCGGCTACCTGACGATCACGGGTTCCGGACTTGGCGCCACCCCGACCGTGGCGTTCAAGGAAGCGCTGCTCGAGTTGAAGGTGACGCCGACCATCACCAACGATGGCCGCGTCTTCCTGACCTTGGGTGTGAAGAAGGACGAGCTGGACGGTTACGTCAGCATGGGTACCTTCGGCGAAGTGCCGCAAATCGCGAAGCGTGAAGTCAACACTGCGGTACTGGTGGATGACGGGCAGACCGTGGTGATCGGCGGTGTCTACGAGTTCAGCGACACCACCGAACTGTCGAAGGTCCCGTTCCTCGGCGACCTGCCGGTGATCGGCAACCTCTTCCGCAACAAGAGTCGCTCCAAGAGCAAGGCCGAGCTGCTGGTGTTCGTGACCCCGAAGGTCATGCGCGTTACCCAGCGCTGAGCCACGGCGCATCGCACGACACGAACGGGAGCCGCAAGGCTCCCGTTTCGTTTGCGGCGAATGGGTCGTTCACCAGGGGCGTGCGAACCTTTGCGCGCTGAGCCGGTCGAAGTGGCCTGCATACGAGAGCCCCCAGATGGATACGGCAATCCCCGACACCGCCACGCTGCATGACGCCTTCCGAGCCCTGCGCGAGGATCTTTCGCGCGAGATCGTTGGCCAGGCCGGCCTGATCGAACGCCTGCTGATCGCGTTGCTCGCCGATGGCCACCTGTTGGTCGAGGGCGCCCCCGGCCTGGCCAAGACCACCGCGATTCGTGCACTGGCGTCACGCCTCGAGGCCGATTTCGCCCGCGTCCAGTTCACTCCCGACCTGCTCCCCGCGGACCTCACCGGCACCGAGGTCTGGCGCCCGCAGGATGGGCGCTTCGAATTCCAGCCGGGGCCGATCTTCCACCCGATCCTGCTGGCCGACGAGATCAACCGCGCGCCGGCCAAGGTGCAATCCGCGCTGCTGGAGGCGATGGGCGAGCGCCAGGTCACGGTGGGCCGGCAGACCTATCCGCTGCCGCCGCTGTTCCTGGTGATGGCCACCCAGAACCCGATCGAGCAGGAAGGCACGTTCCCGTTGCCCGAAGCGCAGTTGGACCGCTTCCTGATGCACGTGCGCATCGGCTATCCACGCGTCGATGCCGAAACCGAAATCCTGCGGCTGGCGCGCGAACGCGCGCGCGACGTGCTGCAGGCGGCATCGCACGCGCCGGCGCGGATGCCGCAGGCGCACGTGTTTGCTGCCCGCGCGGCGGTGCTCGACCTGCACTTCGCCCCCGCGCTGGAACGCTACCTGGTGGAGATCGTCCTGGCCTCGCGCGATGCGGGTCGCTACGACGCCGCGCTGGCAAGGCGGATCGCGTGGGGCGCAAGCCCGCGTGGCTCGATCGCGCTGGAACGTTGCGCGCGCGCGCGCGCCTGGCTGGAAGGGCGCGATTTCGTGACCCCGGAAGACGTGCGTGCGGTTGCGCCGGATGTGCTGCGCCATCGCGTGCTGCCCAGCTACGAAGCCACCGCGGAAGGCTGGGATGGCGAGCGACTGGTGTCCGAGCTGTTGCGCCTGGTGCCGCTGCCGTAAGCCGGCCACGGACAGGTCCGAACCCGGAGCGACCGTGACCGACGGCATCGTCCCCACGCTTTCCGAACTGGTCGGCCTGCGCGCCCTGGTGCAGGGCCGTCGCGGCGCGCGGCTCGGCCGGCATGGCGTGCAAGGGCAGGCGCTGTCCAACCTGCGCGGGCGTGGCATGGAGTACGCGGAGTCGCGCGAGTACGCGCAGGGCGACGATGCCCGCCACATCGATTGGCGGCTGACCGCACGCAGCGGGCGAACCCATACCAAGCTGTTCCAGGCCGAGCGCGAACGCCTCACGCTGGTCGTCGCGGACACCGCGCCATCGCTGTACTTCGGGACCCGCGTGCGCTTCAAGTCGGTGCAGGCCGCGCGTGCCGGTGCCCTGGCGGCATGGCTGGCGGCGCGTGACGGCGACCGAATCGCCGCGTTGCGCGGTTCGCATCGGGAAGCGCCGGTGCCCCCTGCGTCCGGACCGCGTGGCGCCTTGCGCGTGCTGGATGCACTGGTGCGCTGGTATGCGCAGCCGCCTGCGGATGATGAAGGCCTGGCGGTCGCGCTGGAGCATGCGCGGCGACTGCTCCGGCCCGGTTCGCGGCTGGTGCTGCTGGCCGATCCGTCCAGCATCGCCGCAGTCCCCGCGGAACGCTGGCCCGCGCTGGCGATGCACCATGAATTGATCGTGCTGCTGTTGGTCGATCCGCTGGAAACGTCGCCGCCGGCGAAACGCTTGCCATTCCGTGGCGCGCCGGGCGATCGCATCGAACTGGGGCTGGACACGGCACCCGTGCGCCAGCGCTGGCGGCAACAATTCGACATCCCGTTGGAGGCCACGCAGGCGATGCTGCAGCGGCAGGGAGCGCGGGTGATGACGCTCTCCACCATCGATGCCAGCGATGCGTGGCTGTCGCTGCTGGGACGGCCGAACGCGGTGGTGGCGACGGGAGCGGGGCGATGAACATGCCGTTGCCGCTGAAGGACGTGCATCCGGGCTTGGCGCCGTCGTGGTGGCCGCCAGCGCCGGGCTGGTGGATGGTCGCGGCTGTGCTGGCGCTGGTGGGTGTTGCGATGTGGTGGTGGATGCGCAGGCGACGCACGCGACGTGCGAGCATCCTGCGCTTGTTCGAAGGCACGGTGGATGCTGCAACCTCGCCTGCGCAACAGGTTGCGGCGATGTCGGACCTGTTGCGGCGCGCGGCACGGCGCAAGGATCCGCTCGCGGATCGCTTGCAGGGCGACGACTGGCTCCGCTTCCTCGACCAGGGAATGACCCCGCCATGCTTCGAGCATGGACCGGGTGCGCTGCTGCGCGAGGGTGCATTCCGTCGCGATGTCGATGAAGGCGCGGTACGCGCGCTGCGAACCGTCGCGCGCCAGCGCTACCTGACCTGGATGCTCGGCAAGTGAACCTGCTCGCGGACTGGCTGGGCATCGACGGCTTCGCCTGGCCGTGGCTGTTGCTCGCGATTCCCTTGCCGTTGTTGGCGCGTGTGTTGATGCCGGCGCGTGCGAACCCGCAACCAGCGCTCCGCGTGCCCTGGGGCGAGCGCCTGCGCAGGGTGGCCTCGGGCGGCGTGCTGGAGGTGGGTTCGCGCGGCTTCCCGTGGATGGCGATGCTGGCCTGGTGCCTGCTGTGTGTCGCCGCGGCGCGCCCGCAGCAGTTGGGTCCGCCCATCGCCCCGCCGCAGGTGGGCCGCGACATGATGCTGGCCGTCGACCTGTCCGCCAGCATGGGCGAGGAAGACATGGAACTTGGCGGTCGCCTGGTTGATCGCCTCACGGCGGCCAAGGCGGTGCTGGCCGATTTCCTCGACCGTCGGGTCGGTGACCGCATCGGCCTGGTCGTGTTCGGCGACCGTGCCTTCGCGCTGACGCCGTTGACGCTGGATCGCGACAGCGTGCGCCAGCAATTGGATGCCAGCGTGGTCGGCCTGGCGGGGCGCGCGACTGCGCTCGGTGATGCCATCGCGCTGTCGACCAAACGGCTGCAACAGCAACGCACCGAGCAGCGCGTGCTGATCGTGCTCACGGATGGCGTGAACACCGCCGGCGTCCTGGAGCCAGCCAAGGCCGCGCAGATCGCGCGCGATGCCGGCGTGCGCATCCACGCGATCGCCTTCGGCGGTGAAGGCGGCGGCGCGCTGTCGCTGTTCGGCCTGCGCCTGCCGGCGGGCGGCGACGAGGTCGATGAAGCCGGCCTGCAGAAGATCGCCCAGCTCACCGGCGGGCGTTTCTTCCGGGCCCGCGACACCGAGGCGCTGGCCGGCATCTACGCGGAGATCGACGCGCTGGAACCGGTCCAGCGGCAGGGACAGGCGGTGCGTCCGAAGATCGAATGCTATCCGTGGCCACTCGGACTTGCCCTGGCGGTCGGCGCGCTGGCCGTGCTGCTGCGGAGGCGGGCATGAACCTGTTCGCTACCGTGCATTTCCTGCGCCCGTGGTGGTTGCTGGCGCTGCTGGTGTTGCCGATGCTCGCTTGGTGGTGGCGCAGGCAGGCGCAACAGCGCAATCCTTGGCGCGACCTGGTCGATGCGCATTTGTTGCCGCACCTGCTGGACCGCGGTGCCGAGCAACGCGCAGGGGTTTTGCCGCGTTGGCTGGCATTGGCCGCAACCGCGCTCGCGATCATTGCGCTGGCCGGCCCCGGCATCGGCAAGGACGAACAGCCGCTGTGGCAGGCGCAGGAACCGTTGGTGATCGCGCTGGACCTGTCCAGCGCCACCCTCGCGCGCGACCTGCCGCCGACGCGGCTTGCGCAGGCGCGCGCAAAGCTGGCCACGTTGCTGCGCGAACGCGCCGGTGGCCAGGTGGCGCTGGTCGCGTTCGCCGGCGATGCGTTCACGGTGGCGCCTCTGACCGAGGACGCAGCCAACGTCGCGCTGTTCCTGGATGCGCTGGATCCCGGGGTGATGCCGGATGACGGCCATCGCGCCGATCGCGCCATCGCGTGGTCGCAGGGACTGATGCGCCAGGCCGGATTCGCGCGTGGGCAGATCCTGTTGCTTACCGACCGCGCCGACGGCACCGATATCGATGCCGCGAGCAAGGCGAACGCCGCGGGCTACCGCGTGTCGGTGCTGGGCCTCGGCACCGTGCAGGGCGGCGTGTTCGATACGCCGGAGGGTCTTGGCCAGGCGCGGTTGGACGCCTCGGGGTTGAAGCGCCTCGCGGCGGGCGGTGGCGGCGCGTACCAGGCGCTGTCCCCGGGCGATGCCGACCTCCGCGCGCTGGGCGTGCTGGATCCGCGGCAGGACGCCGGTACCAGCGTGCGCGGGCAGAAGGTGTCGCGCTGGCGCGACGACGGCTACTGGCTGCTTCCCGTGGTCTTGCTGCTGTGCCTGCCGCTGTTCCGTCGCGGCGCTGCATTCGCGCTGCTGCTCGCTTGCGGCCTGTGGCTGCCGATGGTGCCTGCGTCCGCACAGTCATCGTCGTCCGGAGGCAGCCTGTGGCAACGCGCGGACCAGGCCGAACATGCGCGCATGCAGGACGGCATCGCGGCTTACAGGCAGAAGGACTATCCGCGCGCGATCGAACGGTTTTCGACCGTCGGCGGCGCGGAAGGCCAGTACAACCTGGGCAACGCGCTTGCCAAGGCGGGCCGCTACGACGACGCGATCGCCGCCTACGATCGCGCGCTGGCATTGCAGCCGGGAATGAAGGACGCAGCGTTCAACCGCAATCTGGTGCGGGTGGCGAAACAACTGCCAAAACGCCCGCAGGACAAGGGCGAGGATAAGGACGGCAAGGGCGGCAAGGACGGGCAGCCCCCGCAGGCATCGAAGCCGGGACAGCAAGGCCAGGCGGGCAAGCCGCAAGCACCGCCAGCGCAAGGCAAGGGCGGCCAGGCAGGCAAGCCGCCGCAAGCGCCCCCGCAGAAGGATCCGCAATCGCAAGCGCAGGCCGACGCCGCGCAACGCGAACGCATGCAGCAGGCGTTGCAGAAGCAACAGGCGAAGCAGCCTGGCCAGCAACCGAAGCCCGACCAACGCGGCAAGCCCCAGGAAACCGGCGAGCAGCGCGAGCGTCGCCTCGCCAACGAAGCGTGGTTGCAGCGCGTGCCTGACGATCCGGGTGCGTTGCTGCGTGCGCGCTTCCAACTGGAACAGCAGCGCCGTCGCGGGGCCACGCCATGACGCGCGCGATCGCGTGGCTGTTGGTGTGCCTGCTCGCGTTTTTCGCGTCGCCATCGCATGCACAGACACGCGCCTGGCTGGATCGCGCGCAGGTCAGCCATGGCGAAACCGCCACCCTCAACATCCAGACCGACCAGTCGGTGGCGTCGATCGACTACACGCCGCTGCAACGGCAGTTCGACATCGCGGGACAGACCGTGCGACGCAGCTATCAACGCAGCAATGGACGCTCGACCGCGACCTCGCTGTTCGCTGTCGGCCTGCGCCCGCGCGGCCCCGGGGTCTTCACCATTCCGGCGTTGCGCGTCGGCAAGACCACCACCGCGCCGTTGCGATTGACGGTGGTGCCGCCCTCGGTGCTGCCCGCCAGCGGCGACGCGGACGCCTTCGTCGAGACCGTGGTCGATGCCGCGCGGCCCTACGTGCAGCAGGCGGTCGGGGTGCAGGTGCGCCTGCACTACGCGGTGCCGCTGATGTCCGGCCAGCTCGAACAGGATCCGCCGTCCGGGGCCAGCCTGCGCCAGGTCGGCGAGGACCTCACCTACCAGCGGCAGATCGATGGCCGCCGCTACAACGTGGTCGAGCGCCGGTTCCTGCTGATCCCGGAGCGCAGCGGTGCATTGGTCTTGCCCGGTGCGCGATTCAACGGACAGACCATGGGCGGCTTCTTCGACCAGGTGTTCGATGACGGCCGCAAGGCGGTGTCCGCGGCCTCGCCGGCCCGGCGCCTCGACGTGCTGCCGATTCCCACGGGGGCCCCGCAGCCGTGGTTGCCGCTGCATGACCTCAAGTTGCGATATGTGCAGGCGCCGACGCAGGCGCGCGCGGGTGAAGCGGCATCCGTCGAGATCGAAGTCATCGCCGATGGCGCCACCGCCACGCAATTGCCGCCGGTCGCGTTGGCGGACACACCTGGCGTGCAATTGTTCGCGGATCCGCCGCAGGTCGACGAGCAGTTCGTCGATGGCCGGCCGCGCAGCATCCTGCGCCGGCGCATCGCCATCGTGCCCTTGCAGGCCGGGGCGCTGTCGATCGCGGGGCCACGCATCGAATGGTGGGACGCGGCGCAGGGCGTGGCGCGTACCGCGATGCTGCCGCCGTTGCAGTTGCAGGTCGCGCCGGGCGCCGCCGCCGCCACGACCTCCGTCGATGCCGCGGCACCCGCCGGGCGTGCAGGCGCGGATGCGCCATCGGGCGATGCCGCGCATGCGTGGTCGCGCTGGTGGCCGTGGCTGCTGCTCGCCGCGGCGTTGCTGGTCGTGCTCGCGTGGTGGCGTTGGCCGCGCGCGCGGGTGCCTGCAGCGGATGCATGCGGTGATGCGCCATCGCCCGAGGCACCGGCAGCGCGCATCCCGTCGTTGCCGGACGCACTGAAGCGTGACGACCTGGGCGTGATCGCGCAGGCCCTGGGCGCGGCGGCCGGCTCGCATGGCGAGGATCTCGACGCCGTGCGCCAGCGGCTGGACGATGCGGCGCAGGTCGAGGCGGTCATGCGGCTGCAGGCCGCGCGCTGGGGCAGCGGCGATGCCGCACCGACCCTCGCCGTGTTGCGTGCCGCGTTCGCGAAGGGCCCGCGTTGGCGCAAGGCTGCGCCGGCATCGACCTCGTTGCTGCCACCGCTGTATCCGGAATAGGTGCGCAGCCCCTTCGACTTCGTGGCTTCGCCACGACGGTCAGGGCGGACAAGCTCGGTTTGTTAAGCTCGCCCGCTACACGGAGCGAGGCGACGCGATGAGCGAGGCGAAGGCCGGAAGCGGCAAGCTGCAACTGCACTGGAAGATGCTGATCGGCTTCCTTGCCGGCCTGGCGCTTGGCCTGGTCGCGCACTACGGTGCGGGCAGCGACGCCGGCTGGGTGCAGTGGCTCACGACCTACGTGACGCAACCGGCGGGCACCTTGTTCCTGCGCCTGATCTTCATGCTGGTGATCCCGCTGCTGTTCTCCGCGCTGATCATCGGCGTGGCCGAAATGGGCGATGTGCGCTCGCTCGGCCGCGTCGGCTGGAAGACGCTGGGCTACACGGTGATCGCGTCGGGCATCGCGGTCGCACTGGGCCTGCTGCTGGTGAACTGGCTGCAACCCGGCGCGGGCGTGGATCCGGCCGCCGCGCAGGCGATGCTGGCGCAGGGCGCGGACCGGGCGAAGGACATCGTGGGCAGCACTGCTTCGCAGCCCCGGGGCCTGGACATGCTGCTGGCGATCGTGCCGGACAACGTGGTCAAGGCCGCGGCCGAGAACACCATCCTGGCGGTGATGTTCTTCGCGCTGATGCTCGGCATCGGCCTGGTGCTGACCCGCACGCCGGCCACCGAGACCCTGT
>Ga0116156_10004673_pt1 | contig 11541 bp, 9 predicted proteins | sample AD_UKC045_MetaG_FD_89891 | JGI IMG/M metagenome (GOLD analysis project Ga0116156, IMG submission 89891) | Active sludge microbial communities of municipal wastewater-treating anaerobic digesters from USA - AD_UKC045_MetaG | ecosystem: Engineered > Bioreactor > Anaerobic > Digestate | place: USA... | reverse complement strand
GGTCCCCGCGAGCCCAGACCGGATACGCCATACACATGATTCTCATAAGCACCCCGTCAACCGCCGCAAAACAGCGCGGTCCACACCGCCTCGCCTCTGGCCCGAATTGGGATCCGCGGATTCACGATCTGTTCGTTGTCGTCAGATTCGCATCGAATCGATCTCACACGCCGCTGCTGGCACCCGAGATTCGGCGGAGGTCCGTCATTCGCCGGATTGTCAGATCCAGCGAGGGCCGGTCCGGGCGGGCCGCTAACCAAACCTCCGCAGCCTTCTTCGGCCGCCTTGGTCTCGGGCCGCATTCTAGCGGTGACAGGTATCTTCAATCAAGGTGGTCACTGGGACCGTGGGACCGGGAACCGTCGCATAATCCTTACGTCTCGTCCAGGCCTTGGACATTCTCCGGGGATCTTCTTCACAGGCGCCCCGCGATCCCCTATACTCTCCATTCCGAGAGTGTGGGCGACATGTGCAGCCTCAGCGGCCGGTCAGCCGTGCCATTTCGGAAGCGTCCAACGGACTCGGGCGCAAGTCATCCGTCCGCGCTTAATCACGCAATTGAACCCCGCCAAGGAGTTGCCCGTGGCTAATCTATCGAGTGCCGATTCCCGGAATTCCCGCGATTCGCGTCCCCATTGGACGCCCGATCCGGAACTCGAAGATTGTGCCTCATCCAACGGATCGGGTTCACAAGCGTCGGAGAACACTGCGTCGGTTCGGGACCCATGCACATGTCGTGATCGAACGGCCCGCCCGGCCCTGGAACACGAATCCAATTGTCCTATTCGTCTGACGTTCTTGCCAGAACCAGCGGCGGACTTCGATGCGGATTCCGATTAGCGGTTTTTGCGACCTCAATTCTGCAGATCCTTCGGAAGTCTCCCGACCATAGGCATGCCAAGCGACACTGCCAGTAAACGGATCTGCGGAAGGGGCCGCGCCCCTTCTAGATCGCGGCCATCCGCCATACCAGCCGCTACTGATCAATGTCGGCCGCAGTCGCCGCAGTCCCGTGTAATCCGTCGGCCGATCCCGCTCCACGTAGGCGTTCACCTTAGCCGATGTTCGGCCAGGGGCTGGATGTCGCCGTCCAGGTTCCTTGCCCCGCGACTGGGACTGTCATCTTTTCACTTTCCGCCGACGGCGTGAAGGCGGAGACGGGGTGGCGGCACCGCCGCAACCTGCTACACTATCCTCGGCTGCGCCAGCGGCTTCCCTGAACCATTGGAAGAGTCGCTGTGGCCAGTTCGTGGAATGCCGATTCCCGAAACACGGGAATGGTCGTGACCGCCCTGACCGTTGCTGGCCTCTTACTGCAGAGACAGCCTCAGATGGAAAACAAACCAGGAATGGCGAACGACTTGATGGCACACGCGAACGGTTCGAGCTACCCCAGCATCCTAGCTGTTTCCGGACCGAACAAGGCGACGCTTCAGTTTCTTGGCACGACTGAGTGCAGGACGATCGCCGAGATCGGCGTTTATGTAGGGGAAACCTCGGAGGGCCTCGCACGCTTCTTAAACGGCCTGGGAATGCTGCACCTGTTGGACTACGAAGATCAAGTTCTGAACGTACAGAGACGGTTACGGAAACTGGGCTACGACAACGTTATCGCGCACGGCAACTCCCGCAAGCTACTTGATTCCTACAACTGGAGCCTAATGAAACTGCTCCAACAGCATACTGGCCCGATTTTCGACTACGTATTCATCGACGGGGCCCACACCTGGAATGTCGATGGCTTAACCTTCTTCCTGGTCGATCGGTTACTCCGCCCCGGTGGGTACGTCGATTTCGACGATTACTCGTGGAGTTTGGCGAACTCCCCGTCCTTGCGCCCTAGCGTATTTCCATTGACGGCGGAACTTTACACCTCTGAGCAGATCAGCGTTGCACAGGTAGCGCTGATTGTCGATTTGCTGGTGAAGCCGAACCCAAGGTATCAGGAGGTCGCCCCTAACAAGATCTACCGCAAGCTCAGGTCGGATGAATAGAAACGATGCACGCAGTGCGGAGATTCCTCCATCGCGCGACGGTGCTGTGAGCGCATGGTAACGGACGTTGCTCAGCCCGACGCCAAACGTCCGAGATCCTGCGCGAGCGAAGCTCCGATCCGCTGGTGGATCTTGAGCGGCAGAGCCCGCAACAAATCCGCGGAACTGGTCTAGTCACGGGGAAGGGGAGGGCAGAACCGATCGCCACTGCGTCCTTGGTGAGGGCCGCTGATCGTGCTTCAGCACGTGGATTCAGCGCCCGGGGATCTGCGAGGATCGCGCTGCCGATGCCGGTCCACGATTCGGAAGCGAGTCCGAACTCCTTGGTCCGCAGCGTCGCGGGCAGTGCATCTGCATCTCGATGGCGGGCGTTCGTCTGGACGCGGCTTGGCTTTACCGGCTGTTGGCGCGTGGCTACGAGATCTACTGTGGCTTCGATGCCGACCAGTCTGGTGGGACAGCCAGCCACCAAATGGTCGCGTGTCATCCTTCGATCCAACGCCTGCGGCACCTACAACACGACTGGCACGACGCGCTAACCCTTATTGTGCTACCTAGCATCGACGTTGTTCGGATTCTGCTGATTATGGTGCCGGCACGGGAATCGCCCGCGGTTTCGGAAGGGTCACGCCATCAGTCGGACGGCTGGGTGCTTCGGCGTCTTCTTCCCCCTCTCCTTCGGTATTTCCTTCGGCGTTTTCTTCTTTCGCTGGTTTACTTCGAAGGGATGGTCTCCTTGAGAAGACGAGCTAGCTCAAGACAGTCTCCTTCCCTATTTCCTTCGCCATTTCTCGACGGAACGCGTGCGCGGCGGGCGGTTGGTGCCGTGGTGTGGAGAGGGTGAAAGGGCGGAGGTAGTGACGGCCGCACTGGGGTCGGGCGATCCCCAGCGTGGCGGCTATACTGAACCCAGCGTCCCAGGATTATGCCGCATTCACCTTGCCCACCGTTAGCTGCTCGGGGACGGCGGTCTGGAGACTACGCTGCTTTCGGAAGAAGGACCGCTCGGCGACGGCGGACCGCTGGGGGAAGACGGTCTGGAGACTTCGCTGCTCTCGGAAGAAGGACTGCTCCGCGACGGCGAACTCTTGGAGTTGCCCAGGAAACAACTGCTGCTCAAGGATACATCCGCCATGTCTAAAGCCTGCCAAAGGCGAAGAAGCTGCTCCCGGGTGCGTACGGTTGGCGCCAACCGCCGAATTTAGCAGGTCTCCTGACGCAGTCAAGGGAAAGTCGCGGAAATCCGCACGTTGGCAGGTTGCGCTAAGCCGCGCGCGGTATAATCGGTCGGATCAGTTTCTTGACCACACACCATGCACTCGCAACACGGAGCCACACCGTCCCCTTGGTCTTTCCTCGTGACCTCTAACACCGTGCGAAATCCCGCAGAAAATGAAGCCAAACGCGACGGCTCTTGTTACCAGCTTGACAGAACGCCTTAGTTGGGTTATGAGTTCGGCAGGACGGCAAGGCAGCAGAAGGCTTGCCTTTTCCGCCCCGGTCATTTCAGCAAAGCAGCTTGGCCCCGAGGGGGTGATTATGCCGGACTCGACGTCGATCACTTACCCGTACGATTCGGAATCGAGTGACTTCGCGCCGTTGGATTCCAGCGGCGGACCGGGTCCGGGATCCAGCGGCGGCCCGCCGCCGACATCCAGTGGCGGACCGGGTCCACAGTGGTCCGCAGTCCAGCGGCGCTCCATCGGCGGCATCCAGTGGCGGCCCATCCGCAGAGTCAAGCGGGGTTGCCCCGCCGGGTTCCAGCGGCGGCCCGTCTGTGACTTCCAGCCCGGGTCCTTCGGCGGCTACCAGTGCGGCGGGCTCGGCAGGTTCCCGAAAGACAGCGCATTACAGTGTCACTGACCCCCACGAGCCGTTAGCCTGACGCACGCTGGCTGATTAGCGGCCTTTGCAGAAGCAAGTTCTGGCTCTGCCCGAAGGGGCTTGCGGAGGAGTCCCTTCCGGTCTTATTCCTAGCAATGATCCGAAACATCCCTTCTTGAGACGCCGACATGCCTGCTTCATCGAACGATGACGCCCGGAGCTCCCCCGAGTCGGATCCGTCCCGTTCATCTGAGCCGAAGCCCAATCCGGCCCCGCCATCAAACCCATCAAGCGAGTCCAGTTCGCGGCTTTCGACCGATGGGGAGTCGCCATCTCCGCCAGGGCCGCAGCCGGTATCCGGCGCACAGGCGAAACGGATCATACCCGTGTGCGACGTTTCAGGCCGTCCCATCGGTGTGGCTACCGAGACCCTCGACGCGCTCGGCCGCGTCGTCACCACGGCTTACGATCTGGGCCCCACTATCAGGCATTCAGGATCACGGACGACTTACGACTGCGCCGCCGCTGGACGGCGACCTCCAAAGCATGAAGAAGATCGGGGCTCGACGGGTTGCGGCAACGTCTCCAATCCATAGACGGTTGGCCGTTCGCGTGGCCATTTGCTGGAAGATCGCGCTGATTTCAGCGTGATAATATTCGCTTTGCCGAGCGCTGGAGGTGCCCGGATGGCCCGTATCCCCACCCATCGTATCGGCCGCACTACCTGGCGACCGAACGCATGGCCATTTTTCGAGCTGCGAACTCCCCGCGGTTGGTGGATCGAACAGACGGCCCATGCGTTTCTCGTCACTGCTGAAACTGTGGCCTCGTGGATGAGGCGTGTCGATGAGCAGGGGGACGCCCCTGGTATAAGTCCCCGAACTCGTCAAAAAGTCCCCAGATTTCGTCCGCGGAATGGTCCGGAGGCTGAAAACGCTCAGTCAGATCGCGACTACCAGGAAGCCGTCCGTCGGAAAACTGCAGGGCGCAGCGGAGAATTCTTCGAGGATCAAGACCCGGTGCGCGGCTACGAGCAGTTTTTCGAGTACGCTGGGGCAGGCAACAAAGCAGGACCACCGGGCAGCTGTCCAATAGCGGGCCGAAGAACAGACGACAGGTTCCGCTGGTGTTGCCATCGCAACGCGGGCGGGCCTCCCTCGCCCACGCAAAGCGTCTTCTTAACGCTGTAATCTGTAATCCTACGGGAAATCCTGGCAGGCATTCTGCGTTTGCAGCTTGGGCGTTGACGATGCAATGATTACGGATCGTGAGGCGTGCGGCCGGACAAAACCCGGCGTGGAACCGGGCAATCTGGATAAACAAATCCCGATTTCTTGGTCAGTCTACGACTCAGCATGGAACCACACCATTCTCCATTGATTTCGTCAGATTCGCGAGCCTCTGGCATCTTGACTATCCTGAATCACAGGGGAATCGGGAAAAATCCCTTCGTCAATCGGCAAGATAGGTTTATTGAGTTGCCACATTTGATCGGGAGGCGTTCTTCGAACACCGCCCCAACGTGTGCAATATGACACCGGACAGGCTGCTGATCCATTTTGAAACCTCGCCAGCACTTCGGCTTCTCCAAGCGAAGAACGCCCCGTTCGTGGTGTGTTTTCTGTTCGAGCGATTCAAGCGGTCTCACGTGATTGCCATTCCGCATTCCGGGGACAACCACATATTCCGTGCTGCTCGCGTACTTCTGCAATCAGGCGACGAACCGGGGCTTCACGCTTGTTGAGATGCTCTACCTGAGCGACGGTGGCGCAGAGAAAGTATACGGCTTCTCCGATGGCGACCGGTCGATTGCCCGCGACTGTGCTGGACTGAAGGGGATCGAAAAGCTGCCGCAGGAAATGAAGCGGCGCGGGTTCAAGGCGACCACGAAGTACAGCGAGTATAGTCAGTGGTTCCGTAAGGCGACGGGCATCAAAGAACAAGCGATGGACATGCTCAATCAGACCGTCGCCGTCAAGGACATCCAGCGGCTCAACGATTTCATCCGCAAGCACATGCTGGAGGCGACGCCGTGGAGCGAAAAGGTCGACGAACTCTTCAAGCACTTCAAGGATCTCAGCGACGCACACCGTGAACTCGAACGCGTGCGTCAGCAGCGGGACCTATTGGAACCGATTGAGAAGTATGGCACGGCGTTTCGCCAGCAGGCAGAAGAACTGCGGCGAGCCGAACGCCTGCAGGCGGCGGCAGAATCGTATTTTCCCCAGAAGATTGTTGAACTGTTCGAACCGGAAATCGCTCGCGGACAAGTCGAATTGCAGGAAGTCCGGGACGAGCAGGAGCGACTCAAGTCCGAGATTGTCGCCGGGCAGGACGAATGCCGCCGGCTCAAGAATGAGATCGAACAGGCGGGTGGCGAGCGGATGCGGCAGATCCCGTTGCTGATCGACACGCACGCCGCTCAAGCCGCCGCCAAGCGTGCCGAATTTGGACGGTTCATGCGTGCTCTGCACGATGCGGGGCTGCGCGAGCCTGCTCCCGACGCCGGCGCATTTGACCGTCTTCGCGGGCAACTCGCGCCGCTGCGTGAGAATCTGTCCGGCCAGGTCACCACGATCGACCACCAGCGCACGGCGTTGATCGAATCACGCGTCGAGCCGGTTCGTTCGCTGCGTCAGGCGGAGGCCGAGTTACAGATCCTGATGCATCGCCAAGGGAACCTGCCGCCGGAGTACATCGACATGCGTCGGCGGCTGTGCGACGAGTTGCGGCTGACGGAGCGAGATCTGCCGTTTGCCGCCGAGCTGATCGCCGTGAAATCGGACCAGCGCGAGTGGGAAGGCTCGATCGAAATGGTTCTGCGAGGCTTTGCCTTGAGCCTGCTCGTGCCGCAGCGGCACTACCCTCTTGTCAGCCGCTACATCGATCGAACGCCGCTGCGCGATGCGCGCGGCCACGGCCAGAAACTCGTCTACCTGCAAGTCGCCGAACGGACACGGTCAGTCGATGGCCCGCAGCCCGAATCCCGCTCGTTGATCTGGAAACTTAGTTTTCGTGACGGCTGGTCGCCGCTATTGCCTTGGGTGAAAGCCGAGTTGCGGGAGCGGTACAACGTGCGCTGCTGCGACACGATCGAAGAATTCCAGCAAGCGCACGGGCTGGCGATGACGCGGCAGCGACACCTCAAGCACAGTCTCGCGCGGCACGAGAAAGACGACCGCGACAGTGTCGCCGATCCACGGAATTACGTGCTCGGCTGGGACAACCGGGACAAGAAGCGACGGCTGGCCGATACGATTGAATCACTCCGGGCGGATATCGCGCAAATCGATTCGCAGATCGGACAGACGGAGGTCACGACGGAACAACTCCGCCGCCGCATTGTGGCCGTCGAAACGGCCGAGCAATTCAAGACGTTCTCCGAGATCGATTTTGCAGGCCACGAACGCGAAATCGCCGAATTGCGTCTGGAACTCAAGGCGTTGGAAGAGAACAACGACACAATCCGGCTGCTCAAGCAGCGGTTGGCGGAGCGTGAGCAGGCTCTTGAGGCCCTGCAGCGAACACGTGATCAGTTGATTCGCCGCGAGCAGACGCTCGAAGGCCACATCGCCGGTGGAAAACGGATCGTCGAATCTCACCGGCAGACGTTGGTCGGTAATTTGGCCGACGGGTCGTTCGCTGCCCATTCCGAATGCTTTGCCGATCTTGACCATCTGCTAGCCGACGAGCCTCTTACGCTCGACAACTTCGGCCGGCGGCCCGATGAGGTCCGTCGCCTGCAGCTGCGCGAGGTTCAGCGTTTGCGCGAGGACCTCCAGCCACTGCAGGACGCCGTAGTGAAGGCGATGGGCAAGTTCCTCAACGCCCATCCCGACGAGCGTTTTGATCTGGATGTCTCCATTGGTTTTCTGCCGGATTTCCTGCAGGTGCTTGAGCGGATCCGATCTGAGGACCTGCCGCGATTCACAGATCGCTTCAAAGAACGGCTTAACGAGAAAGTCGGACAGGAGATCGGCGTCCTGCGGGGCAATCTCAACACCGAGCGAACCGAGATCGAGGAGCGGATTCAGCTGCTCAACGACTCGCTACGGCAGGTGCCGTTTGGCCATGGATCGCACATGAGGCTCGTGGCGAAACCCGTCCGCGACCCGGAAGTGGCAAAATTTCGGCAAGACCTGGACGCTTGCGTCAGTGGCCAATTTGAAGGAACCTTGGCGGCCGATGAGGCCCGCTTCCGGCAGATCGAATCGCTCATCAACAAACTGCGCGACGAGGAGCGCTGGCGCCTGAAAGTGACCGACGTGCGGAACTGGTTCGATTTTGCCGCCGTTGAGACCGATGACAGGACCGGCGAGGAACTGAGCTATCACGACGATAGCGCCGGCCAGTCCGGCGGTGAAAAGGCTAAGCTCGCCTTCACGATCCTAATCGCGGCGATCGCATTTCAGTACAACCTCGACCCAGAGCGGTCGGCGAGCGACCGCTTTCACTTCGTCGTGGTGGACGAGATGTTCTCGCGCGTCGACGACGGCAACTCGGCGTATGCCCTGGAACTGTTTCGCCAGTTCGGCCTGCAATTGCTGATCGTGGCGCCCCTCGATGCCAAATCACGTGTGACCGAGGACTATGTCGGCTGCTACTTGCTCGTCTCGAAGGACGACCGAACGAACCGCTCGCAAGTGCTTCGCATGACGGCCCGCGAGTTCTCGGAACAGTTCTCCGATGACGACGACCGAAAGCCTCGGAAGGCCCGATAGATTCCTGTTTGGGCACCACTCGGACAACGAGGGTGCTTCGCCACACGCCGAAATGATCCATCCTGACGAGATCCGCCGCAAAGCCCTAAACCTGTATCCGGGCTTTCTCTGCGCCTGGCTGGCTGGAGAGGCGTTCTTTCCGCGTACCATCCCGGCAAATCGGGAACTTGACGCCGATGACCACGCTGGCTCAATTGCTGCAGTGACGAGGCTCCGCGAGGGAGCAAAGGAAATCCGCGGCTACGGCTACAGCGTCCTGTGGCGGGAGAAACGGTCGCGAGCGTTCGGCCGGAACCCATTCCCAGAGCGGATCTTTTTCGAGACGCAAGACGACTTCCTCCGGCTCATTGGCAAACAATCGGAGTTCGCGGCATTCGTTGGCGCCGTCGAACGACTGCGAGGCGAGTTCCCGGAACTCGGTGGCTGGATTGCCTCACACCGGCAGGTCTTGATCGAAGTGGCGCCGGCTCTTGATGGTCTGCTACAGGTGTTACGTTACTTCCGAACGAACCCGCGACCGAATTGCTTCGCCCGCGAGTTGCCGTTGCCAGTCGATACGAAGTTCATCGAGCGACACGAACACGTCCTGCGCGACTGGTTCGACCTCGCCCTGCCGCCCGACTCGATCCGCAGCGACGAGACTCATTTCGCCCGCCGCTTCGGGCTACGCTATCCGGAGCAGCACATCGTCGTCCGGTTCCTCGACGCTGACTTGCAGCGTGAACTGGGTTGCCCTTGGTCCGAGCTGTCGCTGCCGATCACTGCCCTAGCGGAGCTCCCCGTGCGCGATGTGGCGGTGGTCATCGTCGAGAACAAAGTCAACCTGTTGACATTGCCACCATGCACGCGAACGATCGGACTCGGCGCACTCGGCCGCGCCGTATCCGAGTTGCGCACCGTGCGCTGGCTGGCGACGGTCCCGCTCACGTACTGGGGCGACATTGACGTTGAAGGCTTTGAAATCCTCTCCTCGCTGCGTGCCGAGTTCCCACACTCGCAAAGCCTGCTGATGGATTGCGAAACGCTCGCTCGGTACCAGTCGCTGTCCATCGCCGGCACCGGCCGTCGCCCGTCACAACCGCCGCACCTCACCGCGTCCGAGTCACTTGCGTTCGACCGCTGTGTGCAAGGGAACATGCGTTGAACAGGAACGAATTCCTCTTGCCGGCTTGGCGCAGTTCATTTTTCCGGTCGAGTCCAGTCAAGTCCCAATCCAAGTCGAATCCGCCGCAGTTGAGTAGAATCCGTGGAACCGACGTTTATGCGGAGCATGTCAGGAGGATGTCAGCGGAGCCCGGCGTGCAGAATTCTACCCAGGCCAACCACCGGCTCCAGGGCTTGCGGTCCGCGGAGTCCTTTCGGTTAACGGCAAGCGTTGTTGGCCGATCAAGGCCGCCGAAGTCAATGTCCCGTCGGCGCACCGTCCCGCCCTCCAAGACATCGCTGGCGGACATTCCGTGTAGCAAGATGTAGTTAATTGCCCCCGCTTCCCCGTATTTTTCGCCAGCCCTTGCCAGTCCAGGAAACGTTGATTCGGTGGGATTTTCCGCGTATTTCTTGGAGCTTACTTGGATTCCGCTGAAAATGCTAATACTTATCATCGGCCAGGATCAGAACGACGTTGGGGGGCGGGGCAGCGGCGTTGGACGGCAGGGCGAGAACCAGGACGATGAGTCCGACGCCGAGAAAGCACTTCACGTTCATTTTTCCTGCTCCTTGAGGTCATCGAGCATCTTAGCAGCTTCGGGGTCTGGAGGTCAGAACGTCCTCCATGTTCTCCTATTCTCGCGACAGCTTACCATGAAGCAGGGCCTCGATCATCGCTCGTCTCCCCCACGACAAATCGCTCAACCCGTCAACGTCTTCTGGACGTCTTTCAATAACAGCATCAAGTGCAGTTCGTCCAGCGGCGAGGGTTGGAAGCCCAACTTCTCGTAGAAAACCTTGGCCGCTACGTCCTTCGCGTGCACGATCAGGGCGCGCAAACCGGCGATGTCGGCTGCCTGGAGCGTACGCAGCAAGGCGTCTTTCACGAGCCCTTTGCCCAACCCTTGCCCCTGCTCGCCACGGTCCACGGCCAGCCGCGCCAGGAGCATTACGGGGATCGGGTGCTGGGCCAATCCTTGGCGAATGCGCGGAGCGGCGGCTTGAGGTTCGATGCTGCCGTACGCCAGCGTGTAGTAGCCGACGACGCGTTTCCCACGCGTCGTGACGTAGGTTCGGGCTGCGCCCGCCTGCTGGTTCGTCCAGGCGAATCGCTGCAGATAGTCGTTCAGGGGCTCTTGGCCGCAGTCAAAGTCCTCGCAGCGATCGTCGCGTTGCAGCGGCCGGGGGCGGCCCAGCGTCGCGTCACTCATCGAACACTCCCCGTTGCATCAACAGTTTCCGCAAGGCCGGGATGTCCTTGGGAGGAGCGTCGAGGGCCCTGTTGAATTCGCGCCATTTCTTGTCCGGCAAGCGGAACTGGCTTTGCTCAGCGAGAATCACCTGCGCCTCGGCGTACGCCCGCTTAACCACGAAGGTGCTGACGCTGGTATTCAGTGCGCTGGCCGCGCGCATGAGTACGTCCTTCTCATGTTCGCTGACGCGAATGTTCAACCGACTAGGCTTGCTGGCGGACGTACGTGGCATGGCGAATCCTCCGAACCTCGAACGGCTGGCCAAAATCGTGTGATGGCATTGTACTCACGCCAGCCAAACGCGGCAATCCGATATGCACATGTAATCCGGCGAAGATGCAGCCAGCCGTAAATGTCGCAGCAAGCTGCAAATCTGTGACTACGGAGTCGCTGGCAGGGTGAACCTCACCCTCTGGATGTCGTGAAGTGCCCCTGCCGGATGCCGCGGTCGATCGCGCTGGGATGCCAATTCGCCTGCTCCGCCGCTGGCGGTCATCGCGAGGTCTGCATCAGGGGACGATAGTAGCGGGCGCGGAAAGCTGGTTCCCGCAGGAGCACCGCTTGAAGGAAGCGGTAACTGTCGGCCAAGTAGCCTTCATAGCC
>Ga0116156_10004651_pt1 | contig 11573 bp, 6 predicted proteins | sample AD_UKC045_MetaG_FD_89891 | JGI IMG/M metagenome (GOLD analysis project Ga0116156, IMG submission 89891) | Active sludge microbial communities of municipal wastewater-treating anaerobic digesters from USA - AD_UKC045_MetaG | ecosystem: Engineered > Bioreactor > Anaerobic > Digestate | place: USA... | reverse complement strand
TTTCTTTTTGGTTTAAAATTTTTGGTCTAAAATAAGCGTTTTAGGCGATGAGGGCGCAACACAAGCACCCATGAACCTTCATTTTAGAAGAGCTTGACTTTTTTGCTGTTTTTTGCTATAATAATAGGTAGAGGTTGAACATTGGAATGGGAGGGGATGACATAAATACATGGAAACGTCTTGGTCGCTTCTTCCTCACGCCGGCCGGTGTGGGGATTGCCATCATCGTGGCCCTGGTGGCCGTACCAGGGCTGTGGGAAGCCGTCCTCGGCCGGGTCGACCTGGTCCTGGACGCCACCCACACCCATTTCTTGGTGTGGGCTAACCGACACGGTGGTGACTTCATCACCGGGTTCTTGCTCATCCTAGGGGGAATCTGGCTCTGGCGCAAGGGCGCCGGAGGCGGAGGCTCCAAGGGCAAGAAGTAGCCCCCGCCAACCCTTCAGCCCCACCGCGTTTATTAACGCCGGTGGGGCTTTTCTTTTCTATGAAGCCGTGTATACTTTACTTGGATCTTCGCCTAAGCATCGCCTGCGCGGCTCTCAAAAATGTTTTAGGCAAGATCAACTAGCTGGCGGTCACGCCAGCGCATCCTCGGCCACGGCCGAGAAAAGTCCGGCGCTACTTCTTCTTGAACTTGGGGAAGCTCGAGTGGGGGGAGGTCCCGGACTTTATTTATTTCTCAAAAATGTTATATTTGACTTATTATTGTTAATCGCGATTGGCAACCAAATAGGTAGATTTGAAAGGACCTCGGCTCCGCTTCAAGTCTAAAATTTGTTTGCCGATTCGCCAGCCAAAGTTATGCAAAAAAAAGAATACTCTCTGGAAGTAGGTGGACGCGCGCTGACGGCCACTTTTACCAACCTTGCCGACCAAACCAACGGTTCTGTTCTAATTGGTTACGGTGACACCTTAATCCTGGCCACCGCCGTAATGGGCAAGAATAAACGCGAGGATATTGATTATTTCCCTCTCACTGTTGAATATGAGGAACGCTACTACGCCGCGGGCAAAATCGGCGGCGCACGTTTTGTCAAACGCGAAGGCCGTCCGTCTGAAGAAGCGGTCTTGTCTGGGCGAATTGTAGACCGCACGATTAGGCCGCTTTTTAACAGCTCCATTCGCAACGAAATTCAGGTTGTTTTAACCGTGCTAGCGCTTGATGAGAACAATGATGCCGATGTCCCGGCCGTTATCGGCGCCTCGCTCGCCTTGGCCACCTCGGATATTCCCTGGGGCGGACCGGTTGGCGCCGCGCGCTTGGGCCTTGTCAAAGATAACAACGGCGACTTCATTATCAATCCAACTTTTGCCGAACGAACGGAATGCCAACTGGACCTTTTGGTCTGCGCCAAAGACGGACACGTCAATATGATTGAAACCGAGGCCAAAGAAGTGACCGAAGACAAAATCAGCGAGGGCTTCAAGCTGGCGGTAGACGAAATCAACAAAATTGAAGCTTGGCAAAAACAAATCATCGCCGAAATCGGCCAAGCCAAACGTCAGATAGAAATGCCGGTTATCAGCGAAGAGGGCAAGGCATTGTTTGCCGAAAACCTTGAAGCGAAAACTGACGAGGTAATTTTTGAAACGGCTAATGACGGTTCGGCGCCCAAAAAGTCCGCCGACAGCCTAAAAGAAGAGTGGCTCGCCTTGCGCGCTGAAAAAATGCCGGAAGCCAACCTGGGCGCGTGGTTAGGCCACTTTGAAGAAATCATCAACGAGCGTCTTCATCATGAAGCGATAACCAACAACCGCCGCCCAGACGGTCGCGGCTTGAACGAAATTCGCCCCCTTTACGCGCAAGCCGGCGGTTTTTCCAACGTCGTTCACGGTGTCGGTTTGTTTTACCGCGGCGCCACTCACGTCTTGACGACCCTAACCCTAAGCGGACCCAAAGATTCTTTGATTGTAGAAGGGATGGAGGCCGACAGCAAAAAATTCTTCATGCACCATTACAATTTTCCGCCATTTTCGGTAGGTGAAACCGGCCGGGTCGGCAGCCCGTCCCGACGCTCCATTGGTCATGGCGCCTTGGCCGAAAAGTCGCTCCGCGCGGTTATCCCCGCACGAGAAATTTTTCCCTACACGATTCGTTTAGTCTCGGAAGTCTTTGCCTCAAACGGTTCCAGTTCGCAAGCTTCCGTTTGCGCGAGCACCCTCGCTCTGATGGACGGCGGTGTTCCAATCAAGGCGCCGGTTGCCGGTATTTCTATCGGCCTGATGATGAAAGACGAAAATACTTACCGCCTGATTACCGACATCCAAGGTCTGGAAGACCACTATGGCGATATGGACTTTAAAGTCGCCGGCACCACCGAAGGCATTACCGGTATTCAGCTGGATATAAAAACCGCCGGTATCCCAATCAAAATTTTAGTTGAAGCGTTGGCGGAAGCCAAAAAAGCGCGCACGCAAATTTTGGCGGCTATCCAAGAAGCAATCCCGGCGCCTCGACCGGAAATCTCGCCGTCCGCGCCTAAAATTATTCAAATCACCATCCCTGTTGACAAAATTGGCGCAGTCATCGGTTCCGGCGGCAAAACAATTCAAGAAATTTCCGAGAAAAACAATGTGGAAATTGAAATTGAGGATGATGGCACGGTTTACATCACCGGCAAAATTGACGGCGCCAATAACGCCAAAGCAATCATTGAAGACATGACGCGTGAGTATAAGGCTGGCGATCGTTTTGAAGGCGAAGTTGTTCGCTTAATGGACTTCGGCGCTTTTGTCAAAATCGGCCATGACACCGACGGCTTGATTCACATTTCAGAGTTGGCGCCATTCCGCGTGGAAAAAGTGACTGATATTGTTCAGCTGGGCGAAAAGGTGCCGGTCGTGGTAAAAGAAGTTGATGAACGCGGACGAATTAACCTTTCCCTTAAATCAGCTGACCCTGATTTTGCCAAGAAAAAAGGAATTGTCCCCAAAAATCCACCAACCAAGACTTTTGGGCATGGCGGTTAAATAAAAAATTCGTTATAATAATAGCCAATGGACGAACCTAACAAACAAACTGGTACTAATCCTGGCAACGACGACCAAACTGTCAACCAGACAGGAGTTGCCGATAATGGCGACGTTAAAGACGCCAGTCAATCAACCGGCCCCGAAGAGATTGTCACTAAAGGTGAAGAAACTTTAAGTCAGCAAGAAAAAATTCGGCGCGCCAAAATCGCCCTGGAAGGTTTTGAACGAACCGTCAAACGAGAAGCCGCCGAAAAAGAAGAGCAGGCCAGCGGTGAAAAGCAAGAAATCAACAAACTTTTAAACAAGGTCAACCATGATAAAGAGTTGCTGGAATTAACTTGGGTCAACCTGGACGACAAAAGAAGCACCCTGAAAAAAATCTTGGAGCCGCTTCTGACGCGAGAGGAAAAAATCGAAAGTGAAGAAAACCAGCTTGAGAGCAAGGAGAGTGTTTCCTTTAGTCCGCGCGACCGACGCGAGCTGGAACAAAAACGCTGGGCCATCCAAACTGAACGCCGCAAATTGGAAGAAGAAAAGTGGATAGTAGAAGAAAGAATTCTTAAGATTGAGGACCAGATTGAAGACAACAAGAAAAAATACCAGGTTTTGTTGACTGAAGAAGATAAGCTCCGCAACAAACTAAAAGAAATTGACGAACAAATTCTCCTGCAAGAAGAAGTCTTACGACAACAACGCGAACTGCGAGAACAAACCTTGCGAAAAGAAGCTCTAAAAAAAGCCGAGGAGGACCGGCGTCGCCAAGAGGCGGAAGCAATTCAACTCGCCGAAGCAAAACAAAGAGAAGAAGAAAAGCGAATAATTGAAGAAAAGAAAAAAAGAGAAGAAGAAATGCGCGCCAAAGCGATGAAAGAACAGGCCGAGCAACAGAAACACTTTGAAGAAGTCCGTAAGGCGGAAGAAGAACGTCAAAAACAAGAGACCGCCAAAATACAAGCCGCGGCCGCCGAACTCAAGAAAAAAATAGAAGCGGCCACCGCCGTCGCGCAACAGGCATCCGTCAAGCCAGAACAAGAAAAAATAGCTGAAACAGAGCTGGTGCCAAAACCAAAAACAACCGCCGAATCAGTAGCTGATAAAATTGCCGCCGAAAAAGAAAAGCGTCAAAGCCTAAAAGAGTTGGAGGAAATAGAACGAATCAAACAAGAAAATGAAGAGGCCGTCAGAAAAGAACGAGAAAAACAAGCGGAAACAACCATCGCCCAAACCTCTTCTCTGATTGATAAACTAAAAGAAGAAGAAGGTTTGCTAAAACCGCTAAGAACCTTTAAGGAAGACCTGGAAGAAGCCATGAGAAACCAAGCGAGGGGCAACGCTGGTAACACGGCAACCTAGCCAGAAATTTAAAATGACAAATTTTAACGGGCAAAACGACCCGGAGCTAAAAAAGAGGTTGGCAGCAGCTCGGCTAGCGATGTCTCCGGAAGAGGAAAAGGCAGAGTGGCAAGACCGCGAAGAATATTTGCGCGCGCGCAAAAAAGAAGCGGCTCTGTCTATGGCTTCCAACGAACAAAAAACCAAGCTGGAAGAAGAGGCCAAGGCGCGAGAGGAACTGTTGCAAAAACAAAAAAAGCTCGAGGCTTTGGAGTTAATTCGCAAACAAGAAGAGCAAAAACGGAAGCAACAACTGGCGGAAGAACAAAAAAAACGCGACTCGGAGACCGAGGCCGAACGAGTTAGAAAAATTGAACAGATAATGGAATCCCAAGCGGAAATAAAAGGCCTCGTTAAACAAGAGGCGGGCGGGCCGCAAACAATCCGCACCCTGAAAGATGACATCGCCGAAACGGTTAGGCGCGATAAAATAACCGCTTCCAAAATTATCATTCAAGAAAAAACAATGCGCCAAGCGGCGCGCGCCGATGAAGAACTAAAAAAGAAGAAGCGGCGTTCGACCATCGTGATGACCATCAGTCTTGTCTTGGTCACCCTGGGGGTTGCGTCTATGGCTTTTGTCTGGTGGCAAAAAAAAGAGGAGGCCAAACAGCCGGTTCAGGCCGTCAAAGAATCGCTTATTTTTGCCGACCGACAAATCAAGATTGACGCCACTAACCTAAATCGTGAAGATTTGCGTTTAGCCCAAAAAAAAGAGTACGAGAAGTTACAGGCAGATGACGCAAACAGCAATGGCATCTCCGAACTTTACTTCACCAAGGTGACATCGGAAACAGTTGGAGAAAAAGTAATTGAAAAAACCGAATTTCTAACCGCCAGTGATTATTTGAGCGAGGCAACTGCCGTTACCGATGATTTTTCTCGCTTCACAAGCGACAATTTTATGGTCGGCTTTCTCGGCCACAACAGTCTTTCGCCTTTCTTCATTTTTAAAACCAATAATTATAAAAACTTGGCCAACGCTATGTTGTTAGATGGCAAATCAATAATTACCGAGCCATATAGTCCTTTTTGGGATGAAGACAAGAAAAACCTGGCGCGTGGTTCGCTATTTGAAGATATCACGCTCAAAAATTACGATTTGCGCGTCTTAAAAGACAATCTGGGGGAGTCTTTGGCTGGTTATGTTTTTTTGGACGAAAAAACCTTGTTGATTTTTGAAACAGAAGAAGATTTTCTAAAGATTCTTGACCTCTTTTTGTTAACTCGCCCCACAACGCGCTGATGTTGCCAACTTTGGACTAACCTGTATAATATAAATATGAAGAAAATAGAAACCGCCTTAGGGTGGGATAATAACCAGGACAGAATAAACCAATTAAAAGAGATGCGCGCCGCCGAAGTATCAAAACTAAACGCGCGCGGTTTTGAAGATATGGACGACGCTTTTTCCAATGAAGACCAAGCTGAATTAATGGAAGAAAACGCCGAGCGAGCGGCGGAAGGAGAAGTCTTAAGCGAAAATTTGGAAAAAATTGATATGGCAATCGCCTGGGCTGAAGCCGGCCAAGATGGAATTTGCATTAAGTGCGGCCAACCAATCGAAGAAGACCGCCACCGCGCCAACCCAACAGCCATCACCTGCAAAGCCGACCGTGATTACAGCGCCGACCTGACCCTGAATCAAGTTCACGAAAAGATTGACGAGCTAGTCTAGAGCAAGATAATCGTGGCTTTATTAATTTAATAACTAAAGCGACAATGGTCGCCCGCGTTCATTCAACGCAAATTATCGGACTAAAAACCGATATTATAGACATCGAAGTGGACACTGCCAAAGGTTTGCGTTCTTTTGCGATTGTTGGTTTGCCTGACAAAGCAGTGGAAGAAGCGCGCGACCGCATTTCCGCGGCAATTAAAAACTCCGGGTTTCAGTCGCCACAAAAAGGCAACAAGAAAATAATCGTCTCACTCGCGCCGGCCAACCTTAAGAAAGAGGGGTCGGCGTTTGATTTGGGTATCGCCCTTGGTTATCTTCTTGCCAACAATGAGATCCGTTTTGAACCAAAGGGTCGTATTTTTGCCGGCGAACTAGCCTTGGACGGACGCTTGCGGCCAATCAATGGCGCCTTGTTACTCGCCAAACTGGCCAAAGAAAAAGGCTTTGCTGAAATTTACCTGCCCGCCGAAAATGCCGCCGAAGCCGCTTTGATTAAAGACCTCCGAGTTTATCCTTGTCGCAACCTAAAGGAACTAATTCAACATTTGTGCCCGCCACCTAAGCCGCAAAACGCCCGTGATGAAGAAATTTTTGACTTTCCGCAAGGGCTCTCACCGGCGCCGACCACCGTCGTCGCTTACCGCGAACCGGAATACTTTCTGGATTTTGCCGACATCAAGGGCCAAGAAGGAGCCAAGCGGGGATTGGAAATTGCCGCGGCTGGCGGTCACAATATTGCCATGTTCGGCCCGCCGGGCACCGGCAAAACAATGCTCGCACGCGCCTTCGCCTCCATTATGCCACCACTGGCCGGCGAAGAAGTAATAGAAACAACCGGAATCCACTCGGCTGCCGGCTCGCTTGGCAATGATTTGCTCACCCATCCGCCATTCCGTTCACCCCACCATACCGCTTCTTATGTTTCGCTGGTCGGCGGCGGCAGTTGGCCTAAACCTGGCGAAATTACCCTGGCGCACCGCGGTGTTTTGTTTTTGGATGAATTTCCGGAATTTGATAAAAAAGTAATCGAGGCTCTGCGCCAACCTCTAGAAGATAGGGTCATCAGTATTTCACGCGCGCGCGGGCAAATGACTTTTCCGGCCAATTTCATTTTGGTGGCAGCTATGAATCCTTGCCCCTGCGGACATCTCGGCTCGCGTGTCAAAGAGTGTGTTTGTTCCATGGGCCAAATTCAAAAATACCAACGTAAAATTTCCGGCCCAATTGTAGATCGGATAGACCTTTGGTTGGAAGTGCCAACGGTAAAATATGAAAAGTTAAGCGAAGAACAAAAAGGGGAGAGCTCAAACGAGATTCAACGCCGAGTGGCCGAGGCCCGCGCACGTCAAGTTGAACGCTTCAGCCAAACTGAAAAACGCCAAAATAGCGAGATGAGCGCCCGAGACCTGGATAAATACGCGCCCCTGACGCCAGCCGGACGAAAACTCCTAAACCAATCGGCGGCCAAACTCAATCTTTCAGCGCGCGCCTATCACCGGAGCATCAAATTGGCTCGCACAATTGCCGACTTGGCCAAAGCGGAAAACATTGGAGAAGAGCATTTGCTGGAAGCCTTGCAGTATAGACCAAAGAATTATAGTAACTTTTAGACGTAAGTTGTTAACTGTCAGTGTTTTTTGCATCCACTGACAGGCAAACATGTTAATTCTACGCCTAATCCACGTTTTGAAGTTATCCACTTCTAAATGAATTTTTATTGAATTTTGTTGCCAGTTGAGATAGAATGGCGGGGTGCTTGGTTTTCCCGAAGAGAAGCATTGATTAAAGAATTTTTCCGCGCGTGGTCGTCATCAAGCTCCAAATTAGGCTTATTTTACGTAACTTTCAAAAGCCCGGACCGGAAGAACGGCTAGGGGCTAAAATAGCTTTATTGTTCCGTTCTGTTTTGAATAGGCGGTTTTGGGCGTTAGCCATCCTTTTTTACGCCATGGCCGCGACCGGTCAAGCGGAAGCAACTATTTTTTCAGCCGTGGCAGACATTATTTTTCGTGCCGGCGACTCTTTCAGCGCCCATGCCAACCAAAGTCTGGCGACTGTTTCCATAAACTCGCAAAATATGGCCCTCTTGGAGCCCAAACCGGAAACTGAAGAAACCTCCCCCAAATCAGATGTTGATTTGTCATTAGTTGATGGCGCGGCGATTTTGGCCGAAGCCGGTCCATTAGGCACCGTGGCTGATTTAACTGACAGCGTCCCCCCGACAGACCAAATTAGCGTTTATACCGTTCGCCCGGGCGACAACCTCTCCACTATCGCGCAAATGTATGGCGTGTCGGTTAATACAATTCGCTGGGCCAACGACTTAACAAAAAATTCTGTCATTAAAGAGGGCCAAACTTTGGTTATTTTGCCGGTCACCGGCATTCGTTATACGGTAAAAAAGGGAGACACTTTGGCCAGTATCATAAAAAAATACGGTGGCGATGTTGATGAAATTATCCTCTACAACGGCCTAGAAGAAGGCAAGGGCTTGATTGCCGGGCAAACAGTCATTATTCCAGACGGCGATTATGGTGTCCCGGCAGCCAAATCACCGGCAGCTGGCACTTCTTCTGGCGGTAAATACAAAGGCCCAAGCTACCTTGGTTATTTTATGCGCCCCATTGTTGGCGGCGTGCGTTCACAGGGCTTGCATGGCTATAACGCGGTAGACTTGGCGGCGCCTTATGGCACCCCGGTTTATGCCGCGGCTTCCGGTCGAGTAATTTTGGCCCGCCCAACTGGTTATAACGGCGGTTACGGCGGTTACTTGGTCATCTCACACTCCAACGGCACTCAAACTCTTTACTCTCACTGTAGCAGTTTAGCGGTTTATTCCGGACAAAACGTAGAAAAAGGAGACATTGTTGGCTATGTCGGTTCCACCGGCCGTTCTACCGGCAACCATCTCCACTTTGAAGTTCGTGGCGCTGCCAATCCATTCTAATGCGGATAAAGCGCAGATTTACGCGGAAAGAAAGAGGGTTTTAGGTTTTAGACAAGGTAAGAATTTACAGCCGACAGTCAGAAGAATAAATCAAAGCGCGGCACCATCAGATGCCGCGCTTTGATTTATTCTTGGGCCTTTCTTTTAATTTTTAATTCTAATCCGGCTGTTAGTTGTAGGCTGTAAACTAGTTCCTTGTCTGCGTTTCATCTGCGTAAATCTGCGCTTTATCCGCATTAGTCCCGGAGTCTTCTCACAATATCTTCTTCTACGGTCTGCAAATCGTGGCCATACCGAAGTCGTGACAGTTCTTTCATCTGTTTGCGCACTTCACTAGAACCGCCCTCCGCCCATTTAAATTTGATGTTAAAAGGTTCACTTGGTTGACCGTCTACCAGAATTTTGACATAAGCGTTTAGATTTTCAATACTAATCAAATCTCGTTCACTAAACACCGGACCAAAATGTTTAACCAAAACTTCGGCGTCAGGCGGGCCAACGCGCATCGCTACCAAGTTGCCGACGTTACCAAAGACCGATTCCCGAATATTATCTTTAAGCTGAGCAATGAACTGGTGTGCAATCGTCAAATTCAGCCGGTATTTGCGCGCCTCCGACAAAATTGTGGCAATAGAGTCAGTTGTGTAATTTTGAAACTCGTCAATATAAAGATAAAAATCACGGCGGACTTTTTCATCAGCCACATCAACTCGCGACAAGGCCGCTTGTAAAAGCTTGCCAACAATCAACATGCCCAAAAGCGCCGAGTTGAGGTCCCCCAATTTACCCTTGGATAAATTGACCAGGATAATTTTGCCCTCGTCCATCGCCTGGCGAAAATTGAATGACGACTTGGTTTGCCCGATAATCGGTCGAAGATAGTCGTTGGAAATAAAGCCGTCAAACTTGGAGGTAATATAAGGCGCAAAGTTGCCCAAACTTTGTTCACCGCTTGTCTTGGGTACTTCCTTGGTCCAGAAGTCAACCACCAAGGGAGTGGTGCAGTTGGCCAATTTGCGACGACGGTATTCTTCGTCGGTAAAGACGCGAGGCACTTCCATCAAGGTCGCCGGCTCATTTTTGAAATCATCCATCAAAAGCAACAGGGTGTTCCTCATATACTTTTCAAACTGCGGACCCATTGTCTCTTTCATAAAGAGTTGGTTGAAAATCGCCTGCAATTCATTGACAATAAATGTTTTTTCTTCCGGACGGGAGAGGTTGTATTCAAGCATATTAAGACCCAAGGGTCGACTGCGATCGCCCGGGTCAAAAATAATCACGTCATCAATCCGACTAGCCGGCACAAAATTTAAAATTTTGTCCACCAGTTCGCCGTGGGGGTCAATCACGCAAAAACCTTTGCCCTCTTTCATATCCTGCATCGCCATGTTCTGAATAAAGACCGATTTGCCGGTACCAGTTTGACCAATGATATAAGTATGGCGACGGCGGTCTTCGTCGGTCACGCGAATGGTTTTTTCCACTCCGCGGAAAATACTTTGCCCCAAAACCAAGCCAGTCGGAGGCAAAACTTCGGGCGGCGGCGCCTCTTTGGCCCGTAGCCAAGTGACGTTTGGCACATCCGAAGTTTCAGTCGGCAAGTGGAAAATGCCCGCCAACTCTTCGGCATTCAGAATCATCGCCCGACGGTCATCAGTCTCGCGAAAAACATAACGAAAAACCAATTGATTAATTTTCTTGGGCTTGACCACCTTAAATGAATTACGGACCGGCGAAGCCAATTTGCTAAACGAGGAGGAGACAGACATCAAGATGTCTTCTGCCCGCCCCTTAGTGGAAGCTGCCGTAACGATCCGCACATTGACAGCAAACAAAGTTTTGGCAATCTTCAACTGAACTGCCTTAACCATTTCCTCGTCAGCCAACTTGGGACCTTCATCTTTTTCGTATTTTTTATCAAACACCGCCTTACCGATCTCTTCACCTATTTTTTTTAATGACAAGCCCGTGTCGGTCAATTCTTTTAAAGACTTGCCTTCGCGTAATTTTTCCAAGATATGGGCAATTTCTTTTTTGGCTGTGTCGCCGGTCGGCGAGACCACAACCTGGATTGAGGCCCCTTCGTCATTTTCGGCCAGCTTTGACAAAGTAGAAAGAATCGGCGAAAAGATGTCAGCTTCAGATTCACGATAAGAAGCGACCGGCAAAACAAAGTGTTTATCAAGCGACAGATAACCGGCCGCGGCCTGGCTGCCGGTTTCAAAAATAGTATAATCGGAGGTTTCCTCAACTTGCGCGTCTAAAAAGAAACCCTGAACCGTTTTGCGCGCAAACTCCAAGGAAGTACGAGGCACGGCCAAATAAAAACGAATCTCTTCGCCGGTGTTCAGCACCGAAGCCTCAAAAACAAAGGGGCGGCCAATAGAGGAGAGGGCAACAAAAAGTTGCTCTGACAAGTTGATTTGTTTGGCAAAATCTCTTTCGCCATCTTCTTTGTCATGACGCGGAATCCTAATCGCCAAGATTTTCAAATCCAGGTTAGCCAAATGGCGACGGCGCCACCAAAAAAAGAGCACAATTGCTATCGCCAGAGCGGCCGCGGAGATAAGAATG
>Ga0116156_10004642_pt1 | contig 11593 bp, 5 predicted proteins | sample AD_UKC045_MetaG_FD_89891 | JGI IMG/M metagenome (GOLD analysis project Ga0116156, IMG submission 89891) | Active sludge microbial communities of municipal wastewater-treating anaerobic digesters from USA - AD_UKC045_MetaG | ecosystem: Engineered > Bioreactor > Anaerobic > Digestate | place: USA... | reverse complement strand
TTTCCGGTGCTGTAGATATCGGTGACGGCATCATCCAGATCCATAGCGCTCAGTAAGGCGCAGATAAATACAAGTGACAGAATGATCAGGAGTTTTTTCATAACAGTCTCCATAAGTTTTTTGGCAATATTAGCGGTAGCTGACGAACCGTCAACAAAAAAGTGCATAATATCCGCGCGGGACCGCAAACGCATAACGCGCTACTGCACCGCCGTCACTCTGTAAAAGCGTCGCGCCCCGGTGATCTGAGCCGTCCAGTTGAGGGCGGAACTGGTGCCAAGGAAGCTGAAGGTGCCATCCGGACTGTCAGCGCTATAGACTTTGAAACAGCTGTAGGGGTAGGAGTAATCCCAGTTCAGGGTGTAGTTGTCTTCCGTAGCGCTGATCCTGAGGTTTTGCACCGGCATGATGCCTCCCTGCTGCCAGTTTATGCGGTTGAAGGGATCGGTCTCATAAGTCGGGCCGCTGAAAGCACCGCTGTAGGCAATAAATGTGGTGCTGCCGCTGTTGACGGTCTTCAGCACGTTTCCTGCTCCGGACCAGGTATTGGCTGGAAAGAGGGGTCCGTTCACCGTGAGCGTCTGGTTGTTGTCCATCCTGAGCAGCCATCCTCCCGGAGCGCCAGACTGGAAGACGCAGTGATCAAAAGCCACGGTGGGATCGATGACGGCCCCGTTTTGGATATACACGCCATTGGCATCCATATGGGAAAAAGCGCAATAGCTGGCCGCGATCGAGCTGCCATCCCAGACCTCGAAAGCGTAATATCCCCCGGTCCCATAGCTGGAAACAGACACAGGCTGGGAAATGGCCCCCAATGCTTTCAGAGAGCCTCCGTAGCGGACGCTGAGAGTCTGCCCGGAAGCTATCAGAATGTCTGAATCCGGAGGCAGGATCAGCTCTCCTTGCACACCCAGGTCTCCCTGGACGGTCAAATCATAACCGCCCAGGTCCAGCTTTCCGCTGTGAACCCAGACGTATCCAGTGGCAAGAGCATTCCCGGCAAGCATGACCGTGGCTGCCGGATCTTTCTGGATATCCAGATAGGACAGATAGTTATCCGCGGCCAGATAGAGAGCGGAAGAGGAGCTTCCATTGAGGACCAGCGACCCCCAGACGGGTTGATAGGCCCCGGCTTCATAGGCCGTGAATCCTCTGCCAAAGGTGAGCATGGCATTGCTGAAAACACGGGTGGGATGGGATGCCAGATAGACGTTGTTGTTCATGATCTCAAAGGAGCCGTTGTCGATATCCATCCCGCCCCTGAGATAGACGGTGCCGCGCATATCAAACCAGGGGGAGTCGTTGATAAAGCTGCCCCAATCGATGCTGAGCAAACCGCTGGCCGGGAAGGTGATAAAGCCGTGAGTAGAGACCGAACCGGGCCCCACATCCAGACGTCCTGCCAGGGTCAGCGAACTCTGGATATCCAGGCTGCCGCTGTCTCCAACCAGGAGAGCACAGTCCTCGTTGATGCTGAGGCTCTGAGCTTGGCAGCCAAAGGAATTGAGGTTGAGGGTCACGGAACCGCTCAGGAGCAGGGTTCCGGCCACTTTGAGAGGAGTTCCCGCGGGGCTGGAATAGTGGCAGACTGGATCTTCCTCCGTGGCGTTGATCTCCAGGTTGCCAAAGCCCGCCAGGCTGGAATGGTTGGTCAGCACGCCGCCGTAGGGGTTGTTGATCAGCACCTGGGAGCCGTTCAAGAGGGCCGTGCTGGAGCTGCCAAAGGTCCATTCTCCTGCGCAGGAGATGCTGCCACCGCTCACTTGGGCGCTGCCGTTCCAGGTCACGGTGTCATAAACGGTGAGGCTGCCGGAGCTCATCTTGAGGGTGCCGTTCACCGTGAGGTCGTTGTTGACGGTGATAGTCTGGCCGTTCACGTCGAAGACGCCGTTGAGGATGATGAGGACTTCGCTGATCAGCAACGATCCTGAGGCGGAAAGTGTATTGGCGCGGGTGAGAGTGGTCCTGGTGCCATCGCGGCTGAGCCTGAAATCCTGGTCCTCGCGGGTGCTGGTTTTATTGACCACCAAAGTCCAGAGGGTGCTGCCGGAAGCCACAAACACGGATGAGTTGGTGCCGCCCCAAAATTCGAGATAGCCACCCGCGGGGTTGAAATCCGTCCTCTGAACGGTGAGGTCTCCCCGGGTGCGGATATAGCCTCCCGTGATGGTTTCATTGAGGAGGTAAGCGCTGTTGATCATGATATCCTGATCGCGGACATCGAAATAGCCACCGCTCATGGTGAAGGTCGTGGTGCCCTGATAGGCCATCCACATTGCCCCGCCGCCTCCGTAGACGCTGAAAACTCCACCGCTGATGTTGATGTTGGCGCTCCGGAGGTCCACATAATGGGAGGCATCCTGAGTGAGCTCGATGGATCCCGCGCTGAGGGTGTAGCTGCCAAAGATGCCGTCATCGGCAAGGTCACTGGCTGTGAAGCTGCCTCCGCTCACGGTCAGGCCTCCGGAAGTCCAGTCATAGACCGCGCAGGAGATGGTGGAACCGATGGGGACGAGCAGTCTGCCGCTTTTGTTGAGCTCCAGGATGTTGAAGGTCTCGCTGCTGCAGTTCTGGTTGCTAAGGCCGTTGAAGACCACCCGGCCCGTGCCTTCGTAAAAGGCGTCGGGGCCCACACCGTTGGTCCAGTTACCGGCTACATAGAGAGTGTTGGCTCCCGTGCTGAGGTAACCGCTCACGATGCTCAGATCGTTGCCCACCACGGTGTTGGAAGTGCTGAGGCTCACTCCGGCACTACCGCTTTTGGCAATCCTGAGCTTGTGCAGATAGCTGCCGGAATTGTCGATCCGGATACTGGAACTGCTGTTGCCCTCCAGGCTGACGGTGCCCGCATAGAAATTGAGGCTGCCGCTATAGGCATGAAGGTTGCCCTTCACGATGGTAGTGCCTGTGTAGCCGTGGCTTAGAGTGCCGGATTGCACCGTGACCGCACCGTTGACAGTCAGGACCGCGGTATTGGTGGCTGGGATCACGCAAGCGCCTCCACCCGTCTTTTCGATTCTGAGATTGGCGATGCTCAGGGGACTCTCGCAGATGAGGCTGGAGGTTCCCGATCCGCTGAATTCCAGATAGCCCAGGCTCCAGTTGGCCGTGGCCCCGCTGGCAAAACGGAGGTCCTCCTCCACCACGATCTCGGCCCCGGCATTGTAAAACCTGGTCAGCGAGCCGCTCATAAGGTTCAGATCATCATACACATAGAGCGTGGCATCGCTGGAAGTGAGATCGATGGTTCCATAGCTGGTCAGGTTATCCGCCACTTCCAGACTGCCGGCGGCAATGGTGAGCTCGGCCCCGGACCTAAGTTCCAGGCTTTTGCATGCCTGACCGGGAACGCTGATGAGTGGGTCCCAGCCGTTTGTTTCAGGCACCACGACGTCGTCATCGACTGTCGGGACGGTGCCGTGGCTCCAGTTGATGGGCTGGGTCCAGAGGTTTCCGGATATTCCCAGCCAGCGGTTGGGAGAGTTGTCTCTGATCCAGAAGCTGATGCTGGTCCCGCCAGTCGATCCAATATTCGTAATTACCAGGTTGCCAGGCAGTTCCGCGGAACCGTCGCCATACAGCCAGGGGGAGGGATCGGTGCCGGTGTAGATATCCACCCGGCCGCTCTGGAGCGAAAAGTTGGCCGCGTCTATGTAGCCGTTTTCATTGTTGGCATTGATGCCGGGACGATAGACATAGACCTCGTCGGGCGGACCATGCGGATTGCCCCAAAGAGCCGAACCGCCATAGCTGCTCAGCACGCGGTAAACGATCAATCCGGAAGCCGGAACCCCGGATTCATAAGTGCCTGTGTCTCTCCTATATTCCATCACGTAGTATTCATTGGGTCGGGTGGAGGCGATCCGGTAGCAGGCAAAGGGATTCTGGTCTATGGCCGTGAGGCTGTATTGGGTGGCCGTGGAAGTGGGAGTGATCAGAGGTATGGAGGCAAACCAGCCGCCGTATTTATGCTTCATGTAGGTAGTGTGATGTTGGGGTGGATTGGATTGGGAATTCATGGTGTCCCAGGCCCCGACGGGGTCGAGGTTGTTGTCATAGTGATAGAGATCGGGAAAGTTTAGCGAGTGGGAAAACTCGTGAGCGGCCGTCCCAGCCTCCACCTCCCAAGACAGCTGGAAGTTGTAGTCCGCCACCATCAAAGTTCCAATCATCGCGAACGTATAGGGATAAAGCCGGTTGTGATGGGGCCAGAGGATGTCATTCCAGGTGTCTGACATTCCTTGGCACACAAACACTACGTTGTCCACCTCGCCATCGTTGTCCGCGTCCAGGTCCAAAGAGCTGGGAATGCTGGAGGAGACGCTGTTGATGGCAAACCACAACATCAACCTCAGCCTCTGCTGGCCTTCGCTGTTAGTACTGTAACCGTACGGATTGGAGTCTGTCAAGGGTGAAAAGTAAGCCCGATCGTGGCCATCCCGAAAGCTGCGGACAATTCCTCCCTCCGCAGCGGGATAGAAAGTGCTGTTTACCGTGAGTTGGTTGGAGCTTTCCTCCAGAAAAAAGCCACGCATGGACGGAGCGGTCGTGCTGTTGAACATCGTGTCGTAGATAGATAGCGGCTCGATGTATTCCGCCTGGTCCAGAAAGCGGATAAAGATCACGAGGTTGTTGATCGTCCCGATCGTGGGAGCGTGGCCTTCCCGGCTGGGGGATTCAGAGCCGTTTGACACGGCAATGCGTCTGATCTCTTCTTTGGATGGCTGCAGGCCTGGCTGCAGGCCCAGGGCCTCGGGATCGGTCTTCCCCACCCAATCACGCGTGGGGGCCAGCTTTTCGCCTTCTCTTTGGGCATAAACGACCGCCTCGGTGGAGGGGTCGATGACCACGCTATAACCTTTGAGGTCGGTGAGATAGCGGTAAAACTCATCCCCACTGAGCAGCAGGTCCACCCTCTGGCCATCCGGCTGGAGGTGAGTGTAAGGCTTTTGAGAAACTCTGACCGCGCCAAGAGACAGCAGGCCAAAACAGATAAAAATCAAGAGCACACGTTTCATTTTTACTCCCCGGGAAGCCTCAACCATCACATGGTGCCGGTTGGCAAGCTTCCGGCTCTGGCATTTTTGGGATCAATAGATGGCGGCTTTGCTTTTGTCAAGCAATATCAGCGGCTGAATAGCTGATGATCGCCAGCGGAGATTATAAACCCTCACTGAAAACTTCAAATCCAATCACCAAAACTTCAAATGTCCAAGTCCGAAAGATGATGAGCCATACGAGTTGGATGTCCTAGCAATGCTAACTTCTTTCTGATCATCATATTGTGTTTATAGCATTGGATTCGGCAATACTATAGGGAATGTCCAAGTGCTTCTATAAATGGTGGTAGATTTGAAGTTTTGGTGATAAAACTGGGTTTCTTGACATAGGAAAGTCCAAGACCAACTAAACATGTGTGCATGTCATATCTTACTTTCCTGTAATGTGATATCATCTGTTGTCCAAGTGAGAACGATTTGAAGTTTTCGGTGAGGGTTTATAAAAGAGTCACCGAAAATTGCAAATCGGGTCACTAAGAATTGCAAATGCCAAAACATATACACTTCCAATACCCTAAAAACTACCTTACGAAATCCATACTGGTATATTTCATATATCATTAAGAGTATTCTTATCAAGATTTGAAGTTAAATATAGGTACAAGCAATGGTACAAAACAGTGTCCGATTTGCAGGATTTGGCGCTCGATAATAACGAGATATCCGAACTTTTTTGACTTGACATCGCTTACAAAGATGAAAACAATGCAACGGGTCTCTTGCCTTACATAGATTATGAGTACCGTGGGATATCAGATGCTCCAAAACAACCAGTAAATAATGAGTTGGGATTTACACCAAGCTTTGGGACTCAAAACAGGCACAGGGATAGAGAAATAAATAAGGAAGAGCTATGACCAATGGTTCAATGGACTTGAATTTAGATGTATACGAACTGAAACAAATCCGCCGGGGCGATATCGACCTTTTGGAGGCTGTTTATTACTGGCAAAACAATGAAAGTGACAAAGCAAGGTACTGTGTTGACCCCGTGCCAAAAGGCAAGACGCCATGCAGCGACGATGGTTTAGCAAGATTTCTTAAGCATCTTGACAAGCACTTCGATGAAATGGATCCACCGATTACCTATTATATTCTAATCCTCAAAGAGACCGGCGAAAAATTGGGCATGATAACTATCTCCGATTTTAACCCCCGTAACTATAATGCCGTCATTGGCTTTTACTTCCCGGAAGCGAATCGCCACAAAGGATATGGTAGTATTCTGATGACGCTTTTCCTCAGAACAGTCTTCCACCCGGATTACCGACCATACTTTCACAAGCTTTGGGCAGAAACAGGAGCCTTCAATACGGCTTCCATCCGCCTATTGGAGCGCTTCGGCTTCCACCGTGACGGCATCATCCGCGAGCACTACTGGCTGGATGACGAAATCTACGACCAGTACATATACACTCTTTTGCGAAAGGAGTATCTGGAAAACAATTAGAACTTGTCACATTGAGCTTTGGTCAGAGGTTTTGCCAGCTATCTGGTCCCAAGGCGTGGGCTAAGCTCAGCCTTTCAAAACACCAAAAGCTCAGCTAATGCCGTCACTGACTACAGAAGGGAAAACGGGCTTTTTAACGGATATTCTCTCCCAGTCTCTTTTCACTATTTTTGCAAGCATAATTACACCATCCCAGATTTGGGTGTAGGAAATTTTGATTATCAAGCCTTAGTTAAAGGGGTTGGGAAAGCAACCGTACAGTTTGTTCGTAAACTGTTTGTGTGTAATGTGTGGCTCAGCGGAATTGAGCGGTAGGCTTGGGACGCAGAGTATCTGAGCTCCCTCAGTATCTTCAACCAGCGTATCCCAATTCAAGTTCAGGATGTTTCTGCCCTTGTTAATGCGGAAATAGTGGCTTCTTGAGGTTTTATCCGGTGCCACGATCACGATTTCCATGCTATCAGATGTGGCTGAAAAACTTAGGTCTGATAAATATTCACCATTTGAACCAAGAATACAGATGCTCTCGAGGCAATAGAGGATAGGGAAGGGGGTAATATCTGTGCTGTAAACCTCACCATTTAAATCTGTGATGTATGGCGCTAAACTGGCATCAAATTCTCCCAATCGATAGGCTAGAAACATGTCGCTGAAGATACCGTTGGGGTCGTTGCGGTTGTCCCAGATCTCATAGAATCCACAGTCCTTCTCTTCTTTTATGAGACACTCATAATAGCCTGATTTCCCGGTCTCGATTAGGGGGATTCCGGTCTGCCAATCCGCTCCCGGTCTGAGTAGGCGAACATCAAGTCCCGATTGAGGCTTCCTGCCATCTTCTTCTGCTGTGTAATAGCTAATACCGTATCTATACATCATTTACTCCTTTCTCATTTACTCTTTTCCGGAATTCTTCTTTTCTGGCTTTGTTAAGTATGGCTGTCATCGCTAACCATCTCGTCATCGTCTTGAACGATGATGATGCTGAAGTCCACATAGCCGGGTGATCCCATATATCTTGATTCGAGACTAAACTTGATCTTTTCGGGATACTCATGCAGATCATCAGGACACTTGGGTAGTTGGCTGATTGTCACGGGGAACTGACTTTTAAGACTGCCATGGGCAGTGAATTCAATATAGAATCTCCCGGTATTAGTTAGAAAACTCAAAAGATCGTAATACTCATGCGGATATAAGTGGCCTTGTGCATTGCGCATCTTGATCAGGAAGCTGTTACCGCAGGCCAGATAGACCAATGCTGGTCTGGGTAGGGGCTTGTACTTGGGTATCCTTGAGTCCGAGCCCGGAGGGCGACACATTTCATAACGAGCGGTGCCGCAACGCCAAGGCACCCTCGCTACAATGGTTTGCCCCCTGCTGGCCTGATCTCCTCTCGAAACCCACATGAACCCCACCCGAACTGGGTTCAGGAGGAGTTCAAGTGGTGTTCATGTGGCGTCCACGAGATCAGAGGGAGCGAAGTAGATGTACATTGGTCAGATGTTGCAGCCATACACCAAACAGCTTTGGAGTTTCACTCATCCGTCAATCCGCAGGTGCAATCTCCCCTGGATAGTTGCCGATAAGTACTTATGATCGGAGAGCGCAAAGACTTCCTGATATGCAGACTTCATTGAGCCATTATGGGGAGCCATGGGTAGTATGGATTGACTGGATATTGTGATAAATCAGGTGGTGTGAATAATGGTTTGGCAATCTGGTTCTCTCTTCCGCCAGACATAGCCCCTCCCAGAAAACATCCCTGCCACCTGGTTTGAGGTGGCAGGGGGGCTCAACAATTGATCACTGTTTAGTATTCACCGACAGGCTACTCCACTCTCTTCACTCGGTAGAAAGCGCGGTCAGTAGCTTCTGTGCTCCAATAGGTGCGGGACTCCACTCTTGAGAAGTCATCGGTACCTGAAACCAGAATCCAGGGGCCTGCGGGAGAGCTGGCTTCAAAGACCTGGAAATGTTCTTCGGCAGAAACGCTGTCCCAGCTTATCTCTACTGTTGATTCGTTTTGGCAGATTGCCACATTCTGAGGGATGGCCAAAGCACTGCCACTGGTGATCTCAAAATCATCGATAGCCACATGGCTGGAGAATGAGGTGCAATTATAGACGAATGCCAGGCGGGCATTGGCACCATAGTAATCACCCAGGGGGATGTTGATCTCGGAAGCGTATTGATTTGTCTCTGCCGGGCTGTCAAAGCTGCGCAGAAGCTGCCATCCTGAGGCTGTCTTGATCAAAACGTGCAGCTCAGTGGGGTTATCCACTGTGCAAAGATAGTTCATCCAGAAGTGAAGCTCTGAGGAAGCATTGAGATGGAAGAATGGGGTCACCAACCAATAATACTGCGGCATTTGAAAAGGAGTGCACAGGATTGCGCCGTTCCCAGTGTGAACATACTGGCTATCCCAGGCGTTGCCCCAACCACCGCCCATACTGGGAGAGGGAACTGAGCTCAGGCTGGAGCTGAAGTAGTTGAACCAGCCTTCAGGAGGCATATATCCACCTTCAAAATCTTGATTGTAAGGAAAACTGCTGATAATGCTTTCCGTGGTGAAGGTCCAGACGTCGCCAACCGTAGCTTGAGAGCCGTTGTAAGCCACCACTCTCCAGTAATAGGTCTGATTGGCAATCATCTCAAAGTCGTAGCTATCGTGCAGAGTTCCGTCGTCCTGAACCTTGCAGGTGAAGCTCATATCGGTCACATCCTGCAGATTTGTGCCCAGATATAGCACGCTTCTGTCCTGGTCGTGGTCTTCATCGGACGAATAGTTCCAGCTCAGGCTGGGGCTGCGGTCGATGGGATATCCAGTGGCATTGTCCATTGGCAAAAAGGGATAGGGAGCATAGGGAGGATTGATGTATTCTGAAACGTTTATCTGCCACTGATAATTCCGGCTGCTGCGGCTGTTGTCGTCCACACTCAGGAATATTCCAAAGCTCTCGCCGGCCTGGCTGAGTTCGCTTTGGAAGGTGTAGCTGCTCCTGGTGGAAACGATCTCGCCATCCAGACGCCAGGTATAGTTCAAGCTATGTCCATCGGGATCGGAGGCAGTGATGGAGAAGTCTTGGGATTCGGTGGCCATCAGGTCGATAGCATTGTTCATGGGTGTGGGTTCAAAGGGCAGAATCTGCGTGACCTCGATGGGATTGTCGATGTATCCATCGTAATAGACAATATTGACGTCGGACATGCTGGTGCCGCCATCACTATTTCTCCAGCCCACAGTCACAAAGCCCTCATCACCTGCAGCAGCGATGTGACAGTACCAGCCATAATAATCGAAAGTGCTGTCCGAATACAGATACTCGCCCGTAGTAGAATAGAGCAGAACAGTGGGTCTGGAATTATAGGGCACAGCATAGGCTCCTACAACCGCCAGATTTCCGGCAGTTGTTTCGCAAACGGCGGCATATTCTGCACTGCTGGAAGTGTATTGCCAGAGTATTGAGCCACCGTAACTGGCGTAGAATGAAAAGCCTTCACCGTCGTCCTTACCTGCCGCAAAGATGGCTCCGTCTGAGGTCTGGATGGCGTGATTCAACACCTGAGTGCCGGTTCCATCACCAATGTAGGTCTGTTCCCAGGTGATCTCCATCGAGCTGTTGAAGCGCACCAGTAAACCGTCTGAGCCACGAGAACCAGCCAGAATGTATCCGCCATCGGCACAGTGTTCCAGAGATCGAATGGAACTATCAACGCCCACTGCGGAGACTTCCAGAGGGTCGCTTATCTGGATGCAATTGGAGTCATACTGCATTATCTCGATATAGCCACCGGAGCCAGAGCCACGATTGCGAAAAGTGTAAAATGATCCAGTGGAGGGATTTGCACAGTAGTTCTCCGGTGAATAGGTAAATCTGTAATGAGAGATTACCTGGAAGTTAGCAGGATTTATGGTGAAAGCATAAGCTCCAAAACCATCTCCCTGCCGGGTGCAGCCAATGAATACATTACCATTGTCTAAAAGCCTGGCATAGATGGCGCGGGTATTGCCGGTAAGAATATCACTTATAGGATACAGAGCACCGTTTACAATGTTCCCGGCTGCATCATGCCGTATCACCAGGGGATACTCTACGTAAGTGGAATTGTAGGTACTGCTTCGATAGCCAACACTGAGGATATCTCCGTTTGGCAATACAATAATGCTGTTTAGCGAGCTTTCTGTGGTGTTTGGGCTATCTGTATAGCTCCAAGCTTCAGTAACGACCAACTCAGCAGTCAAGGGCAGGGAAAAAATAAGTATAAGACATAAGAACACATATCTTAACATAATCACTCCAGTTTTAGTAATTGCGCCACTCTTATCAGGCTATGATTGGTGTCAACAGAAATAGTTAGGACTGAGAAGTGAAACTGCGCTGGTAGTGTCTCAAAGGTTGGTACAAAGTCTCACCCAAACCTTTAAATCAGTATCACATGTCACAGTGGTTTTATGGGTTTATGAGGCAGAGAGATAGATAGGACTGGCTTTAGACTGTGTCACAGTGGTCGTTGGACATTTCTAGACGTATTTGTATCACGATTATTGCAAATTTGGGCTGGTTTTGGACTGGTTTCTGATGATCAGATTTTAGGAGAGCTCATCAGATTTGTTAACGCTTTTATTGTCACAGTGGTGGGTGGTGTGGGAGAACTGGTTCAAGCCTGAAATCGGTCTAAAGCGCTTTTGGGAAAGTCTTTATGCTATTTGTCTATGGGCTTTGAACAGGGGTTTGCTTCAATGGTTCATTTGATTCTGTCTGGTTCTTAGGAAATAAAACAGGCTGGGTATATAGATCAATGAGGGTCGGATCTCTAACCAGGATTAGGTCGGCTTATTTCTGGAATTTTCGGCGTATGTATAGCAGAAAGGACTTCCCAACTGGGTGTTTTGGAAGACCATGCTGATACTGTAGTCGTAATCGATGAGATCGACTATGCCTTCAAACATGAATCACTACTGGGAGCGATCCGTGACATCGTGGATGAGACCTTGTGCATTGTTGTCCTGGTGGGGATGCAAACTGCTAAAGACCGTCTGGCACAGATCAATCCGCACTACTTTGATAGATGCAACTAC
>Ga0116156_10004641_pt1 | contig 11595 bp, 9 predicted proteins | sample AD_UKC045_MetaG_FD_89891 | JGI IMG/M metagenome (GOLD analysis project Ga0116156, IMG submission 89891) | Active sludge microbial communities of municipal wastewater-treating anaerobic digesters from USA - AD_UKC045_MetaG | ecosystem: Engineered > Bioreactor > Anaerobic > Digestate | place: USA... | reverse complement strand
TATTTCTTTAACATCAAGGGCTCCGTTTACTTTACAATCAATATTTTCGATTTTAAATTTATATTGCTTTTCATCTTTAATTGTTGATATATTTTGAATATCATTTGTAAAATATTCAGAATATTCTTTTGCTTTTATTCTATCTTCTGCCTTAATTTTTACAATATAAGACCTAGTTAATACTACTTCATAAGTTTTCATAAAGTAAAATAATTTAATTTTATAATTTTAATCATTATTTTTTCAGTTTGTTTTAATAAATGATTACACACTAAAAAGTGTCATACCCGTGAAAACTGGTATCTATAAACCGCACTGGAAGTGGATATCCGATTACTCGGAAATAACATATCATTGTTTTTAGAGTGGACTCATAAAAATAAAAAAATAACTAATTTTTCACAAATATATAAAAATTATCACAACTTTTTCAATCTTTCAATTTCAGCAGCTATATCCTCAATAACTTCTTCGTTTTTGATTTTGTCATCAATACTATAAACCAGAAACACTTTCCCATCATATTTTTCAGTAAAGTCATTAAAACTTGCTCTCATTCTTTCAGAAGGAGAATAGTTACCAAAGTTTGCTTTAGAAGTAACTGGTTTGATTTGTATTCCAAATGCTTTTTCATTTACAAAACCAAGATAATCAATATCACCAGCATGGTCAAGCTCTGGGTCGCTTTGAATAAAATTTACATCATTAAACTTTTTAGCAAGATTATCTTCAATTACTGATTTTTCTCTGATAAATCCATCATAAGTCCTGTTTATTGTAAGATTGTAAATATAATCAATACAATCTTGAAGAGTTAACTGATTAAACGCTTCTGTCCACTCTGGAATCACAACTTCTTTAATTTTCGTATAAAGCCGTTCTCCTAATTCTTCCAGAACTTCCTTGGTTATTTTTGTTGGATTTTTATTGTCTGTAAATGCCTTTTCAAAATACCATTTTTCCCATTCTTCAAAATTACTTGGCTGACATTCTCGTATTAAAGCCATTACAGTTCCAACTTTGCTTGGTCTTGAAAGTTGATAAGTTTGACAAGCATAGTTTAATACTTTTTCTTTTTTACCAAATTCTAATGAAAATTTTTTCTTAATCTCTTTTGACATTTGCTTCTTTATATAATTCAATAAATTTATTTTTTAATGAATAATCTTGAATAGTATCAATATTAGTTAAACCCTTTTTAATTAAATGGGCATTTATAAATGTTTTATTTTCTAAATATAAATAACATAACATGTTATTGTTTATATCGTATTTCTCTTTATCATATTTTAAATATACTTTTTTTCCTTTAATTTTTTCTTTTAAATATTCAATTGCTTTTCCATTTATAGTTTCGTTTTCCTTAATACCAATTAATCTAATTTTTAAATTATTGTTTAATAGGATAATCTCAGAATTAATTATATCTTTAACAGTAAAAGTATCATTTCTGCTTGAATCGCTGTTTCTATCTATTTTAGAGCCGAATTGAAGTTTTTTCACATCAATTTTTTTATCTAGAATATGTGGGTCTTTAAAAATATAAGGTAATTCAGAAATTTTACTTTTAAAATCAATGCTATGTTCTTTTTGTTTCAAAAAGTTATATTCTGTTCCAATCAAATCAGTTTGTGCTGAATTTAATCTTTCCTTTATAATGGGAATAAATTCTGGATTTATTTCAATTCCAATAGAATTTCTATTCAAGTTTTTTGCAACAAGTGATGTTGTTCCACTACCAACAAATGGGTCATATACAGTTTCACCAACAAAAGAGAACATTTTGATTAATCTTTTAGGAAGTTCTTCCGGAAACATCGCTAGATGTTTGCCTTGTTTTACACCAGAAAAATTCCAATGTCCAGCAAAAAAAGTATTCCATTCTTCTGGGGTCATTTTTGATTGTTCTTTTTGCTCAGGAGTTGGTTTTGGAGCTTCACCTAACTTCTTGAAGATAAGAATAAACTCATAATCAAGTTTAAGAATGCCATTCCTCGGATAAGGATAAGAACCCATCTGAACGCCACCACCTGTTGTGTGAGAGGTAGTTACTTTTTGCCAGATAATTGCCCCCATATAATCGAAACCAATCGCTTCACAAAATTTGATAATTTCTTCTCTAATCGGGATTACCTTGTATCTACCATAATAGACAGAACGTGCAAACTGGTCGCCAATATTTACGCTAAGACGGCAGCCGTTAAAAAGAATTCTGTAGCATTCTTTCCAAACCAAATTCAAATTGTTAATATATTCTTCGTAACTATGATGAAATCCAATTTGATTCTCGGTTCCGTAGTCCTTTAACTGCCAATAAGGTGGTGAAGTAATAACTAAATGCACTGAATTGTCTTTTATTTCTGGAATATACCTGCTATCGCCATTTATTATTGTATGTTGTGTATTCATTTGTTAATCAGTTTATAATAATGTAGCAAAATTAACTATATTATTTTTTTAATGTAGTAATTTGTAAAAAGACTTATTATTATATTTTATTCCAAACGTAGTGAGTAATCTTTCTACTTAATTTACAATGCAACTTGAGATTTCTCATTTCGTTACCAATGACATCGCTCCTTTGTCGGTCATTCTGAACGAAGTGAAGAATCTCAATCTCTGTGTTAGCAATGACTTGTGAGATTCCTCACTTCGTTTCGGAATGACAAGGTAAAATTATGTCATCTCCATTAAAATGAAGCACTTGCTTCATTAGGGGGTTCGGAATGACACAAGATAGTAAGTCTTTTAACGAATTCCTCGCTCGCCCAATGGCTTGCTTGCTTTATTGTAAGGAGGTTGTTTGTGTTTTGTGTGTTCATTTTTTAAACTGTATTAATATTATGTTTTTAAAAATTATTGCATATCAGAATAAGTGTTAAAAGCTAATTTTTTATAATAATTGTTTTCATTACTTTTTAATATAATTAATTTGTTTAATTAACTCTTCTTCAGAGGGCAAATAAAGCATATATTTTTTTGCTATTAGTTGCTTGTTATCGTTTAAAATTGAGTATTTAACAATGGTTTCATCTTTGTCAGCACAAAGCAAAATCCCTATAGTTGGGTTGTCGGTTTCAGAACGTTTAAGGTCGTCATACATACGCACATACATATCAAGTTGCCCAATGTCTTGATGAGAAAGTTCTCTGGTTTTTAATTCGATTAAAACAAAACATTTTAAAATATAATTATAAAATACTAAGTCGATATAAAAATCTTTAGTTTCGGTACGAATAAGTTGTTGACGAGCAACAAACGCAAAACCCTTTCCTAGTTCGAGCAAAAAATTCTGTAAGTTGTCAATTATTGCTTGTTCTAATTCCTGTTCTAAAAATTTTATATCTGGTTTAAATCCAAGGAACTCAAGTATATTCGGGTCTTTTAAAAAATCTTTCTTTGTAGCAAGTAGCTGCAAGTTTTCATTAGCTTCGCTCATTATAGATTGCTTATCGGTAGTAGCTGTTAACCTTTCGAAATAAAAAGAATTTATTTGACGTTTAAGTTGTTCAACGTTCCAGCATTGGTCTGCAGCTTCATTGATATAAAATTGACGAGCATCTGGATTTTCTATACGCATTAAAATACGATAATGACTCCAACTTAAATCTGTTCGTAGCTTATAAACCCTAAAATTGTTACTGTCTTGTAAAAGGTTACATGGAATGTCACCTTTTTGAAAAATTGAAAACTCTTGCAATAGGTTACATGAACTGTCACCTTTTTGATTTACAGGTAGCCAGTATTGAAATTCCAAATAGAATTTTCTGAAAAGTTTTAGGTTTGTAAGGTCATATCCACTTCCAAAATCAGAAGTAAGTCGCTCGGATAGTTGTTTTAATAAAAAAGCTCCATATTCAGCACGTTCTTTTCCGTTTTGTTCTTCTTCAACAATAAGACGGCCAATTTGCCAATTTGCTAAAACTGCAGCAAAATTAATGGTTTTGTATGCGAAATTTTTTGCTTCAGTTAAAACTTCAACAATTTGATTGTAAAACTTTTTATTTATTGTTTTTTGCTTCATTTTTAATATATATTAGAAGTAGTAACACTTTTTCCAAGATACTCGCTCGCCCACTGGCTTGCTTGTTTAATTGTAATTAATTCGGATGTTTGCATTCTATTTGTTTAATATTATTTATCAAAAATTTCTTTGTTTTCTAAATAAATACTCATTATATTTAGTTTTTCATTTCCTCAACTATGTCGTTCATACATTACCTTTCCAGTTTCTAATACCTCATTTACAAAACTATATTTGTTTTTTCTTGTCTCGTCTATTTCTTTTTGATTATATACAATTAAATCAATTGGCAGTTTAGAACCATAAAGAAATTTTCTTAACTCAATCGCTCTTTCTGGTCTTGGTTTATCTGTGTCCTTAACAACAAATAAGTCAATATCGCTGTTTTCATTTGGATTGCCAGCGGAATAAGAACCAAAAAGGATAATTTTTTCGGGATTATATCCTTTAATAATTTTTTCAACTACATCATTAATTTCTTCTTCTGTAATTAACATTCCTACCCCCAAATCAACATTCCAACCGCTGTAAGCACAATATTTACCAAAGCTAATGGTAAAAGAACACGCCAGCCCAACCTCATCAGTTGGTCGTAGCGGAAACGCGGGATTGACCACCTTACCCAAATAAAGAATAAGCACATCAGAATAATTTTAATTAGAAAGCAAACAAATTGCGTTATTGCTAAAGCAACTGAGCCAGCTTCCAAACCAAGTAATTCATAATTAAAAGGTAACTGCCAGCCACCGAGATAAAGCAGTAAAATTATTGCAGAAGCAGTTGCCATATTAGCGTATTCTGCAAGGAAAAACATACCGAATTTCATACCGCTGTATTCTGTGTTATAGCCGCCGACAAGCTCTGGCTCAGCTTCAGGCAAATCGAACGGTGCGCGGTTAGTTTCTGCAAATGCAGCTACAAGGAAAATAATAAATCCAAGTGGTTGCAAAAATATGTTCCAACAGAATCCCTCTTGCTGCAATACAATGTCATTCAAGGAAAATGAGCCGGCAAGCATAAACACTCCGATTATTGCAAGCCCCATTGATAGCTCGTAAGAAATCATCTGTGCTGAAGAACGCAATCCACCAAGCAAAGAATATTTATTATTCGAAGACCAGCCAGCAAGAGTAATGCCATAAACGCCGACAGAAGTCATTGCAAGCACAAATAAATATCCAATATTTAGGTTTGGAGCTACTCCCATATATATAACTTTTTCCCCGATTTGAATATAATTTGCAAAGGGAATAACGGAATACACTGCGATAGCTACTCCAAGCGAGATGATTGGAGCTAAACTATGAAAACGCTTGTCAGCAGCTTGTGGCACTAAATCCTCTTTCATAAATAGCTTCAGCACATCGGCAAATGGCTGAAGCGTTCCAAAAGGTCCAACCCTGTTAGGTCCAATGCGATTTTGAATGAATGCAGAAACCTTACGTTCCAAATATACTAAAACCGCTGCCGCAGTAAGTATCATCGAAATTATGAATAGTGCTTTTATTCCTACTTCTATCAAGAGCCATACAAATTCTGACATATTTTTAATTATTAAGTTTAAAAATAATATTCTTATAATTACGAAAATAAGAAAAATTAATTTTAAACTGCAAAGAGAATATTTTAGAGGAGTTCCAGAACTTTTTACTCCAAACCGACAACAAGCAGTTAAAAATAAAAATATTTTGTAAATAAATATTTATTTTTTATTTTTACTTTATTATTGAATTAATTGTCTAAAATCGAAAAATGTAAAATAAAATATAAAAGGAGAAAAATGTTTAAAACTAAGAATCTAATCATATTTATTGCAGTATTTTTTGCATTTACATTTGTAAGCACTAAAGCAAACACATATTTTTTAGTAGGTTACGATTATGCTCTTCCTACTTCTGATTTCAAAGATGTTGTTTCCAATGCTATGGGAATTCAAATCAAGGTGGAAAGTCGCCGCTTTTGTAATTTCTGGTTCGGTGCTAATGCCGAATACATTTTTATCAAGAATAAAGACAATGTAATTGAAAATGTAAAAAACATTTTTACTTTCTCTCCAAACGTTAAGTTCGTTATTTATAAAAATACTGAAGTTAATGATTACAAAGGCAATTTAGCACTATATTTGAGTCCGGGGCTTACTTTCAGCAATATTGAAGGAAAAGACGATTTAAGCCCTTTAGGTATTGGTGGATATGCAAACATTGGTGCTTGTTATGGCTTCAAAATGTTTGGCAGGTGCGCTTCAATTGATTTCGATATAAAATACAATCTTCCTAATTTTATATTAAAGGACAGCAACCGCGAAACATTTCAGTACATAACTATCGGATTATCGTTAGGGATATGTCTATGAAAAAAGTATTAATTTTAATTTTGCTGAGTATTATTGTTTTTGCATCTTGCACTACGCCTCAAAAGCAGATTATAAGGAGCAATGATATAATCCGTATTGATTCTGCGGTTGCCCAAACTGATAAATATAGTTCTTTCCCTAATTCTGCTGAAAAACGTAATTCATATTATTTGGAAGGAACGGTACTAAAAGTTGAAAAACGCTCACGCTGGTTAAATTGCCCTCCAAGCGATACCGGCACTTTTGTTATTGATACTTTTGTTGTTTTTTTAGATAAAAAAGCTAACGATAATCAAATTGAGCGAATTGATATAAAAGATATTATTTTCATTGGACAAAAAATTGATAACATTTCAATAAATGAATATCAAAATATCAACATATTTGAAAAATCAAACGACCCTTTTCTACCAAATTCAATAAGAACGGTACAGGTTGATTCAATATACGTTCCTTGTCCGGAAGAAATGCCCTGTCCCTGTGGAAATTTAAGCGTGGATTATAATTTGGATTTAGATATTAGCTGTCCAAAATGCCAGCCAGATTGGTGGTTTCTTGAATTAAACTACATTAACAGCATTTTTTCAGATTTTAATTTTCTTGAAGCTGATTTCAAGTACAGAAATGTTAAACATTTTGAAGCTTCTGCTGGCTTTCGTTTTGATAAAACACTGATTGGATTGCTCTATAGCCCTTGGTTTGAGGTGAATAATTATTTTGATGATACTAAGGAAAACAAGCCACTGCTTGCTCTTTACGGAAAATATAAATTCGACCCATTCCTTTGCGTAAATCCTTATATTTACGGCTTGCTCGGAACAGCAGTGGATAAGACTACCTTTGATTACATAGGAAATAAGAGTTACCAACCGGACAACACCAGCACATGTATTTCAAATTTTGGATTTCCACTTTCTTATGGCTTTGGGCTTGGTATTGATGTTCCTATTCCTTCCTGTCTGTTTAATATAACTTTCGACATTGGCTACCGCTCTCTTGCCGTAGGACAGCGTCTGGTTGCTACTCCTCTTGATGACCAGCTATTTATTAGGAGATTGGACGTATGGAATTTTAGAATTGGTATCTCCTTAGGTAATAAATAATTATGTTTAATTAAACCAGAAAAATAATGAAAACATATAAATACATATTGCTGTTAGCTTCGCTGCTTATATTTGCTTCCTGTTCTTCCGAAAATAACATTCATAAATCGTTACCTTATGGGAATTATAATACAATTTATCCGGAAAGCAAACAAAATGATTCTCTCAATCAGATTTCCTTGGTTGCAATACCAGACGTTTTAGGAAATTCTGCAATTTCTTATGAAAGGGAAGTAGAAAATTCTAACAGCAGAAGCAGAAAATTAATAAACTCCCGCGATTTTATTGAAAGCATTATCAAACCAAATGAATCAAATAAAGAAGTTATCGATGCATTGACTAAGAATTTAGAGCAAGTTGCTTTAATTACCGATACTTCCGGATATGTATCTTTTTCTCATCCAATTACTGAAATGTTTGCAAAGTATAAGGAATTAAATATAAGTGGGAACGTTGGCGGAACAGACATTTTTGAGTTTAATAAAGTGAAAGGAAAATATCAGTTTGAAGCGCTTCCGCAGCCGATTAATTCAATTTTTTGGGATTCTCATCCTTGCTTTGTACGTGATACAATTAGAAATAGCCGCATTGTTTCGCTTTTAGTTTGGGCTTCGGACAGGAAATCTCCGTTTGTTAGAAACCAAATTGGCGAGATTAGTACAGGTTCAACTACAGACATAAATTTATATTATGCTTTTCTTGATAACGACAGAGTTTTAAAATTTGACTCATTAACTTTAATTAATTCAGAAGCAGATGAAATTTCTCCATTTGTTTACTGCCTCTGCTCTAAGCCCAAACTACTTTTTGCTTCTAATCGCAAAGGAGAAAAGAATTTCGAAAAAAAAGACAATTTCGATTTATACTACTCAGAAATCAAAGTGAATTTTCGTGAACTTAAAGTTGAAGTTCTAAACTCTCCAAAACAGATTTCTGAATTTGAAAAAGAACTTGATGACGTTACTACAATTAATACATCTGATTTCGATGAAGTTTTTCCATTTATTCCCAATCCAATTGGAATTGGCAGCAGAGGAGAATACATTTATTTTTCTTCCGATAGGTTCAGTGTGCCTTGGAGTAGGAAAAAACGCGATTTTGTTAATATTAAAGATGAACGAGAGTGCCCTTGTGAAACTTCAACTTCCGATTCGCTTATTCAAAATGAAGGCGGATACGATTTTTACGTTTTTGAAGTTCCGCAAGCAATAAGATGTATTCCACCCCCTAAGCCGGTTTTAAGTGTTATTGCTAAAGTTAATCTAATCAATTTGAATTCAGAAAATGATACGATTTATATTGAAAATTTACAGCAGCAAGATATTTTGATTTCTAAAATTTCAAAAAATATTGCTAGCCAGTTCCAGATGTTAACAAACAGAAAACTTGTAATTGAAGATAGTATAAGGATTTTAGAAATAAAATCAAAAAAGAATAAGCAGGCAATCAAAGAGTATTTAACCGAATTAAATAGTATGAATCTACAAAAAACAGATATTTTGAAAAAAATTCCTACTTCTAATATTTTATATGCTAAATCTGATGAATACTATACCATAGATGAAAACACTGCTTATCTTTTTAGTATAGAAAAGCAAAGTGAAGAATGTAAAGAAATGAATTGCAGCGAGGTTATTTTAATAACTCCAGAAAAAATTTTTAAAGATGAAACCTTAAATGTAACACTAAATTGCATTTCAAAACCGATTGTTCCAGAGCAAATCAAATTTGAATATGCAACAGGGCTTGCATTTTTTGTTACCGGTTATTGGTGGCCTACAACAGAAGAGAATCTTGCTTTATTGCAGGAAAGAATAAACAGTGGCTGTCTAAAAAATTCGCAATTTATTGATGTATATGATTATGATTACGTTTCAGCAGCAGAGTTAAATTCAAATTTTTTAGAAAATGAATTTTATCCAAAAATTGACAGCGTTCTTAATCTTCTTGACAAATGCAATAATAATCAAACATTGCGAATAGTTGTTTACGGATTAACCGACCCCTGCCGTCTGAGGAATACTCCAAATGAAGAGCAAACGCTTTATACCTGCGATTCGGATATTGAATATTATGAATTTAGTACTAACAGAAAAACAACTATTCAGCAAGGCACTATGATGAAGCAACCAAATTTGATTGATGAAACTGGCAGAGATTATAATTTACCTTATGGCACTCAACAGGGAAATTATTTGCTATCGATGTTACGTTCATATTACACTATGGAGACTATAGATAAGGGTTTAAAAGAATATTCAGAAAAATATAGAAGTTTGAGAAATAAAAAAAACATATATGATATATTTGAATTGAAAGCAATTGGAATTGATAATATTAATAAAGAATGTCCGGCAGTGTGGTATAATTTCGTAACTGATGAAAGATTTAAGAATGTGCCAATCATTCCGGAAGGTTGTGATAACGAGCCGTTTAGCCGTAGAGTTATGATTTACGCAGATATTGTTGATAAAAATGATATTAAAAAGGGTTTTACTGTCTCTCCTTGCGGGGATAGATATAATAAATCTAGAATAATTCAGGAATTAGAAATTCCTCTACCTGCCTTACCAGTAGAAGTTGTTGATTTGGATATTAAATATAAAGAAAGCGAAGAAGACGATGAAATGGGCTGTCCCGGTCCGCCTTGCTACTTCTGGATTGAATTTGCTGCTGTGGAAAGCGAAGAAGAAGCCCGTTTTGTTGAAAGTATTTTACAGTTAGTTGGTATTGATGACTATTTCGTGGACAGAAGCAGAAAGACTTATATTAGAATAGTTTCCCATAAAGATGAAGATAAAAATTTAGTTGAAAAGAAATTACTCGAATACCAGGAATTATTGAAAAATAAACTTAATCCATTATTAGATAAAATTATTTTAAAGATGTCGATTAAGTTTTAAAAACAAATTTTTCTAATTTTCGTCTATTTCAAAGCATTTTTTTGCTAAAAGAAAATAAAAAAACTAAGGAAAAATTGTGAAAAGAATCTTAATTGTCGCATTTGCTTTACTAATATCATTGAATATTTCTATTGCCAAACAAGATTTGCTTTTTGTTGGCGAAGAATTACTTTACGAAGTCTCCTTTCTCGGCGTAAAACTTGGAAGTATCAAACTTGTTACTGAAAATGAAACTGAAATAAATGGAAAAAAAGCTGTTAAAGTCAAAGGATACCTGAATTCATACAAAGGAATACCTTTTGTAGATTTAGAGAGCGTCTTTGAAAGCTGGCTCGACCCATCTGCAACTTATTCATATAAATTTATTGGAAATGTAAAATCTAATAACAACCGAAATAAGCAGGAAATAGAGTTTGATTACGAAAAAGGAATCATTAAAAATAAACAATTTAAAAATAATGAAGTAGATTTTAATACTACTTTTAAAACCAACAAAAAGTGGAGTGAAGGACTGTCTATTTTATATCTCGCCAGAAAATTTATTAATTTAAAAAGAACGATTAAAATTCCAACTATTATCTATAAAGACACTTGCTCTACTACAATAAATTTCACAGGAAAGCAAGAAACAGTAAATATTTCCGCTTTTAAAAAGCCGGTAAAAACGCTTTACTTTACTGGACTTGCCGATTGGGAGGGAATTTATGGTTTAAGCGGAAAATTTGAAGGTTGGTTCTCAGACGATGACGCCCACGTCCCAATCAAAGCAAAAATGAATGTTTATGTTGGTAGTGTCGTTATCGAATTAGTGAAATGGAAACGCGGAAGCTGGAATCCACCAAGCTAATTGTTAATTATTAATTATTAATTATTAATTATTAATTGTTAATTTTAACTGGTTGGAATATAATAAGATAAAGATGTCCTACATCTCGAAGATGTAGGACATCTGGATTTTTTGCTTTTGTAATGCCCTAGAAACTTTACGAAAATAAAATCTAAGTCATACGAACTGCAAGTTGATAGCATTAGAACCCCTTACCCAATAACGAAAATAAAGGAGTTAGGAGATTTGACTCGCAAAGAACAATTTCGCAAATTACTTAGAAAAGGTGTCATTTCGAACCCCAGAATGAAGTAATAACTTTATTTTAATGGAGATGACATCAGTTTACCCTGTCATTCCGAAACGAAGTGAGGAATCTCACAAGT
>Ga0116156_10004640_pt1 | contig 11595 bp, 16 predicted proteins | sample AD_UKC045_MetaG_FD_89891 | JGI IMG/M metagenome (GOLD analysis project Ga0116156, IMG submission 89891) | Active sludge microbial communities of municipal wastewater-treating anaerobic digesters from USA - AD_UKC045_MetaG | ecosystem: Engineered > Bioreactor > Anaerobic > Digestate | place: USA... | reverse complement strand
TATTTGTTTAGTGGTGGCAGTAATAAACACTTCGTCAGCGGTTAATAATTCTTTAAATTTAATACTTCTTTCTTCTACTTGCATATCTTTTTTAGCCAAACCTAAAACAAAACCCCTTGTTACCCCCAACAATATATCTTGCTGGGGTGTTATCAAAATATTATTTTTTATCATAAAAATATTACTAGTTGAGCATTCGAGCGCACAATCGTTGGCGACATATAGTATCTCGTTCGCTTTTTTAGCTCTCATTTCTTTCCTTAAACAAATAGCTGCTAAATAATCACTGGTTTTAAATTCACTCAAGCTTCTTTGATAATTAACACTCATAATTTTTATTCCTTCCGTATAAAATTTATTAGGAAAGTCGACATAATTTTGAGCATAGATAAACAAGGTCTCGTTATTTCCTAAATCCAAATCGGATTCGCCAATGCCTGGACTTAATACCACTTTAATTTTAGCATCCAAACAATTATTCTTCTTTATTAAATTATCCATAATTTGCTTTATTTTTTCTTGACTTTCTTTTAAATTTAATCGTAACGACTTAACGGCTTTCATCAAGCGTTTATAATGCTCATCAAATAAAAATATTTTGCCATCATAGGCTCTTAACACTTCCGTCACAGCATAACCTCTAACCAAACCCAAATCAAAAGGTGATATTTTGGCATCTTTTAATTTAATAATTTTACCGTTCAAATAACAATAAGAATTTTCGTCAAAAAACATAGTATAAATCTAATTTTTATTTAATTTTTAACGACTTAGGTGGCATTCATTTTTGGTTTAAAATGGTAATGTCAATAATATATTCGCTATACTCTTTTTCTAATATTTTTTGAATTTGCGAAACCATAATACTGGCAAATGGACATCCAAAAAATGTTAAAACCATCGAAATTTTAATTCTATTCTTCATCACTTCAATTTTCTTAATAAACCCTAAACTTATAATATCTACGCCCAATTCTGGGTCTTTAATGCGACTTAATAAACTTTTTATATCTTTTATTTTTGGTTTTGTATTTTTCATTATATATTGTTTAATCAATTACTAATTACTTGGCAACCCTACTGCAACAATATTGTAAATTCCCCCTTGGCTTTTAATTCTGCCGTCTCAACTTCCAAATTCTCAAAATCGGTGCGAATAATTTCTTCATACATTTTAGTTAACTCTCTAAAAATCAAAATCTGTTTTTTATGTTCTACTTTTTCCTTAATCTCCATTAACGTTTTTTTAATGCGAAACGGTGATTCAAAAAATATGACTGCCCCATCAAAATTAGAAACATCTTGTCAAAATTTATTTCTTTTAGTTTTCGGCACAAACCCCCAAAAAGCAAACTTTTGAGTATTCACCCCCGACACACTAATTGCCGTTGTCACCGCTGAAACTCCCGGAATAGGAATAATTTGAATATCTTTATCAACCAGTAATAAATCATTAATTAATTTATTGCCTGGATCCGATACCCCTGGCGTGCCGGCTTCACTGACAATCGCAATTTTTTTGTCCAACTTTAATCACCCTAAAACATCTTTTATTTGTTTTTCGGTTGGGTTTTGAAAAAAATTAAAAACTGGTTTTTTAATTTCCAAATGATTTAACAATTTTAGTGTTGCCCGTGGCGTTTCAGCTAATATAATATCAACTGATTTTAATGTTTCAACGGCTCGCAAGGTAATATCTTTTAAATTACCGATTGGTGTGCCAATCACATAAATTTTATTCATATTTGTCTTTCCTAATTCGGCCACTACCCAAGCATTTGTTGCCATTATAAATGACCGCAAACTGGCCAGGGGTAATTGCCAACTTTGGTTTTTTAAGTATTATTTTAAATTGGTTTTTAGTAATTACTTTTATTTTTCCTTTTTCTCTTTTGTCGCCATATCTTATCTGCACTAATACTTCTTGATTATTTAATTTAACACTTTCTTGACTATTAATCAAATTAATTTTATCAATAAAAAATTCTTTTTTGAATAAATCTTTTTGATCGCGAACGATAACTAACTTTTTGGTTTTTGTATCTTTAGCCAATACATAAAATGGGCCATTAGCCAAATTTATACCTTTGCGTTGGCCAATAGTATAAAAATGCAGTCCATTATGTTTGCCTAATTCACAATTATGATTATCAACAATTTTACCTGGCTTTATACCTATTGTTGTCGCTAACCAATCATTATACGATTTATTGGCTACAAAACAAAAATCTTGGCTTTGTTTAGTTTTATCAAAAATTTTAATTCCTAACTTCTTAAATATTTTATATAACTCGTCTTTGGTGTAGTTAGCTAATGGCAACTTCAAATATTTAATCTGGTTTTGAGTCAACTGACTTAAAAAATAGGTTTGATCTTTTTTCTTATCAGCACTCAATCTTAATTCATATTCTTTTGACGTTTTATTAAAAACAATTTTAGCATAATGACCCGTGGCCACAAAATCGGCTTTATATTTTTTCATTACATCAATCAAAACTTTAATTTTTATTAGATGATTACACATTATGCACGGGTTGGGAGTATAATTGCTTTTAACGTCATTAATAAAATATTTAATAATTTTATTGTTAAATTCTTGCTTGACATCAATAATTTTGTAAGCCACTCCAAAAAAGTTACAAATATTTTTAGCCACCAAAAACGCACCACGATTACAGCAAACATTTTCTTTTAATAAATTCTTTTCGCTATCTCAAACGCCAAATTTTAATGAAACACCCATAACGTCATAACCCTGCTTTTTAAGTAAATATAACGCCATTGCCGAATCAATGCCACCCGACATACCAACTATAACTTTCTTTTTTGTTATTTCCTTTTTCATAATCATTGTTTAGTTATTGTGTTCGCTCATCACTAAGATCTCCGAGCTGAGTATTACTTTTTCCTTCGATTTAAAAACCGAGGCGCATAAAAGAGCAATTCTAAACTGTAAAGTGGTGGTTCGTATTACTACCCCACAAGGTAATAAATATAGAACCTCCAATAATAAATTTACTCAATTCTCTTTATCCACGCCTCGATCTAATTCTATTATAGCACAATTTTTATTTTGTCTATAGCTTGTCCCCTCCTATTGACAAAGAAAACAAAATAGAGTATAATCATCACAGTCATTCTTTATAGTAAGCAAAGAAGACTCGCCGGCAGGGAAAACGCTCCCCTTCCGGCTTTTTCTTTAAATATCGATATTGACTTGATTTTTTATTTTAAATATTCTAAAATATATTTGGTTCTCGTTATACAATTCCTCCTTTCTTGAAAAGGCAGGGACTACGCCTAGTCCCTGCCCATTTTTTATTTACCTCTACACTTCAGAAAAGATTGGCAATGACTAACATTATTTTTTAAGTTTAATATAGGAATTAAAATTTACTATTTTAAACACTTAATCGTCCTTTGGATAAAAATTAAATTTTTTAACTTAATCTTGCTGGGTGTGAGCTCTCAACTATTATTCTTTATTTTTTAGATCATTCCGGTTGTTCGAATTTGTTTGGACAATGATAAATCTAATTGAATTTCTCATCATATAAAACCGCGTCTCTAACATTTTTATAAGTAAATATTTCACTGTCTTTAAATCATACTGGAATTTCATAGTCAGCATCGACTTGATTAGCTGATGCGTGTACCAAGTTTCTGACCGCTCGATTATCACCATCGGCTAAATCGTATGAATCAATCGTATAATCACCTCGAATTGTGCCAACATCAGACGACGTTGGTTCGGTAGAGCCCACTAACTTCCTAACAATCTGAATTGAATTGTTGCCTTCAAGAACCATGGCCACTACTGGGCTTAATGCCAAGTATTCAACTAATCGATCCATAATTTTTTGACCAATTTCTTTTGGATCGCCAGTAATTTCAATTCCTCTTTTCTTATTGCCTTCGATTGATCTATTACCTAAAGCCACAATTTCTTCTTCGCTTTTCACATAATGTTTGTAAGCTTGTTCTTTAGTTGGTAATAAAAACTTCATGGCAATAATTTTAAGCCCAGCTCTTTCAAAACGAGAGATAATATCACCAATTAAATTTCTTTGAATTGTATCTGGTTTTAAAACCACCAAAGTTTTTTCCGCTTTGTTTGACATAATAGTTTGCTTAATTAATTATTAATTTATTTATTAATTTTAATATGCAATTCTTTTAACTGTTTTTCGTCAACCATTGATGGCGAATTCATCATCAAATCGCGATTATCACCCGTCTTAGGAAAAGGAATGACCTCGCGAATACTTTCTTCCCCTTGCAGTATCATTAACAATCTATCTAGCCCAAAGGCAACTCCCCCATGCGGTGGCACGCCGTACCCAAACATTTCAATGTAATGACAAAATTGATTTCTAAAATCTTCGGCTGTATTACCTAATTTAACGAACACCGCTTCCAAAATATCGGCATCGGTTTCTCGCAAAGAACCCCCCGCCACCTCACATCCATTTAAAGCCACATCATATTGAAAAGCTTTTAATTCTTTGGTATTGTCTTGGATTAACTTAGTCTTCTCCGCTTGGCTTAAACCCTCTTCAAATCTTATCTTGGTAAATGGATGGTGCACGGCCACAAACCTAGCATCTTCGTTGTATTGTTTTTCATGTCATTCAAACATTGGAAAGTTAACAATAAAAGCAAACCCCAATTCATTTTTATCATTTTTGTCTTTTCTAATATCTGGTTTATCGGAATTATATTTCGCCATGGCTTCACTATAATCAATTCTGGGAAAAGGAAATTCGGTAAAATGTTTTTCTGGATACAGTTTATCAACTATTTCTTTGATCATTTTTTCAACTAAATCTAATATTTGCTCTTCGGATTTAAAACTAACCTCAATGTCAAGTTGAGTAAATTCTGGTTGTCTATCGCCTCTAGGATCTTCATCGCGGAAACATCTAACAATTTGAAAATACCTCTCAATCTGAGAAACCATTAACATCTGTTTATATTGTTGAGGGGACTGAGGCAAAGCATAAAATAGTCCGGCCCCTAAACGTGATGGCACTAAAAAATCTCTGGCGCCTTCGGGAGTTGATTTTGTTAAATACGGAGTATCAATTTCTAAAAAATCATTACTATACAAATAATCTCGAATAAACTTGAAGGTCAAAGCTCGCTTTTTCAAATTATTTCGCATTCTTGGTCTTTTTAAGTCTAAATACTTTTTGCCCATTCTTATCTCTTCGCCAATATCATGGCCATCGCCATAAACATCAAAGGGATGAGTATTGGCTTCATTCAAAATTTCAACTTTTTTCACCTCGAATTCTACGTTACCCAAAGGTATTTTTTCGTTTTTCATATTATCAGGTCTAACTTTAACTAGCCCGGTTAACTTTAACACTCATTCTGATCGAACTTTTTCTATCAAAGCATAGCCCTCCCCCATTCAAGGACCACAAACAGTTTGAATTGTGCCGGTTGAATCTTTTAAATCAATAAAAATAATTTTACCATGATCTCGCCTAGTTTCTACCCAGCCATAAAGATCGATTTCTTGACCAATCAAATTAACGGCATCTTTAATATATATTTCTTTCATATTCCAAAATTAATTCAATTTATTATATCAATTATACCATATCGTTTAGTATTTTACAATTATTATAAACGTGGTATAATAGCTATATTAATATCTGATACTATATAATGGACCATTTAACTATTGGCAAAATTGGCGAACAATTAGCCAAAGATTATCTTACCAATCAACATTATAAAATATTATTTACTAATTATCGCTTTCGTCACTTAGAAATTGATATTATCGCCTTAAAGTCCCGAACTATTTATTTTGTGGAAGTTAAAACTCGTCACTATCAAAATTATAAACTTGAAAAGGATTTAAACATAACCCCGGAGGAAGAGTTTACTACCGCTAAAAAACAAAAATTTATTAAAGCTTCTGAACTTTTTTTGCTCCAACATCACCAGTTTAAAAATTATCAAATTCAATTAAGTTTACTCGCCCTATATTTATTTGATGATCATGAACCTATCTATAAAATTTACGATACAATTTCTAACTATCTTTAATCAAAAAACCGGCGTTAGCCGGTTTTTTGAATTAGCATTTTGTTTTTCTACTTGAACATTGATTTTGGAATTTGGAACTTTCTTTGTATTATCTTTCTGCTTGAACATTGGTCATTGAATCTTGCTAGCCCTCACACCAACCTATGGTTGGTAGTGATGGGGAATTTTATTTCACGTATTCTATCACTCGGGTTTCGCGAATCGCCAAAATTTTTATTTCACCATAAAAATCCATTTCTTCTTTTATTTTATCTGCAATCTGTTTAGCTAACCTCGCTGTGCCATAGTCATCAATTTTATCGGGAAAAACAAATACCCTTAACTCTCGGCCAGCTTGAATCGCATAGGCCTTTTCAATTTCTTTAAACGAAGTAGCAATTTTTTCTAAATCTTCTAATCTCTTTAAATAGTTTTCTAAGTTCTCTTTTCTAGCCCCTGGGCGTGAAGCTGAAATAGCGTCAGCGGCCATAATAATTGCTCCTTCCACCGTTTCCACTGGATAATCTTCGTGATGAGATTGCATAGCTTTAATAATATCTTCTTTAATGTTGTATTTTTGCAAAATCCTTCTACCAATTTCAACGTGCGAACCCTCTAGTTCATAGTCAATCGCTTTGCCAATGTCATGCAAAAGACCAGCTTTTTTAGCCATTGATACATCCGCTCCTACTTCAGCGGCAATCATACCCGCTAACATTGCCACTTCAATCGAATGGGTTAAAACATTTTGGCTATAACTGGTTCGATATTTTAATCTTCCTAACAAAAATACTAATTCGGGTGGTAAATCTAAAATACCTATTTCATACACCGCTTCCTCACCGGCTTTTTTAATTAATTCTTTGATTTCTTGTTCAGCTTGCAAAACTTTTTCCTCGATTTTAGATGGTTGAATTCGACCATCTAAAATTAATTTTTCTAAAGCCATTTTGGCAATCTCGCGTCGAATTGGATTAAATGACGATAGTGTAATTAAATCGGGTGAATCATCGATAATTAATTCCACGCCTGACACTTTTTCAAAATGACGAATATTTCTTCCTTCTTTACCAATAATTCTACCCTTGATATCCTCAGAAGGAATTTGAACGGTTGAGATTAAATGCTCGCTAGCATTACCGTGACCATAACGTTGAATTGACGAAATCATAATGTCGTCAACCTTTTTCTCTAATTCTTCTTTTTTAGTATTTTCTAAAACTCTCATCGCCGATAACAATTCTTGTTTACTTTCATCTTCTAATTTTTGTAATAATATCTTTTTGGCTTCGTCTTTACTTAAGTTAGCAATTTCTATCAACACCTTTTCTTCTGATTCTTTCATTTTAAGAATATCCTCTTTGATAACTTTTAATTTAGAGATATCTTCTTCAACTTTCTTTTGGTTTTGATCGGTTTCGATTTGTCGTCGGTCGAGCAATTCTTCTCGTTTAATCAATCGGCCTTCAATTTTATCAGTTTGTTCTTTTCTCTCTTTCTCTTCACGGCGAATGTCTTCTAATATTTTAGCCGCTTCTTCTTTTGATTTAAGTACAATACTTTTGGCTTCATCTTTAGCTTCTTGAACTTTTATTTTTAATTGCCCCTCTACGGAATCAGCTCGAGATACAGCCAAATATTGTCTTACAAAATAACCAATTATGCTTCCTAAAACAAAAAGCACAATCCCAATTGTCGTTGGATTATTAAGCATGATAATATTTTAACAACTATCCAATTAATTTAAAACAAAATGATTTACCTCACGTGTAAAACATAAATTTTGTTTTTGTCCTTTAAAATGATAAAAATTATTTAAAAAATAAATATTCATAAACAGATTTGACTCTTCCATTAATTAAATAGCTGATCTTTTGGTTAAAATTTACAATTTTATAGGATCTCTCCTATGAACATAATATAGCAAATTTTTACCCAATTTGCAACAATCAAAAACCAAAGGATTTATCCCTTGGTTTTACGCCTTTTAAGGCCTTTAATCATTATCTTCGTCGTAACTTCTTACCGAGGTCATTGCTGTCCTATAAAATACCGCCTCATATTCCTTGCCATCATCTACGGTTATTCGGAAATTCCGAATAACTGAAATTTCGTCTAATTCTTTGCCTTCAAAAATGTTTTTAAGATGTTCCTTCACATTAGGAACACCAACATTAAAAAGCTCAGTAATCAATTTTTATGTAAGTCATACATTTTCGTCTTCAATTCTAACATTGATTTTTTGCTCTTCGCCCATAGCGTGGTAAATAGCGATTTGAGGATTTTTTTGATTCTTCTGTTGATCCTATGTATTTTTTGTACTAGTTGGTTTTTTGTTATTTTTCTTCAGAATAATTAATTAAAAAATTTGATTTGGCCTTTTAAATACTCCTTTATTCTGGTATAATCCTCTTTCTCTTCGTCTCCCTTATAATATATCTCTAAAAATTCCACTTTAAGTTCTTTTTCAAAAAAAGCATAAATAATTCTTATACCACTCCTAGAACCTCTATTTTTAAATGAATCGCAAGTGAACTTTTTTATTTTACAAATCTTAATATTCTCATCACAAAACCCCGGAATCAAAAAAACACTTGAATTATTAATCTTTTGAACATGATATAACTCAATAACCGCCTCCTTAATCAATTCAACATCTTCTCTCAAAGAAATATATTTCTTTAGTAACTGTTTTAAGTCTTTTTGAAATTCCAATGTTTCTATATAATTAATCTTCTTCATCATAATTTCTTACTGATGTTTTTGTAGTTCTATAAAACACTGCATTGTATTTCAATGGCTGATTTTCTTTGGCAATAATTCAAGGAACATCGTCGTGAGAATAATTACTTAATTCATTCCCATTCTTATCACCTAATCTAGCTAATACTTCGTCAATATGTTGTAATTCTCTAGCATCTTTTAATTTAGATAAATCTGGCTCTCTAAGCGCCAAGTATTTCTTTTGATCATAATTAAAATACTTAATATTAACCTTCTTGACCTCATTATTTTCTACCATTTCATCGACTATTTTCTTAAATTCTACCGGTGTAGGCCCAAAATGATTTTTAATATATGTTGCCCCTATCAACTGCTCTTCATACTTCTCATAATAATCAAAATCAATAAAATATAATAACTTATATATAGCCGTTTCTCCAATATTTGGCTTACCTCCTACTTTAGTTAAAATATATATAAAAACTTCTTTGAATTTCTCTTTCTTTAAATGAGGCACACTAATTCTCATTTCAATTTTTTCATCCTTCAAGCTTTTCTTCTCTTTTTCAAATTTAACTATAATCTCACTCTCTTTACCTTTTAAAAAATCATTGAACTGAATTCCAAAAATATCAGCTAATTTTTTTGCCTCATTAACTGTTATGTCTCTTTCTCCATTTTCAATTTGACAATACGTTGGCCTAGAAACTCCTAATTTATTAGCTAAAAATTCTTGGGTCAAATTATTCTTTTTTCTCATTTTATAAATAAATTTTGGAAGCATAATATATATTTAACTCTTTATTACATACATTATACCAAATGTAAAAATATTTGTCAATAGCAATGTGAATAAATTATACATTATCAAACACCAAAAACTCTATTATAATCTTGCATTTTATCGGCGACAACACTACAAATAACAATATGTTCCAAAATGGAACATGCCACTTTAAAAACAATTATCAATATTACATATCTTTGTTTTTTCACAATTCGAACCAATAACTTTCATACATATTAGTAATTATCCTACTGCATCTTCCATGGTGATAATATGAACTCCAAGAAACAAAAGCTTTATCTATTATTTCTAATTTTTCTTCGCTTTTTGCTTTTTTCCAGCTTTTCTTTAATCTTTTTCTAAACCTCTTTACTGTTGATTTACGTAATGTAATATAGTTTCAAAATACAGTATATCCCAAAAAATCAATACCTTTTTCGATTGGAAAATATTCTGATTTTTTAGGATGTAATTTTAAATTTAATTTATCATTTAAAAACTCCTTAATTAAAAATCTCAATTTGAATAATCTGTTCTTATTAGTATCTAATATTATAAAGTCATCCATATAACGAACATAACATTTAACTTGTAAGAAATCTTTTACAAAATGGTCTAATTCATTTAAATAAATATTAGCAAACAACTGAGAAGTTAAATTCCCTATTGGCATTCCCCGTTCCCCCAAGTGACTATCAATAATTAAATTAATCAGTCATAACAATCCTGGACTTTTAACTTTCTTTTGAATAATTTCTTTCAGAATTTTTCGATCTACACTATCAAAATATTTTTGAATATCGCCTTTAAAACAATAAATTCTTTTTTCTTTTAATTTACCCCCCCCCCGCCATTCTGATGAATTTTTGACAACGAAAAACTGCTTTTTTCACGCCTTTTTCTTTCCGACAAGCATAAGAATCAAAAATAAAAGATTTTTCAAAAATTGGTTCTAATATATTACAAAGTGCATGATGGATTATTCTATCAGGAAACTGAGCTGCTCAAATAATTCTTTTTTTAGAATCATTCACAATAAAACTAAAATAGCCACTATGAATATATGTTTTAGTACTTAATTTATACATCATATCTACTAAACGCATTTCATAATTACGATAAAACTTCAAAACATCAGGTCGAAACCTTTTGTTTTTAATTGCCTTCTCATAAGCCAAATTAATATTTTCACCGCTCACCAACTCTTCAAATAATTCATCCATAATAAAAACATATTTAATAAAAAGATCCGCTACCACGCCTACAGGTACTAGCCCCATATCAGGATACGGATCGAAAACTATTTTGCCAGTCCATTGAAACAATGGTGTCGACAAGGAATAAAATCAGTAACGGTTATTGGCTCGCTCTAGCATTCGTAAATGCTTTGATCTGGCCCTGTCTATGGAATAAAAATTTCATAAAACAATTACCTGGCGCACCGAAACCCAATGTTGTAATTCGCATTATCGGTAGATTAATTCAAATTCAGCGCAAAAGAACCTGTGTTCGAAGTGTTGTTCCAATTGCCACCCCTAAGGAGAACGCGAGAACAGGTGCTGAAGTAGATTTTATCCCTACTATTCTAAATATGAACAGCAAAAAATAAACAACAAATTTACTTTTCGCTATCCGTATTTTCCAATCAACCACAACAAATTTTTATAACTTCATTAACTTTTTCTGATATATTCATATATTGTCTTGAAGAAATATATTCTAGTTTGTATACTAATCTAATTAAATAAAACAAAAAATCAAATTCTTCGCTCAATTTTGTAAAATATTCTTTTCTACCAGATCTTAAAATATTGGCATGAATCATCAATCTAGAAATCAAATATAATTGTTTTTTAATATCTTCCGACAAAGCAAATTGTTCTTTTTTAGGAATAATGGATAACATTTTATGCAAAACGATAGTCAAATCTTCTAATTTTTGAAAAGCTATCAAATCTTTTATCGTTGACATAATACACATTTAAAATTTTTAACAGAATTTATTCTAAAGAATAAATTCTGAAACCATCCAATCTGAAATT
>Ga0116156_10004638_pt1 | contig 11600 bp, 9 predicted proteins | sample AD_UKC045_MetaG_FD_89891 | JGI IMG/M metagenome (GOLD analysis project Ga0116156, IMG submission 89891) | Active sludge microbial communities of municipal wastewater-treating anaerobic digesters from USA - AD_UKC045_MetaG | ecosystem: Engineered > Bioreactor > Anaerobic > Digestate | place: USA... | reverse complement strand
TGTTTGAACAAATTCTTGAATTTTTAAAACAAGCCGATACTACAGTAATTTACTCTGCTTTGTTACTATTTTCGTTTATTGAAAATGTATTTCCGCCTTCTCCAAGTGATGTAGTAGTTATTATAGGTAGTGGGTTAATAGCAAATAATATTGGTCAATATTTTTACATATTAATAGGAACAAGTGTTTTTAGTGCTTTGGGTTTTGTGGTTATGTATTATGTGGGACATTTTTTTGGAGAAAAAATTTTAAGACACCATCGATTAAAATTTATTAAAGATGATGATTTAATTAAAACTGATAATTGGTTTAAAAAATATGGCTACTATTTAATTATAGGAAATAGATTTTTACCCGGTACACGTAGCGTAATCAGTTTTTTTGCCGGCGTGCATCGTTTAAATGTAATTAATACTTTTTTGGCTGCATCGGTAAGTGCATTTTTATGGAATGCTATTATAATATATGCAGGTTATTTGTTGGGTAATAATATAGCTGCTATAGATAAGCTTTTTAGCACATACTCTTCAATAATTATTGTTATTACAATATTAATAATAATTTACATAATTTTTAGAATTAAAAAAGTGCATAAAAAATTAAAATGAAAATATTTAGAAGAAATGACATTAAAATAAAAGAGAAAATAAATATAAAACTTTTATTATTAAGCGGTATTTTGTTCGGTCTTAATTATCCTCCCATTCCTTTTCCCTTCTTCCTATTCTTTGCCATGTTACCGTTTATCCAAGTTATTTACAATTCCGAACGACTGAGTACTTTATTTAAGGCAACATATATATGGGGATTTGTAGTTAATTTAATCACATTATATTGGGTGGGAAGCTGGTCTAAAGAAACCGATCCGTTTTTGATGTTATCAGGGGGGGTATTATTATTTTTTAATCCCTTAACATTTTTTATTCCCATTACAGCATATTATTATGCTACAAAAATATTAAATAAAAATTACGCAATTTGGTTACTCCCGTTCTTTTGGGTAGCTTACGAATATTTATATTCAATTACCGATTTCCGTTTTCCGTGGCTAAGTGTAGGTAATAGTGCAGCATATTTTAATTTATATATTCAAATTGCTGATATTATTGGAGTTAGTGGATTGGGTTTTTTAATTATTATTACAAATATTGCATTGTTTCGGTATTTTGTAATATTTAAAACTACTAAAAAGATATTTAATAATTATTTGATAATTATATTAATTCTTGTAATTTTTCCAATGCTTTACGGTACTTACAAAATTTTTAGTTTTACCGAATCACCAAAAAAAGTAACAGTAGGGTTAATTCAACCTAATTTAAACCCATGGAATAAATGGCAAGCGGGCAATACATTAGAACAATTAGACTTATATCTAAAATTATCTGATACGGTAATTAGCAAAAGTGCAAAAATATTGTTCTTTCCCGAAACTGCTTTACCGGTTTATTTGTTGGATGGAAGAAATATTAATTTAGTTACAAGAATTAAAGATTACTGCGATAGTAATAATGTTGCTTTAATTACGGGTATGCCCCATATTATTTATTATTTCGGAAAAAGTAATATTCCTAAAGATGCAAAGCTATTTAAAGATGTTGAAGTGGGTTACCAATCTTATAATTCGGTTCTGCAATTTTTACCGAATAATAATAGTGCCAATTTTTACGGAAAGATTATGTTGGTTCCGTTTGGTGAAAAAGTACCGCTTGTAGAATATATCCCTTATTTAGGGGAATTAATTAAATGGGAAGTAGGAATTTCAAGCTGGAATACCGGTAAAGATACTGTTGTATTTAACACACCAATCGAAATAAATAATAAAAAATATAGTGTTAAAATAGCAGCTGTAATATGTATCGAGTCAATTTACTCACAATTTGTAAGTTCATTTGTAAAAAGAGGAGCAGAATTAATTGCAGTAGTTACTAACGACTCGTGGTATGGTAATTCAAGCGGTCCTTATCAACACCAAGCAATTAGTTTATTACGAGCTGTGGAAAATAGAAGATACGTAATTAGGGCTGCAAACGGTGGAATAAGCTGCATTGTTAATCCTTTAGGTAAAACTACTATTAAAACCAAAATGTTTACTCAAACAACAATAACCGGCAAGGTAGGAATAAATAATGAATTGACTTTTTACACAAAAAATCCTTTTATTTTTTCTACAATTTCATTAATTATTTTTATTTTTGTATTTGTTATAAATATTATAAAAAAAATTAAAGAAAAAGTTAAATTATGAAAATAATAGATTTAAGAAGCGATACGGTAACATTGCCGAGTGAAGGAATGAGAAGGGCAATGTATGAAGCCGAAGTAGGAGATGATGTTTATAGAGAAGACCCAACGGTTATTAAGCTTGAAAGAATGGTTGCAGAAATGTTTGGCAAAGAAGCAGCTTTATTTGTACCAAGCGGTACAATGAGTAATCAATTGGCATTAAATGTATTAACCAACCCGGGGGATGAAGTTATTTGCGAAAGTGATGCCCATATTTTTCATTACGAAAGCGGTTCACCCGCAAAGTTAAGCGGAATTCAGTTGTATCCGGTTAAAGGTAAAAACGGGTTAATGTTTCCCGAAGATGTTGAAGAGTGTATTAGACACGTTGATGCTTATTATATGCCGAGAACAAAAGTTGTTGCTATTGAAAATACACATAACAGAGCCGGCGGTACAATTATTCCTTTGGGTAATATAAAAGAACTGAAAGAATTGACAAATAAATATGGGTTATATTTCCATTGTGATGGTGCAAGAATATGGAATGCTGCAACGGAAACTAAAATATCTTATGCCGAGTATGGTAAATATTTTGATACAATATCTGTTTGTTTATCCAAAGGGTTGGGTGCTCCGGTCGGTAGTCTTTTGTTAGGGTCTAAAGATTTAATAACAAAAGCATTTAGAGTTAGAAAATCTTATGGCGGCGGTATGAGGCAAATAGGTATTTTAGCTGCTGCAGGTATTTATGCACTTAAATACCATTTATCTGCTTTAAGCGAAGACCACAAAAAGGCTAAACTTTTGGCAAATTACTTGGCAAATAACGATATTTTTGAAATAGATTATGATAATGTTCAAACAAATATGGTTATGTTTAAAGTTAATGAGTTTGATACCAAAGAATTTATTGAAGAATGCAGTAAGCTTGGGTTACTTCTTTCGGAAGGGAAACCGAAAATTATTAGAGCAGTTACACATAGGGATATATCATTTGAAGAAGTAGAATTTTCAACAAGAATAATTACTCGTGTAATTGAAGAAGGAAATAAATATAATACAAGGAAACCAATATGGAGATAAAAGACTTTAGGCATTCAATTACTTTTGATGTAAAATTTAGAGAAGTTGATTTAATGGGGGTTGTTAATAATGCGGTTTATTTCAGCTATTTTGAGGATGCAAGAATTTGTTATTTGGATACTATTAAAAACAAATATAAACTTTTAGAATTTTTGGAAGGCGATAACTTTGTTATTATGGCAAGAAATGAGTGTGATTATGTTAAACCTTTATTTATGAAAGATAAAGTTACCATTTTTACAAAAGTTAATTTTATTAAAAAATCCAGTTTCGGTTTTTTACATTTAATAATTAATCAGAATAACGAAGTTATTGCAAAAGGCGGAGGTGTTTTTGTCAACATTGATAAAAACACTATGAAAAGCAAACCTTTACCCGAAGAATTTTATAAAGCGATTGTTGAATTTGAAAAAGAAGTAAATATTGTAGAATGAGAATTGTTTTAGATATTGAAACTGCCGGCTACGATTTTGATATGTTGACCGAAAGTCAACAAGAATTTATTTTAAGGTATGCCGAAAAAGAAAAAGACGAAGAGATTAAAAACTTAAAAAAAGACGAGTCTATTAGATATTTAAGTTTATATCCTTTTTCCGCATATGTTACGGCAATAGGTATTTTAAATATAGAAAACAATAAGGCAAGTGTTTTTTATTTAGGAGATACACCTGAAGAATTTGAGAATAGCGAAAAAACATTAAAATGCCGTTCTTTTTCCGAAGAAGAAATGTTATTAAACTTTTGGAGTTATATTTCAAAAGTAGATACGGTTATCTCTTTTAACGGAAAGAATTTTGATTTCCCCTTTCTAATGTTGCGTTCTGCCGTTTTAAGAATTAAACCGAGTTTGGATTTAGTAAACCTAAAAAAAAGTAATTTAGTGCATATTGATTTATTAGAACAATTCAGTTATCATAATTTAATAAAAAAGTTTAATTTGGATTTTTATTGTAATGCTTTTGGTATTAATAGCCCTAAAACGGATATTGAAAACGGAATGGAAGTAAAAAACTTGTTTAAAGCAGGCAGATATAAGGAGATTGCAAACTACTGTTATAAGGATTTGGTTGCGACTGCCGAATTATATAAAATTTGGAATAATTATTTGAACATATAATAAATTATTTATTAATTTAAAGGTATTATCATGACTAATGTATTAGATTTTTTGAAACAAGAACCGGCTAAATTTATAGCCTTTTTAAAAGAAAATAAGATAAAAAAGTTTTATTTTGTAACGGACGAAAAAACAAATAAAGTAGTATCGTCTCATGATGAATTAAAACCGATTGCCGAGTATATTAATGCAGATAAGCGAGATTATTTAAAGCATGAAGGAATGTTTTTTGAATTAAGCGAAAAATATGACTCATTATACGGAGCATTTGTACACAAAACAAACAGAGGACAAGCTGCCGGTGGATTAAGATATTGGAAATATTTTACTTTGGAAGATTTTTTACGCGATGGACTTAGATTAAGTGCAGGTATGACACGTAAAAACTCGCTAGCCGGTTTATGGTGGGGTGGTGGAAAAGGAATTATTATTCATAACCCCGAAGTAGATTTTTATGATAAAGATATACGTAAATATTTATATCAAGATTACGGACGTTTTGTTACAACTCTACAAGGCTGTTATATAACCGCCGAAGATGTAGGTTCTAATACCGAAGATATGGCAAATGTTCATTTAACAACTCGCTTTGTTACATGCATACCGCCTGAAGTTGGCGGAAGCGGAAACCCTTCGGAACCGACTGCACGCGGCGTAATATCGGGTATGGAAGCAGCATTAAACTTTTTAGGAACGGATTTTAAAGATAAAACTATTGTTGTGCAGGGTATGGGTAATGTAGGAGCTCCCGTAATTAAATATGCATTTGAAAAAGGAGTAAAAAAAATTATTGCCGGAGATATTAACGTTAATACAATTCAAAAGGTTATAAACAATTTACCTGGTAAAAATCTTGAAACCCGTTTAACCGAAATTGGTGATAATTCAATTTTACTGGAAGAGTGTGATGTTGTTGCCCCATGTGCAACCGGTGCAATTTTAAAGCCTGAAATAATTGAAAATTTAAAAGCTAAAATTGTTTGCGGTGCAGCAAATAATCAATTGGAAGATAGCGATAGAGACGATGTTTTATTACAAAAACGAGGAATTGTTTACGTACCCGATTTCTTAACAAACCGCATGGGTATTGTTAATTGTGCCAACGAACAGTACGGTTATGTTAATAACGACCCATTATTTGAACAACAATTAAATAAAGATTGGGAATATTCGGTTTATCAAACAACTTTACGTGTTTTAAATGCTTCTAAGGAAACAGGCATGCCTCCTGCAAAAAAAGCTATTGAACTTGCAGATGAATTAGCCGAAGTTAATCATCCTATTTTTGGTCATCGCGGTCAGTTGATAATAAACACTTTAGTTGAAAATAAATGGCATCTAAAATAAATAGACAATTAAGCCTTATGAATGTTTTTCATAAGGCTTTTTTTATTAAGATTGGCAACTATTTTTCGGATGCGATATTAAAAAAACAGACTTTGTATTTCGGAATTTTTTTACCGGTTGTTTATTCTTTTATTGCTATTTTTTTCACTCCCGTTTGGGGCGATGAATTATTATATCATATTCCAACGGCAAAAAATTTCACTTTTTCTGTTTTGTTTGGTGATAACTTATTATATAATACAGCTTATACACCTCTACCGTATATAATAGGTAAAACATTTATTAATATGTGGGATAGTTATATACTGTTAAGGCTTATTAACTTTTTAATATTTTTATGTCTATTGTTGGTGTTTTATAAGATTTTTATATTGCTTAATAAAAAACCATTGTTTTTTATATTACTACTAATTTCAAATCCTTATTTATTGCGAGCCTCAACAACATATTACATGTTTAATTACGGCTTATTATTTGCATTTATTGCTTTTTACTTTATAATAAAAAATGAAACAAAATTTAGTAATACGATAGTATCTTTAATGCTTAGTCTTGCAGTATTATCTCAACAATGGATGTTGATATTGGTTGTAGCTCGTCAAATTGTTGAATTGGTTAATAACATTAAATTAAAAAATGGATTAAATGTTTATATAAAAAATTTAGCCGTTCAAGTTGTTTTATTAAGTCCTGCTTTATTAATATTTTTTATTTGGAAAGGACTTACAGTTCCTCAGTTTAATATTCATCAATTAAAGCCGACTTTTGAACATGCAAATGCCGTGTTTGCAAATATTGGTTTTATAGGAATATTTATTATTCTATTTAACTTTAAAAGGTTTTTAAATATAAATTATTTATCTCTAATTTTTTTAATTCCTTTAATTTGGTTAACAATACCAAATCATTCAAATTTGCATGGATTAGAAAACTCAACCGGTGTAGCAGCTCAAATTTGTACCCAGTTACAAAAGTTCGTTTTAATACCATATAATTTTAGTATGTTGATTTTAGTATTTTTTGGTATTTTGGTTTATGTTTTAGTGTTTATTAATAAATCCGATAAATTTTCACATATTCTTAAATTATTTATTATTGGTCTATCTGTTGTATTTACATCCAGTGTAAAATTAGGAGCTTCACATATTTATATTCTTGTTCCGTTTATATTTTTATATTTCAGAGATGAGATAGATGGAAATAAATACTTAAAACAATCAATCTTAATCCAGATGTATTTTTTAGCATTGTTTTATTTAATTTATTACACTAATTTTATAACGACCAACAATAGTTTGTAAAATATTATTAAGTAATAATTATATGAAATTGGCAAATACAAATAATTTGCTTAAATTTGCAAATTAAAATTAGAACAAATATGCAAGAAATAATTAAATTAAAAGAAAAATATCTTAATCTTAGAGAAAGGATATTTAACGATGCTGATTTATTGGCAGACTCGTTTAACTTTTGTTTAAATTATAGCTTGCTTATTGAAGAGTTTATTGTAAATATACTTGAACGTGAAAATGTTCAGTTTGCAATTGTTTCTGCAGGAAGTTTTAGTAGAAGAGAACTTGCCCCTTTTTCCGATATTGATATTATGTTTATAACCGATGAGGCGGAAATTCATAAGGCATCAATAAAAAAATGTGTACAATTATTATGGGATTGTGGAATTGAAGCAAGTCATACGGTAAGGGAGTTTAACGATATTGCCAAATTTATTGAAGATGATCTTACAACCGTAACACAGTTTTTTGAAACTCGTTTTTTAATGGGGAATAATAAAATATATTCCGATTGGAATAATTTGTTGTTTTCGCATTTGGATGAAGATACAAGAATACGATTAATTTATGCGTATTTTGATGATATAAATATTAGACATAAAAAATACGGTTCTTCGCCAAAAGTTATTGAACCGAATATTAAATTTTCTGCCGGCGGATTACGTGATTTGCAAGCAGTTGAATGGATTTATGCCCTAAAAAACAACAAGTTGCTATCGGATCAGAATGAAATTATACAAACGGAAAGTTTTATTAATTTACTTAGAACAGAAAAATTAGTTTCCAGGAAAGAATTAAATAAACTTTCGGATGCTTATAAAAATCTTCTTAGAACAAGAAACTATTTGCACCTTATAAACAGAAGAAAAAATGATAGATTGGAATTTGACTGCCAAGAAAAAATTGTTGGGTTAATAAATTCAGCCGGTTTATCGGTTCAAGAATTTATGAGAAGCTACTTCGATTCGGCAGTGGTAATAAACCGTTTTGCCAAAACAATGATTAGAAGATATACCGAGCAAATTACTGCTCCTATTTCCGATTTTCTTTCCATTACTATTGATGATGAGTTTTCGATAAAAGCCAATGTACTTTCAATTAATATAAATAAAGAACTATCTCTATCCGATATATTAAAAGCGTTTTATTATAGGGGTATTTACGGAGGCATTTTTGATGAAAATCTCAGAACACTTATTATAGAAACAGTTCATAACTATAATATTGAAGCTGAAAGAACGCACGAGTCATATACTTTTTTTAGAGAAATATTAAAACTTCCTAAAAATGTAGGTTTAACGTTATCTGCAATGAACGAGCTTGGGGTACTTTCTTTAGTATTACCCGAGTTTAGCGATTTAAATGGCTTTTTTCAACCCGGCGTATATCATTGTTATACTGCAGACGAACATACTTTAATGGCAATTATTAACTTAGAAAAACTTGAAGGTGAATTTAGTAAGTTAGGAAAAATATATTCCGAAATACCAGATAAAGATTTATTGTTTTTAGCTGTACTTTTTCATGATATTGCCAAACCAATTAGTATTGCAGGACATGAAATATTAGGTTGTGAGTTGGTAGGCGGTAATATGGAAACACTTGGGTATGATAAGATAGCAATAGACCTTGTTCGTTTTTTGGTAAGGCATCATTTAACAATGGAACAAATGGCTTTCAGAAGAAATTTGAACGATCCTCAAACATTAAATAATTTTTCTTTTATATTTAACGAAATAAAACATCTCGATTATCTTTATTTGCTAACATATGCCGATTTATCAGCTGTTAGTCCTGTTGTATGGACACAATGGAAAAGTGATATGTTATTTGAACTTTACAGAAAGACTAAATTAATGATTGAAGAACAACAGACAGGAGAGCAGTTAATTTATGCCAAGACCAAACAGATGTTGGAGGGTAATGTTTATTTAACAAACGAGATGGTTAAAGATCATATTCAATCCATTAATGATATTTCTCATCTTCAGCAATATACCGAAGAAGAAATAAACAGACATGTTGAAGAAATTGAGAGGGGAGAAGATTTAAGCGTATTTTTTAAAGAAATGGAAGATTATACCAATATAACCATAATTACTAAAGATGTTGAAGGTATTTTGGCTCGTTTGTGCGGTACTCTTTCAATTAATGACTTAAATATTCACGATGCTAAAATATTTACTAGAAAAGACGGAATTATTATAGATAGTTTTAATGTAACTGATTTTAGAACAGGTAAAACTGTAGATATAAACCGTTACGAAAAAATAAAATTGGATTTATTACTTACTATTAACGATAATTTATTGTTAACAAAAGAGTTTAACAAAGCAAAATCGAAATGGTGGCGAATTGAAAGAAAGTTTTTTAAAAGACAAGGTCGTGTAAAAATTAATTTTGAAGAGCACGAAAAATATTTAATTATAGATGTGTTTTCTCCGGATAGATTAGGCCTTCTTTATCAAATTACAAAAACTATAGCTGATATAGGATTACATATTGCTTTCGCAAAAATTTCGACAAAAGGGGATGACGTAGTAGATTCGTTTTATACTTATAAAAAAAATAATAAAAAAATCTCATTTAACGAGTATGAGTTAATAAGAGTAACATTGACACAAACAATTGAAGAAATGTTGTAGGAGTACAAATTTGAATTTTATGAACAGATATAGCCCAATAGGGGTTTTTGATTCAGGTATTGGCGGATTATCCGTAGTTAAAAGAATTTCGGCATATTTACCATGCGAAAATATTATATATTTTGGCGATACAGCACGTGTACCTTACGGTTCTAAATCTAATGAAACCGTTATAGAATATTCTAAACAAGATGCACGTTTTTTAATAAAAAGAAATGTTAAACTAATTATAGTTGCTTGTAATACTGCCTCTTCGGTGGCAATAGACGTTCTTAGAAAAACCTATAAAATTCCGGTAATAGGTATGATTGAACCGGGAAGTGCATTGGCTGTTCAGGTTACCAAAAATAAAAAAATTGGAGTAATAGGAACAAATACAACAGTAAATAATAAAGCTTATTCTAAGGAATTGCTAAGAATTGACCCTGAATTAGAAGTTTATGAAAAAGCTTGTCCTTTGTTTGTTCCGTTGGCAGAAGAAGGTTGGATTGACCATAAAGCTACAAAATTAATTGCAAAAGAGTATTTAACCGAGCTTAAAGATCTTGGAATTGACACATTAATTTTAGGTTGTACACATTATCCTTTACTATCCGATGTTATTAAAAAAGTTATGGGTAATAGTGTTAAGCTTATAGATAGCGGTCAAGCAGCAACTAAGGTTGTTGATAATTATTTGACCGGAAGGGGGTTAAAAACTCCTATTAATCAAGAAGGAAAACACGAATATTACGTTAGCGATTTGCCTGAAAAATTTAAAGCTGTTGCCGAAAGATTTTTAGGTAAAACCATCAATAATATGTATAAGGTAGAATTGGAAGATTTAACGGCAGAAGAAGATTAAAGTTTCTGACCAATTACTATTTGTACAATTCCGAATGTGGCGGAATAAGTTTTTATTTTTGTAAAACCGGAATTTGATAAAAGTTTAGGTAAATTAACATTGGCATCAAATTCGTTTACCGAATCAGGTAAATATTTATAAGCTTCGTCATCTTTAGAAATTATTCTTCCTATAAACGGCAATATTTTATTAAAATAAAAATTATATAACCATGCAATAATTTTATTTTTAGGAAGTCTAAACTCTAATATTGTAACTTTTCCGTTTTGTGTTAAAATTCTATAAAATTCGTCAAATCCTTTTTGTAAATCATAAAAGTTTCTTACTCCAAATGCAACGGTAATATCTGTAAATTGATTGTTTTTATAGGGAATAAATTCGGCTACCGATTGAAGTAACTTTCCTTTAGACCAAGCGGCTTTTTTATTAAAAAGTAATAACATGTTTTTTGATAAATCGGCTGCAAATATTTTATTTACACCAAATTTTTTTGCTGCAATGGAAAAATCCCCCGTACCGCAGGCAATATCTAATAAAACGGAATTTTTATTTATCCCCGCTTTTTTTAGTGCTTTATATCTCCAATAGAAATCAATTCCCAAACTTAAAAAATGATTGAGGAAGTCGTACCTGTTACTTATTGAATCGAAAATGCGTTTAACTCTTTCTTTTTTATGCATATTTTTCTTGCTTAAGGTTTAAGTTATTGCTAAATTTTGTTATTGTTAAATTGGAGTTAATGTATGAATATATATAAAAATGCTTTAAAGAAGCATGTGTGTACAATTTGTTGCGATAGCGATATAAAAGGACGTTGCACTTTAAATGAAGAAGAGCATTGTGCAATAGAACTTTATACCGATGAGATTGTTGACATAATTCATAAAAATAACGATAAACCATTTGAAGAAATTCAACAAGTTTTACGAAATACAATATGTGCCAAGTGTAAAACACGGTCTGAAGACGGTTGTTGTTATTTACGTGAAGATGCAAATTGTTCATTAGATCGTTATTTTTATTTAATTGTTGATGTTGTT
>Ga0116156_10004636_pt1 | contig 11603 bp, 10 predicted proteins | sample AD_UKC045_MetaG_FD_89891 | JGI IMG/M metagenome (GOLD analysis project Ga0116156, IMG submission 89891) | Active sludge microbial communities of municipal wastewater-treating anaerobic digesters from USA - AD_UKC045_MetaG | ecosystem: Engineered > Bioreactor > Anaerobic > Digestate | place: USA... | reverse complement strand
TGTTATTATTGAACTTACCTAAAGGGGCCCTTTTCCGTTTGGGTCATGGCTTGGGTGGCTACCCCATGAAGTTTTGCATGAGAAAGGACTCAAGAGAAATGGAACGATGGTCGCGCCCTGGCGGGATACGGCAAAGGGTGCAGGAGGTGTTATGATTCGAAGAAGTTGTGGTGTCGTGTTCGTTTTGTTTTTCTTGACCGCTATAATAATGACACGCGCATACGCCATCCAAGCTGATGATTTGAAGGTGGCGTTTTTATACAATTTTGCTAAATATGTTGAATGGCCTGTCAATACCCCCGAGGGGACGATAAGTATATGCACGTATGGTTCGCCTCCCGGCGCTTTGAAAACCATTGAGCAAAAGAATGTTAAAGGCAAAACGGTCCAAACAAAATATTTAAGCGATGCCGGGGCGGCGACGAGTTGTCAGATCGTGTTTGTCAGATCAGGCCCCCAAGCCGCCAGGATTCTTGCTGCGGTGAAGGGGGCGAGTGTTTTAACCGTTGGGGAAGAGGAAGGGTTCCTTGATAACGGAGGAATTATTAATTTTAAGCTAACGGGGGAAAAAATCGGGTTTGATATTAACGCGACTTTGGCGCGTGCTAACGGATTAACGATCAGTTCGCAACTTCTTAAATTGGCGGATGAGGTCAGATAAAATGAAATTTTTCCGGGATATTTCAATCAAATACATGATCGCCATCATTATTACGCTCACGTGTGAATCCGTGTTATTTATCGCCTGTTTGGCATATGTTATAAATGATGTTAAAAGTTTCCGTCAGGAAATACCCAAAAATATCGGGACATTGGCGCAAGTGTTGGGCCAAAACAGTGTTTCAGCCATCATGTTTAAAGACGCGGATAGCGCTAAAGATGTTCTGAACGCCCTGAGCACCAATTCCCACATAATTTCGGCAGCCATATATGTTGGGGATGGAAATCTCTTCGCGACCTACGTTAGAGATAATGCCCGTGTTGTTTTTCCAGAAAACATTTTAGAGAATGATTATGTTTTTGCCGAAAACACCTTGAATTTTTTCCAGGAAATTGTTTCCGATGATGAAAAGGTGGGCACAATTTTTATCCAAACCGACCTTTTGGAAATGAGCACGCGCCTAAAAAAATTTATTGTTATTTCATTGTTAATTATGTTTTTGTTATTACTGTTGTCTTTGGCCATGGGAATTTATATGGGGGGGAAGATTTTATATGTCATTGAGCACCTCATTCAGCTGTTTACAAGAATCGGTGAAGGCAATTTAACGCAACGCGTATCTTTTGAGTCGCGCAACGAAATCGGTAAATTAGCCCAATTTTTTAATACTTTTATCGGTAATATTGAAACAATGGTGAGTCAGGTCAAACAATGCGCGGAGAAGGTATCAACGGCGGCAAAGGCTTTTAAAGGAAACTCCAAAGGCATTTTAGAGGGTACCGAACAGCAATCCGCGGGGTTTGAAGAATTGTCGGCTTCCGTGCAGGATACGGCGGCAGATGCTAACAGGGTTAATGAAATTACGCAAGAAACGGCAAGGAGTGCTGAAGTCATGAAGGGAAGCATGTCCGTTACCATTGAAGCCATGGATAGTATCGAGAAAAGTTCAACCCAGATTAAAGAGGCGGTTTTTATCATAACCAATATAGCGGATCAGATAAACCTGTTGGCTCTTAATGCGGCTATTGAAGCGGCACGAGCCGGTGAGCATGGCAGAGGCTTTGCCGTTGTCGCTGACGAAGTTCGGAAACTTGCCGAGCAAAGCTCATCTTCCGCCAATGATATTGATAAGATGGTGAATGGCAGCTCGCAACAAGTAGCCCATGGTGTTCAATTGGCCCAGAAATTGGGAGAAGAGCTTAATAAAATAGTAGCCAATATGAATCAAGTTGCCAATCATGTCGCCGGCATTTCTACAAAAGTTCAATCCCAGGCAGCGACGATGGAACAAAACACTTCTATAACGGACGCTAACGCTACCAACGCGAAAGAATTGCAAGAAGTTGCTGTGAAAGTGTTTGAATATGCCGATACTTTGCATACCTTAATTGCAAAATTTATCGTTGGGAATCATTAATGTCCCCGGTTATTGAACTTGGGGTGTCATGCCTAAATTTTAAAATAGGGCGGACCGGTGGATAAGAAAAAAATCCTTATTATTGATGATGAACAAACCCAGAGGGTCCTGTTATCCAGGATATTTGAAGGGGCCGGCCATGCCGTGATGCAGGCGGAAGACGGGCAAAAAGGTCTTCAGATGACCCGGGATATTAAGCCTGATCTTATTGTCACCGATGTCCTTATGCCCAAGATGGACGGCTTTACCTTTTTCAAGGAGCTCAAAACCAGCGACCTCACAGCCCATATTCCTGTCCTGATTATAACGGGAAGGGCGAAAATGGAGGAGACGTTTAAAGTCATGGGGGCCGATGACTTTATCCTTAAACCCGTCCAGGCCGAAGACTTGGTGGCAAAGGTGGATCGGTTGCTGGGCTGCTCCAAGACGGCAGATGCGCCCCCGCGGGGCCGCAAAAGAGTCTTGGTTGCGGGAGAGGACGGTGAAACGGCCCGGAACATCGCGTTGCTTTTGGATCGGGAAGGTTGTCACACGGATATGGTCACCTTGGACGCCCAGGTTATCTCACGGGCGCTTATGTTCCTTCCGGATATCATTGTGATTGATATTTTGATGGAAGGGTTGCCGTCTTACACCATTATTAAGGTTTTGCGCCAGATGTCCGAATTTGAAAATATCCCCATGATCGGGTACTGTTTTTACAGATTACCCGGCCTTCAAAGCGAAGGGGGGCAACAAAAGGCCCTGAATGAGGATGCCGCGGCAGAGGCGTGCCGGAAAGCGGGGCTCACTGACTATTTGGGGCGGTGGCATGAAAGCACTTTTATCAAGAGTATCGTTCAATATTTAGAAGGGCCTCCTGGTGACGAAACTGACGTTGATTTTTAAAATAGAAGACGAGCAGGAGCGCAGAAAAGCCTTGCTGGAATACGCCAAGACGTTAAAAGTTAATTTTCTTCACGCGCAAAGAACAGGGGGCGAATACAGCGAGAATGAACTGGCTGTCTTTATATACAATGCTGAACGGGCTTTGAAAAAATTTTCGGCTTTTGAGGTCAATTTTTTTGTGGCCGCCTTTGCTGTGTTGGTGTCCCTGGTGGCAATGATATTTTTTCTTGTTGGCCTTTTCATGCCTAAGGTGCCGTAAAAAATGATCTGTTTCCTCTCGCCTGCCCTTGGGTCGGAGGGTGCGTTTCTTTCCGTATTTCTTTCGTTGTTTTTCGGACGTGTTATGTTATAATATCCTCCAATCCTTAACTCTAAATATTATAAATATTTATATGTCTAATAATACTATCATACAGCTTAAAATGCTCAGGGAAAAAGTCTGCCAGCTGACAGGTTTTCTGGACCTTTCCAAAAAACAGGAAGAAATAGTGGCGATTCAACAAAAAATGTCTCAGCCGAATTTTTGGGATGATAATGAGGCCGCTAATAAAATTATGCAGAATCTGAAATTCCTGAAATCCTGCGTTGAACCTTTTGAGGAGGTTACCGGTAAGTTGAATGATTTAGGAGAGTTGGCCGAGTTGTCGGAAGGGGAAGAGTCATCCCTACAGGAAATCGAACAAGACCTGGCGGGACTGCAGAAGGATATTGCGGATTTAGAAACCAAGTCCCTTCTGTCCGGTCCGTTCGACCGCAATAACGCGATCCTCAGTATTAACGCCGGGGCCGGCGGGACTGAGTCGTGTGACTGGTCCAATATGCTTTTGAGGATGTATATGCGCTGGGTTGAAAATATGAGGTACAAATTGTCCACCACGGACATCCTTCCGGGGGAAGAAGCCGGCATCAAGAATGTGACCCTGCGCATTGAGGGCCCGATGGCGTACGGGTACCTTAAAGGGGAAAAAGGGGTTCACCGGCTGGTCCGGATATCGCCGTTTGACGCCAATAAACGGCGGCACACGTCTTTTGCGTCTGTTGACGTGATCCCTGAAATCGAGGATGATATTGAGGTGGAGATCAACCTCGATGACCTGAGGATTGATATTTTCCGTTCATCCGGGCCGGGCGGGCAGAGCGTTAACACGACCGACTCGGCGGTGCGGATCACCCATGCTCCTTCCGGAATCGTCGTCCAGTGCCAGAACGAGCGTTCTCAGTTGCAGAATAAGCAGATGGCGATGCGTATCCTCAAGGCCAGGCTGTATGAAAAAAAACAGAAAGAACAGGAAGATCGGATGGCCAAGGAATACGGCCAGAAACAAAAAATCGAATGGGGCAGCCAGATCCGTTCTTATGTCATGCATCCGTATAATATGGTGAAAGACCACCGGACCGACGCGGAAACCGGGAACGTGTCCCGGGTTATGGACGGCGACTTGAGTTTGTTTATTGACGCGTTCTTGCGCTGGAAGCCGGAAAGCGCGGTCTGAAGGCGTGGGGGTACAGGGCCGTTTGATGAAGAATTTTTGATAAAACAAATAACGTTGAGGAGGCAGCGGTTCTCATGTTCGGATTTTTTATAGGAAAATTTATCGTGCGGCGCGCGCAAGCGGCGATCAACGCGCTGGAACCGAAAGTTCATATTTATCTGCCGCCGGATCTTCCTTTGCCATCGATAGCCACCATCAAGAGGATGAGTAAGGCCGTTTCCAGGATCAACGCGCTGGAGCCGCAGTTTGAAAAATACACGGACGGGGAGCTGAAAGCCAAGACAGAGGAATTTCGTGCCCGGTACCGGCAGGCGACGGAGGCCCCCAAGAAAGATTTTCTTCAGATTGAACAAAGCCTCCGGGAAGCCGCGTCGAATGAAGAGCGGGACGACCTGAATATCCGGCTGGCCGCATTTAAGGAAGAATTGAAGAAGGCCCGGCAGGCGGCGTTGACGGATATTTTGCCGGAAGCGTTCGCGGCGGTCCGGGAGGCGGCCAAACGCACGCTGGGCATGCGGCATTACGATATCCAGCTTTTGGGTGGGATGGTTTTGCATGAAGGGCGGATCGCCGAAATGGCGACCGGAGAAGGGAAGACGCTGGTGGCCACGCTGCCGGCGTATTTGAATGGCTTGACCGGGGAAGGGGTGCATGTGGTGACGGTCAATGATTATCTCGCCCGCCGCGACCGGGAATGGATGGGCCCGGTTTATGAATTCCTTGGCTTGAGCGTCGGTGTGATTCTGCATGAGCTTAACGCGAACGAGCGTCAGGACGCGTATGCCTGTGATATCACCTACGGGACGAATAATGAGTTCGGGTTTGATTATTTGCGGGATAACATGGTGATTGCCAGGGAAGAAATGGTGCAGGCCCAGCATTATTTTGCCATTGTCGACGAAGTCGACAGTATTCTTGTGGATGAGGCGCGCACGCCGCTGATCATTTCCGGGCCGGCCGAAGAATCAACGGATAAATATTACACGGCGAATACCATCGCGCAATCCTTGAAAGGGCGGCGAATCACGGAACAGGAAGAGATCGACGCCAAGTACCGGAACATCGACTTGTCGGCGGGATATGACTATGTCGCGGATGAAAAAAACCGGTCTATTTCCATGACAGAACAGGGGGAGGAAAAGGCGGCCAGGATGTTCGGCATTGACAACCTCCATGATATGGAAACAATCGAATACCGGCATCATATCCTGCAGAGCCTGAAGGCCAAAGAATTTTTTAAGCGCGACGTGGATTACGTCGTCCGCGATGGGGAAGTCCTGATCGTGGATGAGTTCACCGGGCGTCTCATGCCGGGGCGGCGGTGGTCGGACGGCCTGCACCAGGCGGTTGAGGCCAAGGAAGGCATCAAGATCGAACGGGAAAATCAGACTTTGGCGACCATCACATTCCAAAATTATTTTCGCATGTATGAAAAACTTTCCGGAATGACCGGGACCGCTTACACCGAAGCCAACGAGTTCAGCCAGATTTATAAGCTGGATTGCGTGGTTATGCCGACGAACCGGCCGTTAAAGCGCGAGAACTATTCGGACTGCGTCTACAAGAGCGTCCGGGAGAAATTCGACGCCGTGGTGGAAGAAATTGCCGGCTGTTATCAAAAAGGCCAGCCGGTTCTTGTGGGTACGATTTCCATCGAGAAATCCGAATACCTGTCCGCTTTGCTGAAGCAGCGCGGCATTCCACACCAGGTGTTGAACGCGAAATACCATGAGTTGGAAGCGCAGATCGTTGCCCAGGCCGGCCGTTATCAGGCCGTGACGATCGCCACCAATATGGCTGGGCGGGGGACGGATATTGTCTTGGGCGGCAACGCAGAATTCCTGGCGAGGAGCTTAGCTGAACAGGAAGTCCAAGAGGGCGAGGAGGAAAGCGAGAAAGAAATCCGTGTTAAAAAATTTTTGGCGCAGTTCCGGGAGCAGGTGAAAAATGAGCACCAGCGGGTGATTGATGTCGGGGGGCTGCATGTGATCGGAACTGAGCGGCACGAAGCCCGGCGTATCGATAACCAGTTGCGCGGCCGGTCCGGCCGTCAGGGCGACCCGGGGGCCTCGCGTTTTTTTGTTTCCCTGGAGGATGACCTCATGCGGCTTTTTGCTTCCGACCGGATCGTGTCCCTTATGGAGAAGCTGGGGATGGAGGAGGGGCAGGTCATTGAGCATCCCTGGGTGACGCGGGCGATTGAAGTGGCGCAAAAGCGGGTGGAAACTCAGAATTTTGAATTCCGCAAACAGCTTCTGGAATATGACAATGTGATGAACAAGCAACGGGAAGCTATCTACGGTTTGCGCCGGAGCATCCTGGAAAGCACCAATGTCAGAGACCGGGTGATGGAAGCGATAGAAGATGTCCTGTCTTCCCTCGTGGATCAATGTCTTTTTAACGGCCAGGATGAAGCGTCCTGGGACCTGGACGGCCTTCAGGTGTCCTTGCATTCAAAATTCCATTATGATTTGTCCCAGGTTCGGGGCCAGCTGGCGGACATGAAACCCGAAGAGATCAAAGACCTGATTATCCGCGGCGTCAAAGAACTTTATCAGCAGAAGGAGCGCGAGATCGGGGTCGAAAATATGCGCGGTCTTGAGAAAGTGGTGCTCCTCAATACCCTGGACGCGAAATGGAAAGATCATTTGTACGCCATGGATCAGCTTAAAGGCGGCGTGGGCTTGCGTTCGTACGGGCAAAGGGACCCGCTGATTGAATATAAGAGAGAAGGCTATGAAATGTTTCAGATGATGTTCGCTTCCATCAGCGATGAGGTGGCGGAGATTATTTTTAAAGTGCAGCCCCTGCCGGGGTCGGCGCGTATGCGTGGCGTGTTTGACTCCCTTCCGCAGAATTTTGTGCACGATGAGGTTTCGAGTTTTTCCGGGGATACCGCCCCGCAGCCCGGCGCCCAGGAACCGCCTCAACCGCAACGGCCGCAGAATCCGCCCCCGCCGGCTTCCCAGCCGTATCATAAAAGCGGGCCCAAGGTTGGGCGGAACGACCCCTGCCCCTGCGGGAGCGGCAAGAAGTATAAGAAATGCTGCGGTTCATAGCTGGCAAAAGGTGAATGATATGGGCCAGGAAGAACATACTTTAGAAAAACTCCTGCAGCTGGCTGCGGAGAACAAAGAAACAAGTTTTTTTGAGTTCCTTTGCAGTTATTCCGCGATCCTCTGTTTTTTGTCCGCCATTTTGCTTATCTTATCTTATCCATGTTTTGATTTTTGGCCGCTTGTCTGGGTGGCCCTGATCCCCATGATGTGGGCTTTTGAAGATAAGCTCCCCGCAGAGGCTTTCCGGCTGGCTTATTACGCGGGGGTTGTTTTTTTCGCGGGGATGTTTTATTGGTTTATTTCCATGCACGTCACGGCGGGTATCCCGCTGTTCCTGGCGATATTGGCCGTGGGGGGGATGGTGGGGTATTTATCCCTTTATTTTGGGTTTTTTGGCTACGGCTACGCGCTTGTGCGTAAACGGATCCCGGTTTTCCGGTACATCTTTGTCCCTTCGCTCTGGGTGGGGCTTGAGTTTATCCGGGACAGGTTGTTCACCGGGTTTGGGTGGGCGAGCCTGGGCCATTCTCAATATAAATTTTTGCCGGTCATCCAGATCGCGGACATCACCGGCGTCTTCGGCGTGTCGTTTTTTATTGTTTTGATAAACCTTGTTTTGCTGGATACGCTCAAGAATTTTTTCGTTGAAGACAAGTCTTTTAAACACCGGGTTATGTGGGTCCCGCTTGTGAGTGCCGCGTTGATGTCCGCCCTTGTCCTTGGATACGGGGGCTGGCGTTGCCGCGCCGGAGCCTATGCCGGCGAGAAAACAGATATCACGGTAGCCGTCGTGCAGGGGAACATCCCTCAGCAGATGAAATGGATCCCGTTGAACTGGCCGGAAATCATGGAGAGGTACTTATCTTTGTCCAAATCGGTGCTGAAGGCCAAGCCGGATTTGATCATATGGCCGGAAACATCTTTCCCGGGGTATTTGTGGGAGTCCATTCATATGTTCACTGATATGCAGGAGGCGGTGCGGTTTTGGATCCGTACGCCGATTTTGTTCGGCGCCGTGCATCAGGAGGGGGAGAGGTATTATAATTCCGCGTTTTTAATGACCGCGGAAGGGCAGGTGCGCAAGAAACATGATAAGCTGCACCTGGTCCCTTTTGGAGAATATGTCCCTTTCCGGGAACAGCTTCCCGCAGTGGCGGCGTTGATCCCGATCCTTGACTTTCAATGGGGCCAGGTTCCGACGCTTTTCCCTGTGACGCGCCGGGTCAAGGAGGCGGCCTCTGTTCCTGGGGCCGGGGGCAGGTCCGGGGAACGGTTTGAAACTGTGCCGGCATATTATTCGGTTCTGATTTGTTTTGAAGATACCGTGACATCGGTGGCCAGGGCGTTGGTTTTAAACGGCGCTAACCTTTTGGTGAACATCACTAATGACGCCTGGTTTCTGGCTGAAAAAGCTCCCTGGCTGCACCTTCAGGCCTCCGTCTTTCAGGCGGTCGCGCACCGCCGCTTTCTTGTCCGCGCGGCGAACACCGGCGTCACGTGTTTTATCTCGTCCACGGGAGAGGTGATCAAGTATGTTCAGGATCACAAGCACAAAAAAGTTTTTGTGGAAGGCGTTGCGACGGCCGGGGTACGCCTTCTTAACCACAGATCTTTCTATACCGTCCATGGAGATGTGTTCGCTTATCTTTGCCTGGTTTTAACAGCTTGGGGAATAATAATATTAAAAAGGAGTGTACGGTAATAGTTGTTCTTGTATAATAAAAAACAATAAGTTAAAGCCCGCTTAGAAAATCGGAATAATTTTATTTCATTTAAAAATCCTGCCGCGATGAAACAGGGGCCAAAATTTTATTTCAGCATGGCTTGGGCCGAAATCATGGTGGCCGCGGCGGTCCTGGTTTCCGCCTTGCCGGTTTTGGGGGGCAAGAGGATCGCGCCGGCGGGCGCGTTGTCTGTCGATGAATGGTTCCTGTTGTCCTGCGCGATTTCGTCGGGGTTCCTTTTCTTCGTGGCTGTCCTCACTCTGGCAGGCAACACGATGTGGAAACTTTTGCATTTTGTTGTGGCGGGAATCACAGCGGTTATGAGCGTGGCGTTTTTGATGATGGTGTTTCGGACCCGGAGCCCGTTCCAGGGAGCCTATCTTGTTCCTCTGGCGGTCGCGGCGCTGATTGCCGGGAATTTGCTTAAGATGAAGAAGTGTGATTGTCCTTAGAATTCAGTCAAGGCAATAGAAATCCAGGAGGGGCCCATGACGAGGGATAAAAAATCCGTTGCTGTCATTATTTGTTTGTGTGTTGTCGTGTATGGGACGGGCCTGTTATCTTTACGGGCCAATCCGGATGTGTTCGGGAACGTCCCATTATCCCTGCACCGCCAGGTGTTGGTTTTATTGTTTCTCACGCTGTCGCTGTCTTCGCTGGTGATGCTGCTGTTTAAAGAATGGGGGAGGAAAATATTCCTGGGGGCTAACGCGCTTCTGTGCCTTTATCTGTCCTGGATCGGGATGAGGTTTGCTGCGCAGGATGTTTTGCCGTTTATTTTGCTTAATATCGTTGTGCTTTTGTTTTTCAGCCAGGGGAAGATTAAGCTGGCGTTCGCGCGGAAATGGGAATACGCCCGCAAGAGCGTTTTAATCGTCGATGACGATGAGGGTATCATTAAAACGGTTAAGGGGATCCTTCTTCCCAACGGATTCAGCGTCCTGACGGCGGTGTCCGGAGAGAAAGGGATACAGGTCGCTAAAAGGCAGAAACCGGATTTAATTATCCTGGATGTTATTCTGCCTGGCATTAAGGGCCGGGAGGTCTGCGCCACACTGAAACAGGCCGAAGAAACCAAGAACATCCCGGTGCTTTTTTTAACGGCCAAAGATTCTATGGATGATATTCACGCGGAATTGGCTGCCGGAGCGACCTCTCATTTGACAAAACCTGTCCACGCCAAGACCCTTCTGGCGGAAGTGCGGCGTATTTTTGAACAGCATTAATTTGATCACGGACATATCAGGGGGAGGGCGCCCAGGTTGCCCGCGGGAGCGCAGTGTCCTGCCGGGATGCGGGATTTTGTGGGCAAGAGCCTATAACCGATAGGCGGTTAACGAGGCGACCCGTTTGAAGGAGGTCTTATGGACATTATCAGCGTGCCAGTCCGGAAACCGGATGATGTGAATGTGGTCTTGGGGCAGACTCATTTTATCAAGACCGTGGAAGATTTGTATGAGGCCATTGTGTCTTCCGCTCCCGGGTTGAAGTTTGGTGTCGCATTTTGCGAGGCGTCGGGCGCGTGCAAAGTGAGGGTGGAAGGCAATGATGAGGGGATGAAGGCCTTGGCCGCGGAGAACGCGCTCGGGATCGGGGCGGGGCACACGTTTATCATCTGCATGCAGAACGGGTTCCCGATCAATATTTTAAACGCCGTTAAAAGTGTTTGCGAGGTTTGTTCTGTCTTTGCCGCCACCGCGAATCCTCTGGAAGTGATTGTGGCGGATAACGGGACCGGCCGGGGGGTCCTGGGCGTGATCGACGGGATGAAATCGGCCGGAGTCGAGGATGAGCAGGATATCGCCTGGAGGAAGGATTTTCTAAGAAAAATCGGGTATAAACGATAAATGGATTTTCGCACATTACAAAAAAAGACATCCAGGGCGGCGGCCCGTTATGGCATGCTGTTTGCCTGTTTTCTGGTTGAGCACCTGCCCTTCCTCCTTGTGAAAGGGCTGCTGACCGTTATGCTGTCCGCCGCGTTCCGGTTGACGTTCCGCCTCAAGCGGATCGCCCGGGAGAGCCTGAAGATCGCGTTTGGCCAGGAGAAATCGGAAGAGCAGATCGAGCAAATTATCCATGACTGTTTCAAGACGATCCGTAAAGGGAGTATCGAGCTGTTGTATTTCTCCCGTTACCCAGAAAGAGTGGGCACGCTGTTTACCATGGAAGGGAAAGAGCACCTGGATGCGGCGCTCAAAAAAGGGAAAGGCGCGATCATGGTCACCGCCCATTTCGGGAATTTTCCTCTTATGATGCTGCAGATGGCGCAGAGCGGGTATGCCGTGAACGTGATCATGCGCCGCGCCAGGGATAAAAAGCTCGCGGATGTGATTTTAAAGATGATGAACCGGGAAAAGG
>Ga0116156_10004633_pt1 | contig 11604 bp, 7 predicted proteins | sample AD_UKC045_MetaG_FD_89891 | JGI IMG/M metagenome (GOLD analysis project Ga0116156, IMG submission 89891) | Active sludge microbial communities of municipal wastewater-treating anaerobic digesters from USA - AD_UKC045_MetaG | ecosystem: Engineered > Bioreactor > Anaerobic > Digestate | place: USA... | reverse complement strand
GGGCTGTTGCCCTCGACATCGGAGTCGAGCAGGATAAGCGGGACCGCGTGTTCCTTGTTAAAGCTGTAGACGTAATATTTCCAGAGCCGCAGGGAGAGCTCGCCGCCCTTTAAGGGTATCTTTATCACCGTGTCGAGGGGGATAAGGCCGGGGTATGAGTAGGGGTCCCAATTCGTCTCCTCGGGGACCTGGCCGTCCTTGAACCAGAAGTTCTGCTTGAAGTAGCCCTTTCTCCAAAGTATGCCTACCGCCGCCAGCGATATGTTAAGGTCGGCTGACGATTTTAAACTGTCACCCGCGAGCACCCCGAGGCCGCCGCTGTATATCGGCAGGTCCATTATCCTCTGGTCGATCTTGAACTGGAAGTAATAGTCCCTAATGCGCATGTTCGAGAAGATGTTCTGCTTCGGGAGTATGTTCGATTCCGAGACGGGGGAGGAAGATCTGAAGCTGTTGTATACGCTCGTAGCCAGCCCGTATTCCATGGAGAAATAGCCCACGGATTGCTCTTCCGGGGAGGAGAGGCGTTTTTCGGCCTGGACTATGCTCTTCAGCGGGAAGCCGAAGTATAGTTCACCTATTATGTCTTTCGAGTATTTTTCCTCGAACCGGCTGACTTTTACCAGCGAAAGGAATTCTTTAAGGGTGTCTTCCATATGGGTTTCCGAAACTCAACTGATTATACCGATTCTTTTCGATTTTTTCAATGAAATATGTTATATTATTGATACCTAAAATGGCGGATGAAACGGTCGCGACAAACAGGGAAGCCCGGCATAATTACCACATTCTCGAGTCCTTTGAGGCCGGAATCGCTCTCCAGGGGGCGGAGGTAAAGTCCTTACGGGACAAGAAGGCCAACCTAAACGACAGTTTCGCCAGGATAGACGAAGGCGAATTATTCATATTCAATATGCATATATCGCCGTATCCTCAGGCGGGCAGGTTCGCTCCCGAGCCGAAGAGGAAACGGAAACTGCTGATACACAAGGCCGAGACCAGGAAGATAGAAGGCCGTCTCACGCAGAAGGGCTTGACGCTTATCCCCCTTAAGGTCTATTTCACGAGGGGGCGCGCGAAGGTCGAAGTGGCCGTCGCGCAGGGCAAAAAGCTTTACGACAAACGCGAGGATATCAAACGCCGCGATTCCGACAGGGAACTGCGGCGCGAGATGCGCGGGAAAGAATAAGGGGGCGAAAGGCTTCGACTTAAGAAGCGAGTTAAGGGTTGCATGCCGAGGGTGTCAGGTGGCCTCGTTAAAACCTGGCAAAAAAAGTTAAACGCGAACGAACTCGCGCTAGCCGCTTAATTGCGGCACGTCACCCGGTTTTGCCTGCGCAGCCGGATGTGACGTCGCAGCAGGCTGGTTCCGTTCCTTTCGCCTTTGGGGAACGGGACGAGACAAATTAAAGGCTAGTCGTTGCGGTAGCGGGCCTGCTTACGCGCCCGCATCGGCGAAACGACAAATTGCAGGAAACGCATGTAGGAGCTCTTAGCAAGTGACTTAAGGACCGGGGTTCGAATCCCCGCGCCTCCACCATTGCAACCAATTCGAACCTTGTTCTCCTTCATTCAAGAGGGCCAAGGTTCGAATTTTGGTATATGCTATGTTATATAATAAATTATAAATATGGGAAAACAAACTTTTAATAAAAGATTTAAAAAAGACAATCTCATGTTTATGGCCATAATGGGATTATGGTTATTGATCGTTTTGTATTTTGATCCAAAGATATTCACAAATATTAATGAACAAGTACCCATATTGACATATGTGCTTATTTTATGTTTTGTATTGTTATTAAATATATTTTGGCTGTATGCAGTATACCACCTGACCATTAGCTTATTTTCTGTTTTTTGTAAAAGCCCTGAAATTATAAATAATGGTAAGAGAAGTACCAACGCAAGGATAGCGCTGCTTTATACAACAAAAAATGATTTCTCGAAAAATGCGGTGCTTTCATGCCTTGATCAGGATTACGATGAATTTGATGTTTATATACTTGACGATAGTACCGATGCGGATCAAATAAACCATATCGACCAATTTGTATTGCAGCGTTCAGAAAGAGTGTTTCTTGTAAGAAGAAATATAAAAGAAGGTTTTAAAGCCGGCAATCTGAACAACGCCCTCAATATGCTCAGCAACAATTATGAGTATTTTGCGGTTACCGATGCGGATGGAATATTGCCCAGGAACTTTTTATCGGGATTATTGCCATATTTTTCAATCGATAAATCAGTGGGTTTTGTACAAGCAAATCAAAGGTCCAATCCGCGGCAAACAAACAAATTTTCTAGGGACCTTTCTCTTAATACCGACCTTCATTGGAAATGCTATCTTCCGGCAAAGAATTATTTTGGATTTGTTATGTTTTATGGACACGGTGCATTGATACGAACCAGCGTATGGAAGGAGGTGGGAGGTTTTCCCGATACAATTACCGAAGATCTGGCATTTTCATCGATAATAAGAGAAAAGGGATACAAGGGAATATTTGTTGATAATGTAATTTGTTATGAGGAATTTCCCGAAAATTATCTAAAATATCGGAAAAGAAACGAGAGGTGGGTAAAGGGAACTACAGAATATCTTACGAAATGGTTTCCTTCACTTTGTTTATCCGGGAAAGTAGCGTGGTTTGAAAAACTCGATATTCTAATATCTGCAGGCGTTTTGTTAATGGCAGCGCCGTTCATATTATTTCTATTCATTGCTGCAATTATTATCCCGCTTTCCACCGATAATTTCGGGTTACATATACCTCTGGCAAATAATTTTATCCTGCCGTCTTATTCTATTCCATCGCATATTCCCATTCTAAAGTATGAACTGGATTGGACGAAGGGATTATTCTTGATAATGTCAGTTACGGCTTTTGCGCAAATTATCCCTGCAGTTTATTATTTGGCAAGTAATCCGGGGAAAATGTTCCGCTATTGCGCCCAGTTCACGTTTGTCTGCCTGTCGACGATTGTCGATTCCGCCGTTGGCATATTATCGTTTATGTTGACTAGAAAGAGTTATTTCCCAGTAACGGGTTCGACGGATATATTGATGAAAATAGAGAATGGCGCAACAAATTTATTGGAAATAGTATTCGCCCTTTTATTATGTATAGTAATGATTAAAACGTCGAATATCTGGCTATTCGGGATATCGTTCTCATTATTGTTGGACTCTCTTGTATATCGATATAGATGGGATTCGCGAGTTGTTTACTTATTGGTGCACGTTCCATTTTCAATTCTCTTGATTTTAATATTATGCTCTATCTTTTTCTGGCTGTAGTTCAATAAGAATAGTTCTTGACATGCATATGGCAGAGCGGTAGGATTGCTATCAATAAAGTTAGAAACGTGTCGAGTTTTGTTCTTTCCACTAATTTATCAAAACAAAGGAGCCCTCCCATGCGCAAGCTTAATCTCCTTTTATCGACAGCCGGTATACTCATCCTCTTGGTATTCTTGGTTGGTTTTGCCTCAACCCAGCTTCCCCAGGAAAGACTAGATTCCCTCAAGAAAGAAATTCCCACGGAATGGTGGGAAGGGGGTTGGGATAAGATGAGCCAGCTAGAAGACCTTAAGTCCCAATATCCCGACAATATAAGCATTCAAGCCCAGATCCAATACTACGTAGCTTGCCAGTATTATGCCAACAGGGACCTTCCTAGGGCCATACAGGCGTACCAGAGGCTTATTGATATCTATCCTTCGGCCTGGCAGGAATGCCAAAAAGCACAATTTGAAATAGGCCAGATCTATCTTTACCGCATGGATAAGCCCGATCAGGCCATTCTTGAGTATCAGAAGGCATCCCAGTATTACCCCAAGAGCTTCATAACCCCTATGACCAGGATAGGGATTGCTCGCGCTTATAAAAGACTTGGCCAATACGATACGGCTCTGCAGGAATACCAAGACACCCTCAATAATTACCCGGAATATAAGAAGGAAAGGACCCAGGCAAACCTGGATATGGCGGAGCTTTTGACCGAACAGGCCTTAACTAAGGGAACGGATGCTGTTACTAAAAAGGCAAGGCTTGAAGGAGCCCTCGCAGCTTCAAAGCGTGCTTTGCTCTCCTGCAATATAGAGGATGCAGAGCTCATGAAGCAAGCCATAGACGGCATATACAGCACCTTTACCTGTTTGGATTCAAATCAAACCAGGGCAAATCAGTTCGTAAGATTCCAGAAATACGGCCCGGAAGGGGAAGACGCCATTCCCGGGACACGCGATGATATAATAGATCCCTTAAGGGATCTCTGAAGATGAAGAGCTACTTCAAGATAGCCCTTATTCTGGCCTTCGGCATCCTTGTAGTCTTCCAGGTCAAGTCCTTCGCCACAAAGAATGCACAGCTTCAGAGCCTGTTATTGCAGCGCGAGATACAATCCTTGGAAATCCAGGCCAGACTCTCCAAAGCGCTAAAAGCCTCCGATGAAGTTTCATTAATAAATAAACTCACTTCTCTCTATGGCGAAGCGATTAATGACACAAATTCTACAAGAAATGAAAAGCTGAAGGCAAAAGATTCATTGGCCGAATTATTGTTTATATCAGGTCAAAAAGATTTAGCATATAGCTTAGCGTTAGAAAATTTAAACAATCAACCGCGAATGTATCGGTCATCGACTATTATATTTGCGATGACAAACGAGAAAGCAAGTGAGTATATAAATAACAGACAGTTCGATGATGCTATTTCAGAATGCCAGTATTTATTGAAACTACCTTTATGTGAGGGCTATCTTGCCGCGACGGAGTATGAAATGGGCAGAATTTATGGCATGAAGGGTGATAACAAATTGTGCATCGAAGCCTACCAACGGCTTGCTGATAATTACCCGTTTATTCCTAACTGGGCATCGCGTGCATACCTCTCAATGGCTGAAAAGTACGTTAAAATGGAAAACTACGCAAAAGCAACAGAAAGCCTGAATTTGCTCGTTACTAAATATCCCCATACCCGTTATTCTGCAAAAGCCAAAGCACTACTGAATAAGATGAGCGGGAAAACGAATGATTAATAATACGAAGAGATCTAAATTGAGCAACCATTCAAGGATTTATCGAATCATACTCCTGTTGTTATTTATTATTGTATTCTGGAATTCAAAAGTATTTGCGTATTTTCTTGTTGATGTAGAAAGCGATCCAAAGTACATAAAAGCAAATGGTACGTCAACATCTACAATTACGGCAACCGTAACAATAGGCCAGACAGGTGAACCAAAAGCAGGAGCGTTAGTAATATTTATGGTCGGCGATTATGGATCGGTAGATCCAGTTGTTGAAACCACCGATGAATATGGTAAGGCCCAGACAACGTTTACATCCGATACAACTCCCGCATGGGCGCCTATTACTGCGCAGGTGACCGCTTCGATGCCCGGCTGGGAATATAGTTTGACATATATAAGGACCATATACGTTTGCATGGTTAAAATTGGTTTGCAGGTTTCAGATTTATTTGGTTCCGTAGAAGAGGCAGCAGAAGAGAACCCCGGCGCATACATTCATCGCAATATTGATAATGACAATGCGAATACTGACGGCAATGGCAGCCCAATAAATGATGAAACGGAGGATACGTTATCAGTTGAAAACGAAAATGACTTAAATAGTATATCAATTGATTTACAGCCTGCTGATATTTATGAAGGCACAGTGAAGATATGGAGGACAAATACCAAAGCGAGGGTATGGAGTGATTCGGGGAAAGGCGCCGCGAATGCAGTTGTGACTAATTCTACATATAAAATGTGGCGTCTATATGATGAAACCGAAAGAAGCGACTTTAATGATAAAAAAACTCATTTATTTGTGGAAGGTTATCTCAATACAGGGAATACGCTTCTTACGGCTGAATTCCGGCCTCCTGAAGGGGCGGTTTTGGATTGTGATAAGGTTAAATGTAATTTTATAGCGACTATGTGTGGATGGCAACCAAAACCATTACAAAGAATAAAAATGGAACAGGACTTTGAAAACCTAATACATTGTGAATGGAGCATTAGAGAAGAGGATAATAGTAACTATAATTGTATTGCTTGGTCGGTGGGAGAAACAGATGCTGTATATTGGATGAATCCAGTCGATAGCCCTCGTGGCGATGGCGATAGTGTTATCGAAGTATCCGACTTTGACGCCTTATACGATTATTATAACTTCACCACTACTTCCGACATAAATGAGGCAACGATAATTCTCTATAAAAATACGGGTAAAGCATCTCCTTCTAATCCTGACGGCATAACCCATGCAGCCAGAAAGTTGCAGGGTTGCTCCTGCGGCGCCGGTAAATGGATTATGTTTGAAAGTAAACTTGGACCAACGGAGAGAATAGAACATCGTCGCGACCAGTTAAACGGAACTAATTATGGAGAACCTTTCAGATATTACAAGCCAAAACCTTAAGGGGATAAGATGAGAAGAAAATATGAAATTATATTTATGATACTTATATTTATATGCATTTGGTTCATCGATGCTAAAGCTCAAGAGAATATAAAGTCATTATTTGAGGAAAAATATCAAAGTTGGAGAGAATATATCAAACAACCACAAATAAGAAGACAATCTGCAGATGAGGCCTTTATAGACAATAGATCTTTTAATGAAATTGTTGCTCTTGGAATTTCCGCAATACCTTATATTGTTGAAAAGTTGGAAGCAGATATAAATAGTAATAATCGGCTCATTTATGCTATGCAAAAGATCACAAAGAAAAAGTTCACCTTAACGAGAGTTGGAGATAATGAATGGGAAATAGAGGATTTCCCCGGTTTTAAAAGAGAGCTTGGCAATCAAGGTCAAGCTAGGTTATGGATTGAATGGTACCACTCTGGTCGTGTCCAAACTCCGCAACGTTTCAGTCAGCTTTACACCGACTGGATAAAACTCATAAAACAAGGCAAAACCAATGAAGCTAATGCGAAATATCAGAGAATATGCGATCTCGGCATAGACGCCCTCCCCTTAATTATGCAGCAAATAGAAAAAGGAGATAAAGATCTTGTTCCTGCAGCCTCCTATCTTACAGACAACAACATAAAACCCGACACCAAGCCGTCCGATTGCCTCAATTGGTGGAACAATAATAAGGATATGTGGACATTACCGCCCGTCGAATAATTAAATTCATCTAAACGGAGGAGTCCTCCTAATCCCGATAATATAAGCGTTAAAAGCCAGATCCTGTATGCAGAGAATCGTTATATAGCTAAACATTACTGCCCAAGCGGAGTGAAATACCTAATAGATATTTTCTAGGTGCTATTATCTTAATTATAAATCTAAATAATTCTTGACAACATGAAAACCAGGGAATAGAATGACACAAGAAAGTCGAAACGTTTCGAGTTGTTCTAGTATGTAACCGCCACATTCGAGCAACCTTCCAAAGGTTCTTGCATGGTTCCGACAGACACGAAGCGGCCTCAAAAAAATCCCCTGATGTATCAAATCGTTTTATTCCTCTGGTTATGCGCCATACTGTATTTCGACCCGCGTATATTGGCTCTTACGATAGGCCCCGAAAATATCGCCGCAAAAATCTCGGTTATTATCTTCACGCTCCTGCTCAATCTTTTCTGGTTCTACGCGTTTTATCATTTGGTTATAATCGTATTTTCGTATTTTAAGAATGCGAACGGAAAGCCCGTATCATGTGATATGTTCTCAAGCGCCACTCCTTCGGTTGCTTTATTGTATACCACTTGCAATGATTTCAATGAAAACGCGGCGCTATCATGTCTTGGTCAGGAGTACGGAAATTATCATACTTTTATATTGGACGACAGTGACAACAAGGAATATAGAAAGAAAGCGGATGATTTCGCGTCGCTTCATGCTAGTAAAGTTACCGTAATACGGCGTCCCGATAGAAGAGGTTATAAAGCCGGGAATCTGAATTATGGCATGAGCAGAATAAGAGACTATGAGTATTTTAGCGTCTCTGACGCGGACACGATATTACCTTCCGATTATATAGAGAAGCTCCTGCCGTATTTCAACAGTCCCGATATAGCTTTCGTACAGTCGCGGCAGGAATTCAACCAAGGCCAGAAACCGGCATTCGCACAAGGGCTCGGTTACCAGATAGAGCTTCACTGTGACCATTATCTAAAGACAAAAGAAATTTATGGTTTTGTGATGTTCTATGGTCACGGTGCTTTGATGCGCTCGGATGTGTTAAAGGAGATCGGAGGATTTCCTGAAGTGGCGACGGAAGACCTCGCGTATTCCATGTTGATCAGGCAAAAGGGATACCGCGGGGTATACGCGCATGATGTCACCTGTCTCGAAGAATTTCCCTCAACGTTCCGCCAATATCGCAAAAGAAGCGATAAATGGATAAAAGGGACCGCCGAATGCCTCATCAAGTATTATCCGTCGTTTTTCAGGAACAAAGACGTTAGCGGGGTCGAGAAATTCGACGTATTCGTTTCGGCGGCAAGCCTATTACTCGGCCTGCCGTTTGTGGCGCTTCTCTTAATGGTTGGAATGGTTCTGCCGTATTTCTATTATCATTTCCAATTCCAGGGCCCGATGTTCAAGATGCCGCTTTCCTATAACGGCACATTTCTCGGGGTCTTGGCCGGTATCTCAAGCAACCTCTTCTGGAGATGGGATTTCTTCCTTATGCTTTTACTGACTTTGGCAGCGCCCATTCTTCCGGCTATACATAAAGCGATACGCGACCCGATAGGGAAGTTTCGGTTTATTGTAATGTATACGTTCGTATTTTACGCGACGCAGGTCAGCTCGGCATTCGCGCTCATTTCGTATTTATGGAGCAGGAAAGCTGAATTCCCCGTTACCGGCGACATTGGCGGAAAGCGGGCGCCTGATAAAGCCATCATTATGACGGAATTGCTGTTCACGCTGGCCTTCCTGTCGATAAGCGTAATCACAAGAAACGTCTGGTTTTTATCTTTTGCCGCTGGAACGTTCGCCGGCTTGCTCATATTAAAGCTCGGCTTCGAAAATAGATTGGTCAGGATATCGGCATATATCCCGATAATAATTTTAGCGATAGTAATAATGTTCATCGGCAAAACGCTTCAATAACAAAAGGAGGCGGAAGTGAAAAGGAAGATATTATTAGTCGCGGCCGTACTAATGTTGGGAACCGCTTTGCTGGCCGGATACGAATTAACCGATGACGTAGTGGCTTTCCGCGCGCTCGAAGAAGGGAATTTCCAGGGCGCGCTTGAGCTATATATCAAGAATAGCAATCACTCCGGGGCGGGTATGGCGTACCTCGGTTTGAAACGTTTCGATGACGCAAAGGCGAATTTCGAGAAAGTAAACGACCTTTCGGGTATAGGATTAGCCTATTGCGGCAAGCATCAGTACGATGAGGCGATCAAGGCCTTCGAGCAGAAGGGCGACAACTCCGGCCTTGGCCTCGCTTATTGCGGCAAGAGAGATTTCAACGCCGCCAGGGGATATTTTAAACAGGCGAACGATTACTCAGGCATGGGTTTAGCGGCTCTCGGAGAAAACAATACGGACGAAGCGAGGGAATGGTTTGCAAAAGTGGGGGATAAAGGCGGCCTCGGTCTAGTCCTCCTGGCTGAGAAGAAATATGGCGAAGCCGTCAAAAGCTTTACCGCCATAAAGGACAATTCCGGCCTCGGTCACGCTTATTGCGGAAAGAAAGATTACGATTCCGCGATGACGTATTTCAGGAAGGCCAACGATCTTTCAGGGCTCAGTCTCGCTTATTCGGGCAAGAATATGTATACCGAGGCGATAAGATACGCCACCGAGGCGAACGATTATTCCGCTCTGGGTCACGCGTATCTTGGCAAGCATGACTATAAAAACGCCCTCGAAAGCTTCACAAAAGCCAACGACCTTTCCGGCATAGGTTTTGTCTATTGCAAACAAAAAGATTTCAGCAAAGCGGCTCAATACGCGAAAGAAGCCAACGACCTCTCTCTGCAGGGGCAGATATATCTCGGCGCGGGAGATTACAAGGCCGCGGAAGATTGCTTTACGGCCGCCAACGATCTCTCCGGCCTCGGTTTGGTTAACCTGAAGAACAAGAAATTCGATAAGGCGAAGGAGTGTTTCACCAAAGCCAACGACAATTCAGGCCTCGGATTTCTTTACGGAGAGATAGGCGATTACTCCAAGTCGGAAGAGTATTTCACCAAAGCCAACGACAATTCAGGCCTCGGCAGGATGGCCCTTAAAAGAAAGCAGTTCAACGAGGCCATCGCTCACTTCAAGAAATCCAACGACCTCGACGGCCTCGGCGACCTTTATTGGCAGTTGAGAGGTTATGATAAGGCGATAGAATGTTTCAAAGCGGTGGGCGATGACGTCAAAGTAGTCCAGGCGTTGCGCGAAAAGAAGAGAAGGGACCCCGTAACGAATAAGGTCAGCTATTACGGCGCGGAAGAGGCCATCGCTTACGCTAAGGCGAAGATAGAAGAGGGGAAATTCGTCGCGCCTTTGCACATAGAGATAGGGCATATATACAGCTCGCGTAACGATTTCGAGAACGCGTTGAAGGAATACGAAGCCGCCCTGAACAGCGATACCTATTACGCGGCCGACGCGCTCTTCTGGATAGGTAAGACGCGGTATCAGCAGAAGAATTATCAGCTCGCTAAAGAATCCTTCAGCGTTCTTGTTGCGAAATACCCGTATCACCGCCTATCGTATGAGGCGCGGGGCGCGATAAAATATTTGGAGAGATCCGGTAAGATCTCCGCGGCTCTGCCCGCGAGCAATTATTGCGGACCCCATGCTTTGAATCTGCTTCTTGGCAATTACGGGATAAAAGCCGCGACCGAGGATATCGCCAAGGCAGCGGGGACGGATAAGGAAGGAACCACCATGCTCGGTCTTATCCGGGCCGCGAAACAGAACGGTTTGGAACTCTCCGCGTTCAAGATTGATTCGGGCAATCTCAGGGAATATGCCGGCAAAGCCGTCCTCTTTATAAATAACTCCCATTACGTGTATTTAAAAGAAGTCAGGGCGGCCGGAGTGCTGGTTACCGATAACATGTCGGACGCGTATATGACATTCAGCGCCCTGGACAGATGCTGGCAGGGACAGATCATCGCCGTAAAGACAGATCCAAGCATTAAGGAATTCGCTTACGACGAATTGGCAAGCATAAAAGGCGGAAACCGCCGAGCGTCAGAAGGCGGGACCACAAAAAACGATCCGGGATTATATCCAAATGGATCATTGCCGCTGGATTATGGAAAGCTTGGTCCGATTATACCGGCAGATTATATTGTGCAAAATAATCTTAATTTCTCAGGAACCGGACATAATCCTCGTCAAGATGGCGGCATGGAAACAACCCTCATGGGTAGCAATATGTATGGAGTTGGAGGCCAAAAATGTAGTGATACAAATGATCCGGTATCAATAACGGGCGGCCAGGTTATCATACCAAAAGAAGATATATTTATTCCTTGCAGGGGAAGAAAGCATGGCATCAATCTCAGTCTTACAAGGACATATTCTTCGAGCAGCGAAGTAGACGGGAAGATGGGCTTTGGTTGGGCGCTTGCGCATGACGTTAAGCTGAAAGTAATTCCCGCGGAAGGCGATACCCCTCAG
>Ga0116156_10004632_pt1 | contig 11604 bp, 13 predicted proteins | sample AD_UKC045_MetaG_FD_89891 | JGI IMG/M metagenome (GOLD analysis project Ga0116156, IMG submission 89891) | Active sludge microbial communities of municipal wastewater-treating anaerobic digesters from USA - AD_UKC045_MetaG | ecosystem: Engineered > Bioreactor > Anaerobic > Digestate | place: USA... | reverse complement strand
TTCGAGGAGCTGATTAAGCTGCGTGATACCTTGTAGGATGTCCTTGGTACCTTTCTTGAAGAGTTTATCCTCAACTGCGGCTGTAGGAGTCTGAAACTGATGAGTTTCAACTTCAGCCTGGACTCGAGCCTGTTGAACAGCTGCTAGAGGATTGATAAGTGTAGCAGTAGCTGCAGTCTCTCCTCGCTGGATTTCAGTATAGAAATTCATAAGCTGACCAACATTGGCTTCCGCTACGCGAGACATAATAACATCTCGAAGTTCCTGCTTGAGGTCTCGATTCTGTTTGACCTCTTTCATGCTATCTGTAACAAACTCTGTGAGAGCGGTTTCTACAGCATAAACAGGGTCATCTATTCGTACATTAGAAACTGCTGCTGATTCTTGAGACATACCACCCTCTAATTTTTCAAGAATTTCGATTGCTTTCTGAGACATGGGATTACTCATCATCCTTTGCGCTTCGCATTTTCATGCGGTCGGCAATATAGTTGAGGAACGACTGAAGCTGCTGCATCCGAATGCCGTATTTGATTGCTGGGATATCATTATCGCCCAAAAGCTCTTTGATATCCTTCCAAGGCTTACCCTCTATGTTCTTGTAGTAATAGCAGATGGCGAGCTGAATAGTATCCTTGAAGTCCTCTTTCTTTGGAAAGGTCACCGTTCTGCCATCTAGAAGAGTAAGCAAGTCCGTAAACTTATCTAGACCTAAAAGATCATATACTTCAATTAAAGAGAGAAGAGACTCATCCTTCTCCGCATTCTTAAATAGGTGTAGACGTATAACGTCCTCAATAATCTTTTTAGACTCGTCTGTCTTGATAGTTTCTCGTAATCGCTGCTGAAAAACAGACCTGGCGCTTTCGTACATGTAGTTCCTCTCCCGGTGTAATAGTTAGTGGTACGAGAAACAATCCAGAATTATACTAATGTATATGTAGTCGGAGGAATTCTTAATGTCTATATCTACGCAATACTTTTCTGTCTCAATAGAAGACGGGGACTCTCAAGGCATATATTGTGCATACTGTGGGAAGAAGATCGTTCCTACTCGAGACGAGGACTCGGAGGGCTTCGTATTTCAATGTTCCTGTATAGATGCACACCGAGAGCGAGAGCTATATGAACAGCGAGCTGCTGCTGAAACTGAATTAGACGAGTTCTTAAGTAACAAGTCTGGGACTATGGAGATCAACGAGCTTCGTACTCGTATTGTTGTATACGAGCAACATATACATGAAATGAAACGCCGGCTTCAAGAGCTACTTAATGCTGCAGCGGGGGTTGAGGAGAAGCCTGGTGTTTCGGAATTACACGTTAATCTTAATTCACTAGCAGCCCTTCGTGGCGGTAAGAATCCTCACCTAGCGCTAGAAGAGGATCAGCCTACAGAGGTCCTCGACACGGTTCTTGAAGATATAGAGGTACAACAAAAAGCTCTTCAAGAACACCTAGATACGATGAATCCTCTGCCTGTAAGTGAAGAATTCACTCTCGACCTCGATACAGAGTTTGGATTATCTGAGCTGCTACCCAGCATCGATATCGAAAATGTAGAAATGGATGAGTTTTCTTAAGTAGTAGCTGTATATTATATACGTAGCGAGAATCTCGCTGCGCCTCCTTCCCTCCATACCCGCCGCGTTCCTCGGCGGGTATTTTTATGTAAGAAAAGAACATCTGTGACTTATATTTACAATATGTCTTTATCAACTACTAGTCGGATGATTACAGCTTGTCCAAAGTGTCAAGCTAAAAATGAAGTAATTGTCGGAAGTTTCTTCAATGCTATAACAGGTCTGCAGGAACGCAAGGTAGGTCGATGTGTTTGTTCTAGCTGTAAGCACGTCTGGGACTTCGATGAAGAGGAAAATCGCAAGGCGCAGCAAAAGGCACTAATCTATCGACACGGGTTAAATGATCTAGCTGCTGAGGTGCATGAAATTGCCAAGTCTAAAGGTTGGTGGGACGAGGAGAAGTCATTTGGTGACTTAACCGCGCTCATCCATTCAGAGATTTCTGAAGCCTTTGAAGAGTACCGAAATCACCACAAGCCAGATGAAACATATCTCAACGATGCTAAGCCAGAGGGTATTCCTATTGAGCTAGCTGATGCAGTCATTCGTATATTAGATGTCTGCGCAAGGTATAATATTGATTTTGATGCTGCTGTGCGGCAAAAGATAGAGTTCAATAAGACTAGGCCCACTAAGCACGGTGGGAAGAAACTGTAGGAAGGAGAAACAATGCCGAAGAGTTTGACGTATTCGGAGAAGGCTCGCGAGAAGCTTTTCCACGGTGTAGAGCAGCTTGCTAACGCCGTCGCCGTAACCCTAGGACCGCGAGGTCGTAATGTTATCATTGATCGTAAGTTCGGGTCGCCCCTTATTACGAAGGATGGTGTTTCAGTTGCGAAGGAGATCGATCTAGAGGATCCATATGAGAATATGGGAGCTCAGCTCATCAAGGAAGCCGCAACCAGGACGAATGATCTAGCGGGGGACGGTACAACCACTGCCACCGTGCTTGCGTACGCCATCGCTAAGGAAGGCGTAAAGATGGTTGCCGCTGGTTACGATCCCATCTCTATTAAGAGAGGCATCGACGAAGGCATCAATGCAGCAATCGCTAGTCTTGACGAGATTCGTCAGGATGTCAGTACTAAGGAAGACATTCTTAACGTCGCTTCTATCTCTGCTAACGGGGATACCGAGATTGGTCAACAGATTGCAGATGCGATGGAGCGCGTTGGGAACGACGGCGTTGTGACCGTTGAGGAGTCCCGTACCGTCGACACCTACGTCGAGTATGTCGAGGGTATGCAGTTCGATCGCGGTTACATGTCTCCTTACTTCGCTACCGATGAACACATGACGGCTACTCTTGAGAATCCGCTCATTCTTGTCACAAATCGTTCCATTGGCAATATCAAGACGATTGTGCCGCTCCTTGAGATGGTGCAGCGTGCAGACAAGCCGCTTCTTATCGTCGCGGACAACATTGAGGGCCCGGCTCTTCAGGCTCTCATCATTAACAATCTTAAAGGAGTGCTTCACTCTTGCGTCGTTCGTAGCCCCGGTTATGGAGAGCGCAGGTTCGAGCTTCTCAAGGACATCGCCATTCTGACCGGCGCTAAGTACGTCGACGAAGATGCTGGTGATGAGTTCTCCTCGCTGTCGCTTAACGACCTCGGTAAGGCCGAGCGCGTTAAGATTACTCAGGATTCGACCACCATCATTAACGGTCTTGGTGGAGAAGAAGCTCTCAAGGCTCGCATCGATAACCTTCGTATGCTCGCTGATGAGGCTACTTCGGACTACGATCGCGAGAAGTATCAGGAGCGCATTGCAAAGCTTTCTGGCGGAGTCGCCATCCTCAATGTTGGCGCAGCTTCCGAGGTTGAGATGAAGGAGAAGAAGCATCGCGTTGAAGATGCTCTCTCTGCTACGCGTGCTGCTCTTCAGGGTGGTATCGTTCCTGGCGGCGGCCTTGCTCTCATTAAAGCTCGGACATCAATTGCTAGTCGAGACTTTGATGTCAATGTTAACGACGGGCACCTCGCTGGCTTCCGAATCGTTCTCAAGGCTCTCGAAGAGCCAATGTGGAAGATCGCAGAGAATGCCGGTGTGAGCGGCGACGTTATCGTTGCTACTGCTAAGGAGCGCTGTGATCCGAAGTACCCGATAGGCGTAAATGCTAAGACTGGTAAGAAAATTCATACAGGATATAATGCTGCTTCTGGGGATTGGGTAGATATGTTTGAAGCAGGTATTATAGACCCGTACAATGTTACTCGCGCCGCTTTGCAGAATGCAGGTTCAGTTGCAGGTATGCTTCTCACTACGGAGTGTGCTATTGTAGCTCTTCCTGAGAAGCAGGAGCCGCTGCCTCCTATGCCTCAGATGTAAATAATAAAAAGTAAAGATAAGGGGGCTTCGGCCCCCTTTCTCTTTATACTATAGATGGAGGATTTTATGGCAGGTGGATCAATTCGTTCAGTACGAATTAAAGAAGTATTTCAAGTTCGCGTCACACCTAAGCTCAAGTGGCCTTACAAGAAACTCGCAGTCAACTTTGACTCTCAGCTAGTCTTCCCAGAGTTTTCTCTAGCTGAAAAGTTTGTTCCGTACTATATTCGAGAGCTTCTTGAAATGACGTTGCTTGATCCAAAGCAAGAATACGAAGCAGGAGTTATTAAGCTCACTGTATATGATGGAGTGGAGGAAGTAAAATGAGCGATGTACATGTAGATAGAGCAGCAGCGATGGATAATAAGGAAGTAAACTTCCCTGAGCTCTATGAAACAGCTGTTCGTAAGATTGAGGATTCGTTTAACGTCCCGGCTGAGGTTCAGGAGAAACTTCACGCTAAGAGAGCGTTCGGTGTTAAGAAATATGGTGAGCGATCCTTTCAGGGTTCGTTTACCAATGCAATGAATACGCCGTGCTTCGACGACTTACTTGAAGAGCTGATCGACTCGATCAACTATGCTCTGCATATCCAGTTTAGAAATATCTTCAGTGCACAGGGAAAAGATTTTGAAGATGAGTCCGAAAAGATCTTAGCTACCCTTATTATAACTTACAACCAGGTCAATGCACTTCGAAAGCAAGGGTCCAAGAAGTGAGTAAAGTAATCTATCCGCTTCGGTTCTTTACGCGGCTTCCTCCAGTAGCTCAAGCGTTGCAGAACATTCCGGACTCGGCTACGGTTGATGCGACTTCTCCTCCTAATGCGTATCTTCTTCCTATCTGCCCGGTATGTAATACCGGCGAAGGTATCGTACGGGAGGAAAATGACGACATGCAGCGGTATCGTTGCGTAGTTTGTAACAGGTCGACACCATACAAGGCTACGATAGAGGAAGCGGGCGAAGCTTGGTCTGCATCTCTAATCTCGGAAGGAACACCCGAGACTACTAATTAAACATGACATTTTCAATTGGCGATATGGTCTTTGTACCTAACATTTGTTCTATGCAATCAATGGTGTACTATGGGGAACACCGGTCGGAGCTAACATGTCCTTGTACATGGAAGCACAACCGGGCTGTAGTTACTCGGCTACATGGTAATTTTGTGCACGTAGCCGATATTCTCGACGCTAATCATAGGACAGCATTCTATCATAAAGATATTACTCTCGTACAGAGAGCTGGAGCAGAAGATGGAGCAGATTAAGAAAGAGCTCTCTGTAGGCACAATCATTACAGATGGTCAGTACATTCTCGGCTGCAGACCCTATGGGCGTAAAGATAAGGAGCACTCGTATGACCTTCCTAAAGGACATTGGGAAGATGGGGAGACGTATCTTGAGACGGCTGTTCGAGAATGTAAAGAGGAGACCAATTTCGATCTCTGGCCTGATCATCTTGTTGATCTTGGAAAGTATGAATATATTCCCACAAAAGACCTCTACATTTTTCTCGTTGCTCTTGATTTTATGCCTGAACTTAGTACTCTAAAATGTACAACATATTTTGAAATGGACGGGAAGAAGGTTCCCGAAGTTGTCTCATACAAGCTTATTCCTATCACAGAGCTTCAGTGGTTCTTCAAGTCCTTAGAGCCTATTGTAAAGAAAGCTCTTGAGACTTTTGATTCAAATATCGAAGAGGATGCCGAAGCTATCGTAGCTCTTCCTGATGCATTTAGCGACGATGCGCAGCTCAATGAGAAAACATATGATACCCGCGGAACAGGTTTGCGGGAAGAGGTAGTGACCCCTATAATTTATAGAGACATCGAGGCCTGCCGAAGGTACGTATCTCGAGGTGAAGCTGTTGTAAGTACTCCTGGCCCTTCAATCATAGAGCACATACACGAGCACCAGCAGCAGCTAGGTGTTAAACTAGGCCAATTAAGATATGTCGAACGGTATGACGAGGTTATTAAAGAGCAGCAGGCTGAGCTTGCTAGGTATCCTCAGCTTGCTAAAGGTATTCATCTCTACTCCGGTGATCTTTTTGCTCTCTTAGAGCATCTTAAGTCCAAAAAAATCGATATTGGCTTTATAGACTTCGATGGAACCGATTCTAGTTATCTTACCACTCAAACAATATCAACACTAGCAAGTTATTCAAAATGCTTTTTTCTAGCAGGAACTACAAGAGGACTAAACTTCGTTCGCCGCGGACGGCCTAACTCAAAGCTAATGACATACCCTGGCGGCGGAGCTCAGAACCCGATTCGAACTAAAGTAAAGCCGCGGTATGTCCAGTGGCTCGATACGCTATATAGAAACGGCTATAAGTTCTCGGCTACCACTTGGTTAAATAATAGTGATCCGGAGCATGGACGAGGAGCTCCGATGCTTGGTCTCTTATTTTGTCCTAGTCTACATCAGTGTTCTTTTAAGCTAGTATTGAAAGCTACTACAGCCAACGAGTCTTTCAAGGTTCACGATTATTAGTTTGAAACTAAAGACTTCCCTACTCTTCGACGATAGAAAAGGTATATTAACAGCATATGGTAGCACTACACACTCTAACGCTCGATCACTTCATGTGCATAGAACATGCTGAGTTTGATTTTTCGAATAATTACATAACTGTATTCTATGGTCCAAACGGGTCTGGGAAGAGCTCTATTTTTGAGGCTATAGCTTTGTGCTGGACAGAGCGCCGGAGAGGTGACTCCTTTAAGGACTTCATCATGCACGGGTCAGATTCAGCAACTGTTGTTTTGACTGCTGCGATTCATGGGGAACCAATTCGTTTCGATATCGAGATTCTCGATAAAAGAGGACTCGCTCCTTTTCAGCGAACGATTACGTACAAGGGTCAGAAATATACCAACTCTGAGTGTACCGCTCTTCTTGCTTCTTTCGATATTGACTACCTTCAGCACATCATGTTCTCGATGCAGGGTGAGAATAACATTACAGATCTTCGTCCAGCTGAGCGAACGAGGCTGCTGAAGCGTATCTTTAATTTTGAATTCGAAGCACAGCTTAGCCAAATTGATAAGTTTATTGAACAAGAAGAGCAGAATATGATAGTTCTCAAAACGAGATATGATGTTCTCTCTCACTCTAAGTTTGACTATGAAACAGAAGCCCCGGTGCTACCAGCGCCAGAGGTACATAAAGCTCAGACTCGAATCAGAGAAATTGATAATCAGCTTCGAGTAGCTGAGCAGAGAGCTCTACTTCAGGAGGAGACTATTAAGCGACTTGAAAGTATCCGAACAGCTTTAACCTCTGCACAAACTCGTAAAGCCGCCATCGATGAAGACGTTAAAACACTCTCATCAACTATTTCAAGGCTACAGGGGGACAAGGCAAGGTACGCCGCAGCAATCACCGCGCTAGCCGATCCAGATGTACTACGTAAAGAGATTGAAGAAAAGAAACAATCTATTCAGTCATTAACAAGTCTGGTAGAGCAAAATAAGTCTCTTCTAACTGAAAAAGCTTCTACGTTACAATCATGGCAGCGCGACACTATCGAGCTTCGAACCCATATTAGCGCACATAAGCAAGGTAAGTGCCCTCAGTGCGGACAAGATACGCATCCAGAATCTGTTCCGAAGCTTGAAACCCGTCTTGTATCTATCACTACAAAGTTCGATGAGCTCAATGCCCAGAGAACACAATTAGAGACTGATACTAAGGTTGCTGAACGAAACATCATTCAGTTCCAGACAGACATCCCAAATCTAGAAGAGAAAATTACTCAGTCTGGTGCTATGAAGACGCAGTATCAGACAATCCTAAAAACCGTAGAAGAGAATATCACTCAAACACAGTCGACGTTGAATACTCGGCAGCACTCTCTAGAGGATGTAGATAAGCAGATCACGGAGTTTAATGGTCAAATAAGTGAAATTCTTCCTCAGCTTACGAGGTCTATCCCGGTAGACGCTCTTCGAACAGAGAAGGGAGAGCTGGAAGCTAAGCTTCAAGCAGACAATACTACGCGCACCCAGAATGATGTCGTTAAGCGTAAGAATGTAGAAACAAAAGTTCGAGAAGAGGATAATAAGAAACAGCTTGCTGAGTTGAATAAGCAACAAAATGATTTACTCGCTGTAATTAACAACTATAGAGATGCTAAGCGTATTCTTGAAGTAGAGCTTCCGAACTATATCATAGTTAAAGCTTGTTCTAAGCTTGAGAAGCACATCAATCACTTTATCTCAGAAGTTAAGCCAGGGATGGTAGTGCGGCTATTCCAAACTCGTTCAGGTGTAGAATTCTTCTATTCACCTACTGGTGAGGTTGCTGATCCAGAGGACTGGACATCTACGAAGATGGCATCGGGCTTCGAGCGCGAATTGTTATCAGCAGCTTGGAGAGTAGCTCTTGCTCGTGCATATAGCTTAGATGCTCTAATGCTCGACGAGGTGGATAGCGCTGCTAATACGTTCTCATCCGAGAAGATGTTTAGAGAAATTGCTAATCTAGTTGGATTCGAACAATTATTTATCGTTAGTCATAAACCTGAGGTGGTAGATATTCTTTTACAAGAGAATGATCGAGTTACCGCTTATTATGCCTCAGAAGGTACCTTCACTCGTCAAGAGTACTAATTTATATACTAGCGAGGGGAGAACTCATGTCAAGACTTACCGAAGGCCGTAAAGCAAATATTTTGAAGATGCTATCGCAGCTTCATGCGTATCTAGCTCGATACGATGATCTTGATAAAGCGGAAACCCACTTCCAACAGCGCATGGAAGATGCTGGGTGTTCGGATATGTATGCAGTTATTGACGAGGTTCTCGATGTCGTTGATACCGCAAAGAAGTCCGAGAAAGCTAAGCTTCTAAATAAGATTTACAAAGCATACTTTCCTAAGTCTGCTAAAGCTGAGCCAGCTACAGACGAAGAGGTTGAATCCGCAATGGATAGTCATCATCTCGATGGCGTAGGTGAGGAAGCAATTGAAGACGAAGCGGAAACGTCAGAAGCTTCTGAGGAACCTACAGAGGAAGATGAAGAGCCTGGGGAAGATGAAGACGAGGGAGTAACTCTCGGCGACGTTCGTAAACCAGAAGAGGATTATGTAGCTGCTGCTGCGAATGGTGGTAGCGATGATGAAGTCGAAGACGAAGAGAAACCCGAGGAACTAGAAGAAGGGCTACTGAGCCTCGCTAACAATGCTCGTATTTTAGGTAATATGAAGCACACATCAGTTATGACAGATGCAGAACTAGATAAATTGTATAACGATGCTATCCGACCAGAGTATCGAGAGATTGATCCCAGTATTACAGATGAGCTTCATAGAGCCGTCGCCGCTGCTAAGAAGGGCGGGGTAGGTGAAGATGAATTTTTTGAGCGCACTATTAAGCAGGCTAGATTCTATTCTAAGAAGCTTCGCGAAGACCTCGATGAAATCGATGATTTTGAAGATGACGGGGATATGGATCGATACGAGGACAGTTTTGCAGATGATGTAGATCTGTTTAAGCGAGACAGCGCTGCAGGAATTGAAGATGACCTAGACTTCTCGGATGAAGAGAGTACCGACGAGGATTTTGACGAATTCGATCCTGCACTAGAGTCGGAAGATGAGATGGCAGATTTTCCGGTTCCATCTCAGGCTGAAATGGGTAACTTTCCAGTAGGTCAAAACGAGTCCCTGCAGGAAGCTGCCGAAGATCTGATTGCTGATCTCATCGCTTCCGGTATCGATAACGACGAAGATCTAATTGAAGCTATTATTCAAGAGCTCTCGGATCCTGAGCATCCGATGGAGCGAGGGATGGCTTCGGATATTCTTGAAAGCTACTACGAGATGAATGACCCTGCTAATGAAGAAGCTACCGAAGGCGATATGGAGCAGGAGTATGAAGACATGGTTGCAGAGGGATATCCCGATGCAGATATCATTCAGAAGTTAACCAAGAAGTACGGTCTCACTCGTCACGAGATTGAGATGTCCCTTGGCGGTGCAATGACTCGTACTAGAATGCCTGAACCAATAGACGAAGTAGATGAGGTAGATGAATACCCTACTGTAGATGACGAAGAAGATGAATTCGAACCTGAGGAGGGTGAGAATGGCCTCCCTTTCTCCGAGAAGGAATAGATGACGAAGAAGATGAGGGTGATACATCATCCTTTGTCAAGCCCGGTCCTCGTTCCTCTCGTGCTGCTCATCCAGAGGCTATGGATGTCGTAAAGGATATCTGTGATAAGATAGGGTGCAAGCCTAAGTTTATTAACTCCGGAGCTAGGGGGTATCAGGTGCGTCTTGGTATCCCACAAAGTGTTCGCAAAATTCCGATTATGCAGCGCGAACAATTTAAGCAAGCTATGGAGGCAGAAGTCGCCAAGCTTCAGAAACTGATCAATAAGGCTGGGTACTCTACTATTAAGGCTAGCGCTGTTGGATCAACTCGAGATGTTTTAGCTTTCCTCGTTCCATACGAGACTAAAATGTTTGAAGGGGCTCTCTCTCCTCGATTTGCTAAGGCGGCTGATCTAGCTCAGAAGCGTATTCGAGCAGGATATTCCCCGAATAGTGTAATAGACTACCTACAGAAGACCTATGGGTTTACTGCTGAAAATGCTCAGAATATTATACAGTACCTTATATTGACTAGAAAGATAATGATGGAAGGAACAATGCCCGGTCCATCAGATCAGGGGGGAGCTAGCACACCTCCGCCGCATACCGGGCCATCTAGTTCTATTTCTGCCCCTGCCCCAGATACGAATGAAACGGAGAAGCTGGCACCAGGTACCGATCAATCTCAGCAAGGGGACACTCCAGATCCTAAGCAAATGCTTCAGCAGAATCCTGACCTAGCTGATTTCTTTGCTGCAATGGCAAAGATGAAGCCAGAAGAGATCCAGAGTGTTACACAGATGTTTACAGAGGGAGTAGAAGACGAGGATGCAGTTGGAGATGTATCCACTTTCCCCGAGCCAGCTATTCATCAAGAAGATATTATTCGTCAGAGAGAATATGTAGAGGCAAAGCTTTCTGAATTGCTAAGACAGATTGACTATGATCTGTTTGACGGGAACTTAGATGACGAGGGCGACGGCCAGTGGGAAGTTACCGAGGTCTACCAGGACCGCGATCGGGACGATGCCACGCTGTACATTGCTGCAACAGATGATCTCGGAGATCATACAATGTACTTTAGAGTAGACGATGAATATACTACTAAGAAGATACGAGAGATACCGCCAGGTCTTACCCAAGTTTTTGCGTGGTACCCAGATGCGATGTCTGGATATCTTAAGAATTGGGATAGAGTAGAAAAAGATCGATTCTCATTTATGAACCCTGAGAAGTAAAAATACTATTTCAAAATAAGTTGCACTAATTATGTAGCGCCGCAGTGCGCTCGATGCTAGTCATCATTATATTAAGCGTCATAGTACGCAACAGGAGTCCTGAATGTTTGAAATTAGATCCTACACTCGTCCTGAATATCTCCCCTTACAAATTGATGACTCTGTTACCTGGTGGTCCCGCCGATACCGCGCCTGGATCTCTGGCACTGTGGTCGAGATGAAAGTCTCTAAGCGCACAAAATGGATTTATGATGGTGCTCCAGGTAAGTACAGACCAGAGCATCGTATCATAGAGCGAATAGCTGTGTCACCTAGTACTACTAGCCCATCAGGGTATCCGCCATA
>Ga0116156_10004629_pt1 | contig 11613 bp, 13 predicted proteins | sample AD_UKC045_MetaG_FD_89891 | JGI IMG/M metagenome (GOLD analysis project Ga0116156, IMG submission 89891) | Active sludge microbial communities of municipal wastewater-treating anaerobic digesters from USA - AD_UKC045_MetaG | ecosystem: Engineered > Bioreactor > Anaerobic > Digestate | place: USA... | reverse complement strand
GTCGATCGGATCGACCACCCAGAGTTGTTGCTGCCCTTGGAGATTGGTGGAGGTGTTTTCTTCGCCGAGAAATCCGGCGTCCGGCGCCAACGCGCCGAGATTCTCGTGCAGGAATTTTTCCACCGCCACATCGGCTTGGGTGACGACGGTGCCGTCCGGTTTGCGATGCACTTCCAGTTTGTGGCGAAACGACAGCGCCAACCGGCCCGCGGCACGGACGACTTCCTCCAAGTCGGCCAGGCGCACGTTCATTTCCACTCCGTTTTGGCGGTGGAAGACAAATCCTCGTTCAATGCGCCGGAGCGATATCCGGACGGATCGATTTCCACGTGGCGGTAGCCGGCCTGTTCGGCTGCGTCGTGCAATTCGGCCAGCATTGCCGGCTGCAGCAGGATAACGATCTCGTCGAAGCCCACCTCGATGCGCACCAGCTCGCCGAAGTGCCGCGCGCGATAAATGCGGAAGCCCATGGCGCGCAGTCGATCCTCGACCAACGCCACGCGGCGCACGTCGGCCGGCTCGATGCGATGCCCGTATGGAAAGCGGCTGGCGTAACAGGCGCAGGACATGGCTTGCCAATCGGGCAGACCGCGTTCGCGCGACAACTCACGAATCATGGCCTTGGTCAGCCCTGCCTGGCGCAGGGGACTGAGAATCCGCAGTTCGCGCAACGCCTTCAGGCCGGGGCGGAAATCGTCGACATCGTCGGCGTTGGTGCCGTCCATCAGATGCGGCAGGCCGAGACGGCCGGCCTCCTCGCGCAACCGACCGAAGAGCAAGCGTTTGCACAGATAGCAACGTTCCGGCGGATTGGCGGCGACCTTTTCGTCGGCGAGTTGATCGACCTCCACCAAGTAGTGCACGATGCCGCGCTCGCGGCAGAAGTCGATCGCCTTGTCGGTTTCAAAGGCGGGAAACAGCAAGCCAGTGACAGTCATCGCCACCGGCTTGGTTTTTTGCACGGCCAAGGCGACGTCAAGCAGAAACGTGCTGTCCACACCGCCGGAAAAGGCGATCAGCGCCCCTTCGCGCTCGGATAACAGAGCCCGTAAACGTTCAAAAGCGGCATGCGCCTCATCCATCCAATGCTTCCAGGTAGGCTTCCAGACGCGAGTTGAATTGTCCTTCGCTGTACATACGCTCGTCGGCGATGTCGCCCTCGATGACCACGCCCTGTTTGCCGGTGCGGCGGGTCAACTCGGCGGCCAGATCGTACTGACCGAGCGAATAGGCTTTGCACGAGCGCGCCGAATGCATGATGAATCCGTCGCAACCAAAGTCGTTCATCAGACCTTCGAGAATGCTCACCCGCTTTTCGAAGCCGCGGTTGATGTACGGAGCCAGATAATTTTCGGCCATCGCCTCGAAGGGATCGCCCTCGGTCATGTCGCGTTCCATGCCCCAACTGGCGGTGTAGGTCGAGGTGACCACCGCCGCACCGTATTCGGCGAGCTTCTGATACAGATGCTTGGTCGCGTACCACATGGGGATGTTGTCGAACAGCAGCCGGTGTCGTTCGCCGTCGACCGCCGCGACCCCCTCGGCCACGCGCTGCTCCAATTCGACCTGCAACTCTTTGTAATAGTCCACGGTTTGCTGCTCGCCGCGCAGCGTGACGATCGGCGCCATGTGAAAGAAGCTGTCGATGCTGCTCATCGGCGTCGGTTTGGTTTTCAGCGTATCGAGGCATTTCTCCCAGGTGAGAATCGCTTCGCGCGAACGCAGAAGCACCTGGAACAGTTTATCTTCGTTCAGCTTTTGCCCGGTGATCGCTTCGAGCGTGGGCACCATTTCACGCAGCTGCTGCGCGACGTACCGCACGGCGGTCGGTTCGATGGCGCCCTCCATGAAGGGATGATCGACCATGAGCATCGGGGCCTGGTAGCGGCGCGCTTGAATCTCGTACCACTTGGTGACCGTCTTGCAGATGTTGTTCGAGCACACCAGCAGATCGGGCTTGGGCAAACCGGCGATCGGGCTGATGCCGCTTTCGGCCTGACCGACATCGGCGCGGAAATAAGCGCACAGGTCGGCGGAAAAACCGAGCCCCTCGGCGATGCCGCACAATTGGCCGCCCATTCTCGTGGCGCCGACCATCGCGCCGTGGTTTTCCGGATAGATGGGAATGATGTCGAAAGCCGACAACAATTCCACCGGTCCGCCGGAAGTGATCCAACCGACTTTACGGTTGTTGGCGTCGGCGTTTTTTGCGCCGAGGTAATAGATCATCATCATGTTCTTGAGCGTTTTAATCGCTTGGATTTTCTTCGGGTCCGCCATGGTCACACCCCCTCGCCGATCTGTTCGAGGAACGCTTCCAGGCGCGTGGCCGCCGCTCCCTCGACCTTGTCCACCACATCGCGCTCCAACAGCAGGTTGGCAATCTTCGCTTCATCCAGCAGGCACTTGATGTCCGGGTAATCGAACGCTTCGGGATCGCAGAATTTAAGCCGGGTGAAGATCACGCCGTCGGTCTTGAGCGCCCGCGCGCGATCGACCACGTATTGCGCCCGGCGACGAGCGGCGTAGTGCAGCGAACTGCACGGGGGCGCGGAAAGCAACCGGTCGACGATCGCTTCGAGCGGGTCGTCGTTGGCCGCGCAATCGACGGACATCGTGCGCCAACCCAGGCCCAAGTCGTCGCCGACGATGTGACCGCCGGCGTTTTCAATGGCCTGCAGGGCGTCGAACGGCGCGGCGGTCATGCCCACGAGCATCACCTTGGGGCCGGTGAATTTTTCCACCCGAATCGACGCGGTCAGTTCGTTGAGCAGCGCGGTCGTCGCCGGACCGATATCGGCCAATGCACCTTGAATGGCCAGGTAGATGGCGGCCGCCGAGACGGAAGTCTTTCCCGCCGCCAGCTTGGTCAGCAAGGCGCGAACCGCGGCGCGGAAGGCGTCGGCGGCGACGATCGCCCGCTGCAGGTCCTCTTTGTTGATCGATTTTCCGGTGAAGGCTTCGACCTCTTCGATCACCCGGGCGATTTCGCCGAGCAGGTAAGGCCGAGCCGCCGGGCTGTCGGGATTTTGCGTCATGCGAAAATAGGCGCTGAATTTTTCAGGAAACAGATAGCGGTAAATGCCGGCGCTGTTCTGGATCGTGTCGCAGGTGGCGCTGGTGAACACCATGCCGTCGGCGTCGATCTTCTTCGCCAACAGCATTTCGAAAGTCGATTTGACGAAACTGCAAATATAGGGCGGAAAATGCGCGTCAGCTAACGTCGAAGCGACGGGAAAGCCCCACCATTCGCCGGCGCGTACGCCGGCGGCCAACAGAATCTCATAAGGGAACCACATCGGAAATACGGCGATCAACGGGCGTTCGTCCTTGTTGAGCGTCGGTTGCTGCGCCAAAGCGTGAAGTTGATCGAGTGCGGTCATATAATCCTCCCGTTCGAATGACGTGGAACACGCATTGTAGAAGCAGCCCGCACGTCCCGCAAGCTGGCGCTTACCGAACTTTTTTCACATCCACGCGCCATTCCTTTTTCGCCGGATCGACCGTCACCAGCAGGAAATGATAATCGCCCGTGGGCAACAGATGCCCGCCGCCCCCGCCCGTAGTGTAAAAGGCAATGTCGCGAATGACCTTGTGTTGAAAAAGATGTTCGTGGCCGCTGAAAACAGCCGCGGCATTTTGCTCGTCGAGTTCGCGCGCCAAGGCGGGTTGGTCCCGCCCATATTTGCCGGTCGGATCGAGTTTCATGATTTCGGAACGAAACACCGGCCGGTGCAAAAAGACGAACAGCAACGGCTGCGGATCGTCGGTCAGCGTGCGCCACGGCCGTGACCGCAACCACTGCCATTGCGCCGCGCCCAAATCCCAACGGCGGTAATCCTGGCTTTCCGCTTCGGAATCCAACAGCAGAAAAACGGCGCCGTGTTCGACAAACACCCGGTGACGCGCGCCGAAACGTTCGTCGAAACCGGTCGCCAACGATGGATGCTCGACATCGTGATTGCCCGGGACGGCGTAGATGCGTTTACCGGCCGTTCGCAACGGCGCAATCAGCTCGTCGAAACGCCGCCAGGCGGCGCGCGCCTTTTCCGGCGTGGGTTGCGGCACGGTCACCAGATCGCCGACCAGCAAGATGAATGCGGCCTTGCTCGCGGCGATCGTTGCGACGATGCGATGCGAAACCGGTCGATAATTTTCATCGTCGCGCGGCGGTTGAAAATCGCCGGCCACCGCGAATTGAAAGGGAGCGGCGGTATGACGCGACGCGCCGGCCCCGAGCAGCAACAACGCACTCAAAGCCAGCAAGAGCGCCGCCGTGCGTTTCATGAATCGCTCGTTTTGCGGCGGGTGAGACGCTTGACGCGCCAGACCTTGAAAAAGCCGTCAAGCAGTCGACCGAAGGTCAGTTCGCTCGTGCCGCGTTGGCGTTGGATGAAGGTGATGGGCACCTCGACGATGCGCAGGCGATGGATCTTCGCGCGGGCCATGATCTCGTGCACGATGCTCGGCCCGGCGCTGATCAGCGTGGCGGGCGCGATTTTTTCCAGCGCGGCGCGCGTGTAAAAACGAAAGCCGGTGTTGATGTCGCGCACGCTCATGCCCAGCACTTTACGCGCGTACCAGCACGAGAAACGCGTCAGCGCCAGACGGTACCAGGGCCGGCCGAGATCTTCGCCGCCGGGCACGTGTCGGCTGCCCAGCGCGATGTCCGCACCGTTGGCCAAGGCGGCCGCCAGCGCGGGAACGAACTTGGGTTGATGCGAGAAATCGGCGTCCATTTCGCCGATAAAATCCGCACCCAATTCCAGCGCGCGGCAGAACGCTTCCGCCCCGGCGTAACCGCGCCCTTTGTTCGTCGTGCGATGCAGCAGATGCACGCCGGGATCGGTCTTGGCGCGCGCGGCGACGATTTGCCACGTGCCGTCGGGACTGTTGTCGTCGGCGACGAGCACCTCGACGTCGAGCCGCCGCAGTTGGTCGATCAGCTCGCCGATGTTTTCGGCTTCGTTGTAGGTGGGCACGGTGACGATCGTGCGCGGCATTCAGCGCCCCAAAACGCGCAGGCAAGCGGCGACGACCTCGTCGACCTCGATGAGTTGGATGGTGCTTTCCGCTTCGGTCACACGGGCCATGACCAGATCTCCCGCGGGCGCGCGGAAAATTTTCTCGCTGCGCGCATCGACGGCGACTTCGCGGTGCGGCGTCGGACCGAACAGCACGACAACCGGCACTTTCCCGGCCAGCGCGACGTGCATGGCCATTGTATCCCCGGTCAGCACCATGTCGAGCAGGCCGACCATGGCGGCGAAGCGCCGCAACGGATTGTCGCAGCCCAGATCGACGCAGGCCGAGCCGATCTGCGCGGCAATCCACGCGTTGCGCTCGACCTCGTCGGGTCCGCCCAATAGGACGATCGTGCCGCCGGTTTTCGCGGCCAGTTCACGACCGGCGGCGGCGAATTTTTCCTTCGCCCAGCGCTTGCCGGGAAACACGTTGCCCGCGCCGGTGTTTATGCCGATCAACGGCCGGCGCACGGCGCCCAGGTCGTGCAATCGCGCTTGCGCGTCGACCCGTTCCTCGTCGGTGAAGTGCAACACATACAGTTCGCCGGCGTCGCCGAGTTTGGCCATTTCATGCGCGATTTGTTGGTAGGTTTTTTCGCATTTCTCGAACTTGAAGTAGTCGCTGAGACCCAGCAGCAGCGCGTTTTCGCTTTCGGGATTGGCAATGCGCAGCGTGCCTTCGGGACCCATGACGAAACCGCGCTTGGTTTCCGCCTGACAGGTCGTCATCAAAGCCAGGCAGCGCGGATCTTTATCGAAACACAACGCCAGATCGAATTTTTCCACCAACAGACGCAGGCGCGTTTCCTCGTCGACGGTCCAGAGGCGGTCGATGTACGGATTGTTTTCCAGCAAGGGTATGTTGGGCGGATCGACAACCCAAGTGACGTGGATATTGCCGTCGGTTTTCGACGCCAGATCGGCCGCCAGACTGGGCAGAATCGCGGTGGTGCGCAACACGTCGCCCATGGCGCCGACCTTGAAGATCAACACGCGGTAACCCATCGGCAGGTAATGCACGCAGTACGGGCAATTGACCCGGTAGACGCACGGTTTTTCTCCGCGATAATGCTTGCAGTCGTAATGTATTTCCTCGTGGATCCAACCCATGGTCACTCCCTTGTTTTTGATGGCTTTCTTTCTAGCAGAAACATTCCGGCGCGTCCATGCAGACGACAATTATCCGGTTGTATTTCCGTCGCCGAAAACCTATCCTGATGGGCAAGAAAGGAGCTCCTGATGGCGCGCGTGTGTCCGCTGTGCAAGCGGCTGACGACCGATGAAGAATTATTTTGCCTGCAATGCGGACAACAGACAGTCGATCCGTTGACGTGGAAGTCGATGCGCACCACGGTCGATACTCCTCCCATGACTCCCCCCAGGCCCGCCAAATCGCCCGACGATCGACAAGTTTCGCCGGAGACGAACGAGGCTTGGGTAAAAATGGGACTGGGCGGCATGCTGGCATTTTTCACCTTTTTCATCGTGTACCTGGTCGTTTACCTGGCGCATGCCCTTTATTGAGGCGGAAGATGTTTCTGCGCATTCTGGGAACATTCTTTTTCATCGGCGGCCTGATTCTTTTATTGTACGGCGCCATGGGTCACAGCGATACACCGCGTATGGCGATTCAGATCGCTTTCGCCGGTTTTTTGCTCTGGGCTTTTGCCATTCTGTTTATCGCCGTTTCCGGCGGTTCGGCGACAAATAAAAACCTGCGATCGTCGAAACGATGACACTTTTTGCCGAGCCGGCAAGTCATTTCTACCGTTCACATCGCCGGCAATATAAAACAACCTGCTGTAATTGCTAAACAATCCAAGTCGTTACTCTTCTGGCATTTTCCTTGCTTATTCCGATGGACGAAGGAGTATGACTATGGGCATCGAACGATTTCTTTTCGGCGATCCGGCAATCGCGTCTCTGCAACGCAGCCTGGACGTACAAGCGTTGCGCAGCGAATTGGTCGCGGCCAATCTCGCCAATGTGGATACTCCAGGCTACAAAGCGCGCGACGTGGATTTCACCAAGGTGCTGGCCACCGAAGAAAAACGCCTGGACGGAAGCCTCTCCTTGGAAACATCCGACGCACGCCATCTGTCAGGCAGCGACGGCGGTTCGATTCCCATCGAAGTGCAGGAAGACGACAAGTCGAACATGCGGGTAGACGGCAACACCGTCAATCAGGACAAGGAATTGCAAAAGCTGGCTGAAATTCAGCTCCTTTATGAAGCTTCCATCACGGCGATCACGCGAAAGTTTACCAAGCTGGCCGACGTGATCAACAACGCGAAGATCTAACTCAATCCGAAGAGGGATTGTACAGCCGATCGTATTCCTGCATGGCGTAACGGTCGGTCATGCCGGCGATGTAATCGCAGATCGTCCGCTCCAGCCCTTGTGTTTCCACCCGTTTGCGGAATTGCACCGGCAACAGCGAGGTCTGTTCACGGTACGCCCTGAACAGGTTGCGGATGCAGTGCATGGCGCGAAAGGTCAGATGCTCCAAATTGTAGTGGCGATACATGTGATGAAATAGGTAGTTATTCAGCTGATGCCGCTTGGTCTCCATCTCGGAGGACCAACCGACCATTATTTTGTTAACCTCGCGGATATCCTCGATGGAGCGAATTTCATACTCGGCCAATTGCTTTTTAGTCTGCTCGACCAAATCGACGATGAACCGGCCGATCAAGGTGCTGATGGCCATGTGCCGCAATTTGTGTTCTTCCAGAGCGCCGTACTGGGCGAGCACTTGATCTTCGGTTTCACGCCAGATCGCCACATTTTCATGCAGATGGCGGCGGTCGATCATCCCCGATTTGAGACCGTCGTCCAGATCGTGGTTGTGGTAGGCGATCGAATCGGCGCAGTTGATCAGTTGCGCTTCGAGCGTGGCGACCATCTGCGGTTCGTACTCGGCCAGCGCCTCGTCGTCCGGATGATCGAAGAACGTGGCGTGTTTGATGATGCCCTCGCGCGCCTCCCAGGTCAGATTCAAGCCGGGAAACGTAGGGTAACGATCCTCCAATAGTGTCACGATGCGCAGACCCTGCACGTTGTGCTCGAAGCCGCCGTGATCGGCCATCAGACGGTTGAGTTCCTGTTCGCCGGCATGTCCGAAGGGCGTGTGTCCCAAATCGTGCGCCAAGGCCAGCGTTTCGGTCAGTTCCAGGTTCAGCCCCAGACGCTTGGCGATGCCGCGGGCGATCTGCGCCACTTCGATCGAGTGAGTCAGACGCGTGCGATAATAATCGCCTTCATGAAAAATGAAGACCTGGGTTTTGTATTCCAGGCGGCGAAAAGCGGCGCTGTGAATCACCCGGTCGCGGTCACGCTCGTAGGCCGGTCGATCATCGCGAAATTGTTCGTGATATTGACGTCCACGCGTGGTTTCCGAGCGGGCGGCATACGGCGCCAACTGATAGCGATCCATTTTCGCCTCTCCTGTCGTTCCAGCAATAACCCATTCATAGACAAATGCCGCGCCCTCCGCGGTGCGCGGCTTTTGCGGAAGGACGTGATCCTTCCCCCCTAAAATTCATAGCTTACTTTGAGCTTGGTCGGCGCTCGCTGTCAAGTGTTTCTTTCAGACGGTCGATCATCCGCGTTTTGTGTGTGCCGGCCCAGTAGATGCGCCCGCATTGCGGACAGCGGCGGAATGTCTTGCGCGTGGCGAACACAAAGGGCGGCACCAAACCGCGTATGCTGTCGGTTTCGACATCGACCACCGGCACGTTACAAACCGAACAAATAGATAAAAAGCTTTCACATTCAATAGATAATGAACAATCTATTATAATTTGCTTTAACTGTTGCATTATATCATCATATTTTATAAAAAGAATTTCATATTCATAACAATCAAGAAATTTCGTATTTTTTGTTAACAAAGTGCGCTTATCTTCTTTTACTAGAAGCAATATTTCATTCACATCCGAGGAGTCGAGATAGCGGCAATCATAGCCTAACAGCCGCAGCCATATGGCCAGCCGTCCGACGGTTTTATCGGCCAGGAAACGTCGTTCGTTCATGGCGGCAGTGTAGCATATTTTTCCGCGCGCCTGGGCGAATCAAGGAGCCTTTTTACGTTTCTCGAACTTGAGTTTCAGCGGGGTGCCGGTGAAGTCGGCCGTTTCGCGCAGGCGGTTCATCAGGTAGCGGCGGTAGGAAAAATGAACGCCCGCCGGGTTGTTGGTGAAAATGACGAAGGTCGGCCGCCGCACGCCGATTTGGGTGATGTAATACAGCTTCAGCGGCTTGTTGGCGGCCATCGGCGGAGCATGGTGCGCGATCGCCTCTTCCAGACAGCGGTTGAGCGGTCCGGTGGGGATGCGGCGTAACTGGTTTTCGCGTACGGAGTTGATGGTGGAAAACAGCTCATCGAGCCCCTTGCCCGTCAAGGCGCTGGCGAACAGGATCGGAATCCACTCCAGACCGCTCAGGCGTCGGTTGAGGTCGCTGAGCACTTCTTTGCGCCATTTGGGCTGATCCTTCATCAGGTCGATTTTGTTGAGCACCAGGATGATGCCGCGCCCGCGTTCTTCGGCGTAGGAGATGATGCGCAGCGTCTGATCGTTCATCGGCTCGGTCACATCGTGCAGCACCACGGCGATGTCGGTGCGATCCAGCGCCTGCAGCGCCTTGACCACGGAGAATTTCTCGACCACATACGACACCTTGCCTTTGCGGCGGATGCCGGCCGTGTCGATCAGCACGTATTCATTGCCGTCGAGGGTGAAGGGAATGTCGATCGCGTCGCGCGTGGTGCCGGGGATGTCGCTGGTGATCAACCGTTTCGCGCCCAGGATGCTGTTGATAATCGAGGATTTGCCGACGTTCGGGCTGCCGACGAAGGCGACGCGCGCGGCGCGTGTTTCGCTCTCCTCTTCGACCTGATCGATCTCGGGAAAATCGATGGTGATTTTATCGAACAGATCCATGACGCCGCGCTTTTCCCGCGCGCTGATCACATGCAGTTCCTCGACGCCCAGGCGGTAAAAGTCGTACACGAGATCGTCCAGGCCGTCGGCGTCGATTTTATTGACGACCCAGAAAACCGGCTTTTCGAAACGGCGCAACTTTTCGACGATGTCCATATCCTCGGTGGTCAGGCCCTCGCGACCGTCCATGACAAAGCAGATGACCGCGGCGTTATCCAAGGCGAAGGCGACCTGATCGTTGACGTCGCGGGTCAGTTCATCGGTGTACAACGTCGAGAGCCCGCCGGTATCGACCAGAGTGAAATGCTTGTTGCGATGTTTGACGTCGGCGTAATGCAGATCGCGGGTGACGCCGGGCGTTTCCTGCACCAGCGCCTTGCCCTTGCCCGCCAGGCGGTTGAACAAGGTGGATTTGCCCACGTTCGGGCGGCCGACGATGGCGACCAACGGCAGACTCATTCGTACCCCATTTCGCGCAGTTTGGCTTCCGAGCGCGTCCAATCCTTTTTCACTTTGACGAACAATTCGAGATAGACCTGCTTGCGGAGAAACGCCTCAATTTTAGCGCGGGCGTTGGAGCCGATCGTTTTCAGCATTTCGCCGCCCTTGCCGATGATGATGCCCTTCTGTCCTTCGCGCTCGACGAAAATCGAAGCGAGGATTTCGATCACCTTGCCTTTATCGTGAAAAACCTCGATAAGCACCGCCGAACTATAAGGGATTTCCTGCTTGGTCAGGTGAAAGACCTGTTCGCGGATCATCTCGCCGACAATAAAGCGTTCGGTGGCGTCGGTGAGTTGCTCGGCCGGATAGTACAACGGCCCCAGCGGCAGCATGGCGGCGGCTTCGGCAACCAGACGGTCCAGACCGTCGCGGCGTGTGGCGCAAGTCGGCACGATCGCCTGAAACGGATACAGCCCCATGTAGCTTTCGATCAGCGGCAGCAACTGGCGCTTGTCGACCTTATCGACCTTGTTGATTGCCAGCACGACCGGCCGCTGGAGTTGCGGCAGACGTTCGATCAGCGACATTTCGGTGCGGCGCGGTTCGTCCGGCTCGACGACCAGCACAATGCCGTCGGCGTCGGCGATGGCGCGCTGCACTTCACGGGCGAGAAAGGCGTTCAGACCGCGCTCGTCTTTGACCATCCCGGGCGTGTCCAGAAAGATGATTTGATGCTCCGGCGTCGTGTGAATGCCCAGGATCCGGTTGCGGGTCGTTTGCGGCTTGGGCGTGACGATGGCCAGTTCCTCGCCCATGATGCCGTTGAGCAACGTCGACTTGCCGACGTTGGGACGGCCCAGGAAAATCACGTAGCCGGATTTGAAATTAATGGTTTGCTCGCTCACGTTGTTTTCTCCTCCGCTTCCTCATGCAGACGCTGCAAGGCCTGTTTGGCGGCCATTTGCTCCGCCTGTTTTTTGCTGCGACCGACGCCGCTGCCGTACAACCTGTTGCGCAAGCTCACCTCGACGGTGAAGGACCGTTCGTGATCCGGCCCGCTGGCATCGACCACCTGGTAGTTGGGCGTAGCCTGCAAGCGGGCTTGCGCCGCTTCCTGCAGCCGGGTTTTGTAATCGCGAAAAACGATCTCCTTGGCGATGCCGGCGAAGATCATCTCGAAATAGCGCTCGACGAAATCGGCC
>Ga0116156_10004622_pt1 | contig 11623 bp, 9 predicted proteins | sample AD_UKC045_MetaG_FD_89891 | JGI IMG/M metagenome (GOLD analysis project Ga0116156, IMG submission 89891) | Active sludge microbial communities of municipal wastewater-treating anaerobic digesters from USA - AD_UKC045_MetaG | ecosystem: Engineered > Bioreactor > Anaerobic > Digestate | place: USA... | reverse complement strand
TTCGCCGGCTTGTCTCCGGCCACGACGCGGTGCCGGATGCCTCCCGGGATGCGCCACATCTGCCCGGGGCGGACGACGTGATGCTCGTCGTCGATGAAGAACTCCAACTCGCCTTCCAGCAGGATGCCCATCTGCTCGTGAGGATGGCTGTGCCATTCGACCACCGAGCCGGCGTCGAATTCCACGGACGACAACATGATCTCCTGGCCGGGCAAGGTGTGAATCGTTACGCCGGGGAAAATGTTGTGGTGCGCACACTGCTCGCGGCTGGCAACGTACATTGACATGCGTGGTCCCACCCCTCACAGAAAGGTTGTTCGACCAATTCTAACGGCTGCAGACAGGGCCGTAAACGGCCAGAAGGAGGGGTTCGGCAGGGGGGGGCAGCGGCAGGCTGCATGAGAAACACAACCGCCTGGAAAAAAAAGAAACCCGGCTTGTTCGGAAAAGCCGGGCTTCTGAGCACTCCCTCGCGTCACTTGGAGCCTGCCCGCTGGCCCAGTCGGCCATCCATCGTCAGGATGCCCATCGGGTGGTCGCCGATCATCGTCAGCTTGTCGACAATCCCCAACGCGCTGGCCTCTTCCTCCACCTGTTCGGATACGAACCACTGCAGGAAGTTGATGGCGGCGTGGTCGCCTTCCTTCGTCGCCAAATCGACCAGGGCGTCGATCTTGCGGCTGATCTCACATTCGTGCTCGTAGGCTTGCTGGAAGGCTTCCAGCGGCGTGGCCCACTCCAGCGGCGGTTGGCCGATCTGCTTCAGCGTGACGCGCCCGTTGCGCGCGTGGATGAAGTCCAAGAACTTCATCCCGTGCGCGCGTTCCTCTTCGGCTTGTACCCGCATCCAACTCGCCATCCCGTCCAGGTTCTTTGCCGTAAAGCAGTTGGCCATGGCAAGATAGAGGTAGGACGAGAAAAACTCTGCGTTCAAATGGTCGTTGAACGCCTGCTCGATCTTCTTATTCATCGAATTTCCCTTTCTTCACAAGTCGTTTGAATGAACAATCCGGCATTCCCAAGCCTTACTTGGATATACCGGAAGCCGGCCGGATGACAAGGGGTTCAAGACAGGGTTTCAACAAAGAACCTGTTAGGGCGTGTAATTGATGAGAACGAGTCTCAATTGCGGGCGATTGGCAAAACCGGCGGGCTAACGCCGGCCGTTCGCCGTGACCCGTTCGCCGAACTAGGGAACCGTCGGTTCCTTGGGCGCGGGTTTGCCGGTTTCCGCAGAAGGCGGAGCCGCGGCGGCTTCGATCAGCGGGGCGACGGGAGCGCGCTGGCGGGTGTAGGTGTCGAAGTTCATTAGCAGATCGACCAGGGCGTCCAGTTGTTGAAGGCTGGTGCCGGGATATAGCGACTGGTCGACGCCGCCCAGGTGCGGCGCGTCGGGTTGGTAGGGGATGATGATCGGCATTCCGGTGTACGGCAGGACCGATCCCGGCTCGGCCACCCAGCGGCGGACGTAGTCGGGCCGAAATCGCTTGTACACGTCGGCCAGATTCGGGCCCTTGGCCCGGTCGCTGGTCCGGGGCTCAAAGTCGCCGATGATGTGACACGTCACGCAGTAGTTCTTGTCGGTGACGATCCGCATGGCGGCGGTCAAGCGGTTCGCGTCCGCCGCGCGGTCGGCGCTCGGCGGTGTTTTCTGCTGCTCGCGATACGCCTGCTCCAACTCCTGGAGGTAAGCCCGATCGCGGCGGTCGTTGGTCTGGTAGGGGTAAGCCGCGCCGTCGAGCGCGGCAAAATAGTCCGCCAGCGCCCTGGCCTCGGTGGTCGACAGATCGTACTTGGGCATCCGCATGAAGGAGGCGGGCCGGATGACGTACGGAGCCAGCAAGTAATCGTACAGCCATTCCGGCCGCACCTTGGCGCCCTCGCCCAGCAGCGGGGGCGGCAGCCAGCCCCAGGCTTGCGAGCCTTCGGCATTGGGATTGGCGGACTTCTCCAATTTCGCGACGTGCGGCAACAGGTACTGAGTCAATGATCCCCCCCGGGCTCGTTGGCGGGCCACGATCTGCTCCCCCCGCACGTTGACTGCCGTTCGGCCCACTTGATAACCGCGCCCTTCCAAGGCCGCGGGCTGCCAAAGCTGAAACGGGTATTCCAGCGTCGCCGGCAAGTACTTCTCGTCCTCGAACAGTTCGTCGCCCTCCTCGTCGAACACCAGCGGCCGGCCATCGCCGCCCAGGGTGGGCATGCCGGCGAGCGCGGCGCGCAGCAAGCCTCGGTCGTCAGATTGCTGAGACTGTTGCAGCTCGTTGTCGCGGAAAGCATGATCGACAAACGGAAAGACGGCCTTGTCGGGTTGCGGCCGGAAGGCGCCTGGCGCGTATTCCAATTGCCACTTCTGTGGCTCCAGCAGATGGCAGGTCGTGCAGCGGTATTTGTCCAACAGGACTTGTCCCTCGATGATCGCCGCCCGCGCAGGGGCGGGCGTGTAGATGTATTTCTCCGCCGCCGGCGGCGCGACCAAGCCCAACACGAACGTGATGATCGCTTCGCGCTCGCCGGCGTCGAACGGGAACTGGGGCATCCGCAACCGGTCGTGGTAGGGCTTGTTCTGGGCCACGCCGAAGTCATAGCTGCGGGGCTCGGTTAGCTTCTGGAAAATAAATCCAATCCGGCTGCCGGCGGCCAGTTGCTGGCGGAAGTAATCCACCGTCGCGGGATCGTCGGGGCTTGTGTGGGATTGCGGATAGGCGTTGATGTTCTCGAAGGCGAGCAGGCTTGTATCCTTGCGCCCCCACCCGGTCAATGTCGGGCCGATCTGTTTGGCGGTCTCAAATCCGGGAATGTCGTGGCAGCCGAAGCAGCCGTACTTGGCAATGCTCTTGCTGCCCACGTACCGCAACTGCTGCGGGACGGACAATCCTGCCCTCGACTCACTGCCGGTCCGGCGGCGGTCGTTTTCACCGCCTTCTTCCGCCGCGATCAACTCCTTCTCCGCTTCCTGCAGCGTGTTGCCCAGTTGCGGCGGAATTCCTTGCTGGACGTACTGCTGTGCCCGGCTCTCGTGGAACGTGCCGCGGAGGTAGGCCAGCGTCAACTGGTCCAAGACCGGCCTGTCGATTGGCGGCAGCACCTGAGCTTCGTATCCCGTCGTCGCATGCTGCAGCAGGAATTCGGCGATGTCTTCTGCGGGATCGGTGACGGAGAGGACCTGACCTGCGGCGTCGCGGTTCTGGATGGGTTCCAGCAGCAGGTTGGGCATGATGGTCCGCGGCAGGAGCCGAGTCGGCTGGCGGATGAAGTCCACCAACCACGCGCGGCCCGCGCTTGGCGCAGCGTTTCCGTTCGGCGCAGGTCTCCTGACCTCGCCGGAAGGGCCGACCGCAGGTCTCCCGGATGATGGAGACCTATCGGTCACTTTGGGTGCGGGGTCGGGAGACCCGCGCACAACGGGCGGTGCGGGGTCGGGAGACCCGCGCACAACGGGCGGTGCGGGGTCGGGAGACTCGCGCACAACGGGCGGAGACCCGCTCAAAACTGAGGTCAGCTTGTCCGCCATGTCCGACAAATCGGGGCCGGCCAAGATCTCGTCGGGCGCACGGAATGTCTCGGCGTCCGCGAACGCCGCGTGACTGTGGCAGGCCAGGCAACCGCGCGTTTGAAACAGCACCCGGCCGCGTTCCGCCTTCTGTGCGGCAGCCGTATCGCTGATCCCGTCGGGCGCCGCAGCCGGGTCGGGGTCCTGCGTGCGATCGCGCAGGTAGGCCACGATGCCGCGGATCTCCAACGGCTCGTACTTCTCCGCCAGTTGCCGGCTGCCGCCTTGGAGGTGATTCCACAGTCCGAATACGCGGGGCATGCGAGTGGCAGGACGGAACCGCTGCGGATCGCTCAACCAGTCGTGCAAGAAGGCGTCCTGCAGTTTGCGGCCCACATACCGCAGACTTGGTCCCGGCTGGCGGAGTTGGCCGGGCAAGCTGTGTGCGAGTCCCCGCCCGGCGGCGGCATCAGGCGGCTCGGTCCGCAGATCGGGACCGATGCTGCGGCCGTCTTGATAACCGTTGATCTCGTGGCAGCCGTAGCAGCCATAGGTGCGGATCAAGCTGTCCCCACGAAGCAGCTTCGGCGCGGGCGGTTCCGGGAACCTGTCGCTGGGCCGCAGGTCGGCGACGCGGTGGTGACATTTCAGGCAGGTGCTCTCGATGAATCGCCGGGGGTACATCGGATAGTCCCAGAACGCGTTGTCGAACCAGCCGTACTGTCGGCGCCAACGTTGCCGGTCCGCAAGATCGTTGGGCGAGTGTGAGGCCCACTCGAAATCGGTGGCGCTGCCCTGCCCTTCGTGACAGACCGTGCAGGCAAATTCGGACATTTTGTGCGGGCTGAGATCGCCCACGAACAAGTCCAGCCGGGGATGGCTGGAGAACGGATGCGGCAAGCCGCGACGGACGGTGAGCACGAGAGACGCCGGCGCCGAACCGGTGCCGTCCGATTCGCGATCGCCCGACTCTGGCTCCTCTTCGTCTTCGCCGCTGCGAGCCGCGGCGCTCTCGGCGCTGGGGACACGCTCCCCAGCGGCGGACTTGACGGATGTCACGAGTTGCGCGATCGCTTGCTGGCGACTGGCCACATCCTGGCCGTTGATCGCGACGATCACGTCGCCCATCTTCAGCCCCGGCTCGACGCGCGGGACCGGAGCGTCGTCGCCGGTTCGAAACAGATCCAGCAGAATCTGGTCCGCCGATTGAGCGACGGACGATTCGGTTGCCAACGCGGCTTGCGCAGCCGGCGTTCCCGGCCGGACGCAGCTCACGGTGACATCGTTGGCCTGGAGCAGGCCCTCCTCCGCCAGACGCAGGCCGAGGAGTTCTTCGAGTGGGCTGGAAGAGTCAGACTGTAGTGCGGCGACGGAGAGCGTAAACTGCAGGATTTGCTCGCGGGGATACGCCGGCGTGTTGGCCGAGCCCGGCTCGGTCTTCTGCACGGCCGTGTGGCACGTCGTGCAGCGGTCGAAACGCGGAACCTGGCGGAAGTTGAAGTCCTGCGTCAGGCCCTCGGCCCACAGGTTCTCGATCCGCAACGGCGAATTGAACGCATCCAGAATCGGCAGTTCCAGGAATTTTTTGCCGGGCAGTGGGAAACCGTGCTCCAGGTTGAAGTACGCCGACTTGCGTTCCGCGACAGTGCCCTCCAGACGCGCCACGTCGGCACGGTTGTCGGCCAATTGCTTCGCCAGCTCTCGCTCGCGGGCCGTCAGGTCAGCGAAAATCGTATCCAGGGCCAGCCGGTGATCTTTGGCGGCGGCGTGCTGTCGGGCCAATTCGGCGACCTCCGCTTGCAGCTTGTCCGCCGCGGCCTGACGCTGCTCGATTTCCGCTGCCGAGAGGCCGGAGCGGACGGCCAGCCCGACCTCCGCCTTGGCCACGTCCCAATCGGCGGTTCGCAGCCTTTGGGCGTCCGCACGAACGTTTTCTCGACGGCGAGCGTCGTCGATCAGGCGCCGCATCTGCGCCAACACGGCCGCTCGCAATGTTGAAGGCAGCCCGCTGCTGTCACCTGCCTGGCCGCTCTTGTCGCGGCGAGACGATTCCAGTTGGTCGCACGCACGGTCAAAGCCTGTCAGGTCCTCCGGGACTCCACGCCGTTGAGCGTCGCGGGCGACTTGAGTGCGGAACTGGGACAACCGATCCCTGTCCAATTCCTGCCGCCGAGCTTCTTCCAGCTGGCTCTCGATCTGCCGGCGCCGGCGCTCCGCTTCGCCGGTCTCATACTGCAGCTTCCGCCAGCCCGCCACGCGGCCCTCGAGCCGGTTCGCGGTCCGCTGATACTGCTTCCATGGACGCTGATGGTCTTTGGCCAGCAACCACACGGTCGTCGCCAACAGCGCCAACGACGCCAGGGCGAACAGCCTGTGCAACAGCTTCATGGGGTACATCGTCTGGTCGCTTGCGGGCATGGGCCTTGTCCACCGCGGTTACAGGTTCAGGAAGTACTCCGGCATCGAGACGATGTAGCTCAGGTTGCCTGTCCAACGGGCGAGCATCTTGATCGGCAGCAGGGTCATCACCAGCAGCAGGAACATCATCAGGGCATAACGGGCTGTGCCCATTTGCGAGTACAAGCCGTGAAAGAACCTGGTGCCCTTGGCCAGCGCCGCGGGGACCATGAAGAAATACAGAGCCAACAGCACGATTCCCGGCAGTTCGCGGAGCAGGATGAAGCCGAACCGTGCCATGGCCCCCGCATCCGGCGGCGCCAGCGGCCGCTGGGTCTGCCACAGCCAGACCCAGAAGTACTCGGACAGGCTGACGTTGTTCAAATTCGCGGTCTTGTGCACGTCCCACGTTTCGTACAGGCCGAAGTAATTCCAGTTCGGGCCTCGCAAGAAAGTCCCGATCACGATCAGCGAAATCCACAGAGCCAGGAAGCCGAACTGGTACACCAAGCACGCAAATCGCCGTTGGCGTATCGTGTAGTAGCCGTTGCCGAGTTGGTTCTTGTCCAGGTAGGGGATGGCCGACAAGCCGAAGATGATCAAAGCCGGCAGGACGACGCCCGCCATCCAGGGATCGAAGTACAGCAGCATTTCCTGCAGGCCCAAGAAGTACCACGGCGCCTTGGACGGATTGGGCGTGTTCATCAGGTTGGCGGGCTCTTCTAACGGGGCTTGCAGCACCAGGGACCAGAAGATCAGGAAAGCCGTCAGCGCAACCATGCAAATCAACTCGATGTAGACCAGATCCGGCCAGACGAGCACCTTCTCGCTGTCCCGCTGTTCGATCGTCCCTTCGCCGCGGGCCAGTCGCTGGTCGTTCTCCACGGCCCGGTGCGCCCCCAGCCACGTGAAAAATCCCAACAGGAAGAGCATGCCGACGATGGGCACATTGTCGGGCTTGCCCACAATCCGCGCGAAGTCCGGATCGGTCATCGAGAGGCCCAAAAAGGCGAATCCCAGGTTGAGCATGATCCAGGCCACGGCGGGGCGGATCCAGAACCGCCGCGCCAAGAACATCAGCAGAATCGCCGCGAACGTGCCCAGCATGTACCAGGTCGGCTGCAGGGCGCAATTCAAAACCGCCTTGGCCGACTCCGGCAGCGAAATTCGGCTCAACAACGCCGCATCGCCGCTCAGGGCTGCGGCCGACATCAGACCGAACAGGGCCGCCAACAGCAGCCACAGCGGTACGGTCGTCACGCGCAGCGGACCACAGCGGCACAGGACCGTCGCTCCGCTGCTGCGCCAACCGCGAACGGCCGCCAAGGCGTTCATCACGGCCAGCGCCAGATAGTATCCGGCGAGAAAGCCGGATATCTCCTGGTAGAACTCGGTCAGATCGACGTGGCTGTGCATGGTAGTGGGAAACGGAACCATCCGCCGGGCAAGCCGGCTGTTGATTTAGTTGGTGGTGGAACGTGGGGTAAGCTTCCAGCTTGCCGACGCTGCCTATGTTCAATTCACTATTTTGCTTCCGTTGCCCATTTCGCAAGCTGGAAGCTTACGCCACGAATAAATCAACAGAGCGCAAGCCGGCGGCATTACGTTGGGCCGCTGATCCCGCCGTCCTTGCGCACTCGCCAAAAGTGAATCGCGGACAACAGGGCGGCGGCCAACGGGATGGCGATGCAGTGCAAAACGTAAAAACGGTTCAATGCGACTTCGCCTACAAACCGCGCTCCCAGCAAGCCAAAGCGGGCGTCGGACGAACTCGTGATCAAGTCGATCCCGTCCACGGTCAGAATCTGCGAACCGGGACCTTCCGCGCCCAGCAACGGTGTGGCCCGCGCCATGTTGGTCCCGACCGTAATGGCCCAAATCGCCAATTGGTCCCACGGCAACAGGTATCCCGTGAACGACAGCAGCAGCGTGAGCACCAACAGGATGACCCCGATCACCCAGTTGAACTCGCGCGGCGGCTTGTAGCTGCCGGTCAGAAACACGCGGTACATGTGCAGCCAGACCGCGATCACCATGGCGTGACCGGCCCAGCGGTGGAGTTCCCGCAGCACGCCCAGCGAAGTGACGTCGCGCAGGTCGAGCATGTCGCGGTAAGCCCACTCGATGGTCGGCCGGTAGTAGAACATCAGCAGCACGCCCGTGATCGTCTCGACCACAAACAGAAAGAACGTGATCCCGCCCATGCACCAGGTATAGCTGAGCGCGATCCCGTGCTTGCGGATCGAGACGGGGTGCAAGTGCAAGAAGAAATTGGTCAAGATCACCGCCACACGGTTGCGGCGGTCCAACGGCGGCGGATGCCGGAAGATGCTTTTCCAGAACTGCGAGCGGCGGATTCTGTCGCCCAATGACGGCATGCGAGTTGGCCCTCAGATTTCGGATCCTGGATTCCAAATTTCAGACTTTGCACCCCGCATCCCGCATCCCCGTCCGTCACACGTTCACGTAGCAATCCGGGTCCTGCCACTGGCCCAATTCCTGCTGGAACACGCGGCTCTTGTCCACCTCCAACTGGCCGTCTTCCGCAACGCGGATCGCGTAGCGTTCCAGCGGCCGGGGAGCCGGGCCCTCGAAGTTGATGCCGTCCTTGTAGAAGCCGCTGCCGTGGCAAGGGCACTTGAATTTCTGTTCGGCGTCGAGCCAAATCGGGGTGCAGCCCAGGTGAGTACAGTACGTCCGCAGCGCGTAAATCTGCGGCTGGCCTTCGTACTCGTGCCGCACGATCCAGACGCCGAAGCGGTTGGCGAATCGCGTCTCGACTTGCCCCGCCGCATAGTCTTCGGGCCGTCCTGCTTTGAATTTCGTCGGCGGTTCGATGACGATGTTCGGCAACATGAACCGCGCCAGTCCCAACAGCCACAGCAGGTGCGTGGCGGCCAGCAGCGAAAACCCGCAGGCCAGGGCCGAGCCGAACAGAACGCCGAAAAACCGGCGAAAGAAACCCCGGCGAGGGGACTTGCCGCCGTCCAGCCTGGCTCCGTTTTCGCCTGTTTGCGGTTCCGCGATGTTCTTTGCATCCGCCATAACACACCGAACTGATGCGCGCTCCTACGTGCCCCCGGCGACGAGAAGCCCGGCTTTTCCCAAAAGCCGGACTTCTGGCACGCCGAGACGCCGGAGCGCGCAGTGGTTACTTTATGCCCGTTGTACTTCTGCCGGTGCGCGTGTCAACACCCGTACCGATAACCGGGGACGACCACTTGCCTTTCTTGGCGACCGCCTCAAACCCTGGGCGGCTATCCGAGGCGCGGCCAGGCAGACGCTCGACGAGGCGGCTCCGCGGCGGACCCTCCTCGATCGCTGAGCCAGTGGTACAAAAAGATCCCGGCCGCCACGTTGACGTTCAACGAATCGACTCCCGGCTGCATGGGGATCGTCACCCGGCGGTCGCAGAGCGCCAGCCACTGAGGCGCCAATCCGAACCCTTCGCTGCCGAACAACAACGCCGTGCGTCCGGCCGGCGCGACCGCCGAGAGCGATTCGGCGTCGTCCGCCAGCACGGTCGCCACGAGTTCAAATCCGTGCGCGTCGCGCAACGCGGTCAGATCTCGCGCCAAATCCTCGCTTTCGATCAGCGGGAGGCGGAAGTTGGCGCCCATCGAAGTCCGCGCCACGCGGCGAGAAAAGGGATCGGCGCAGTCCGGCCCCAGCACCAGCGCGTGGACGCCGAAGGCGGCGCTGCTGCGCATGATCCCGCCCAAGTTCTCCGGGTCTTGCACGCCGGCGCACGCCACCCAGGTCGCTTCGTCGTCGGAGGATTGCCCCAGCTGCCGCAAGTCCGCGCTGCGGGGCCGCCGACCGCAAGCCAACACGCCGCGATGAAAGCGGAAGCCAATCAGCTCCCGCACCCAACCGCGCGGGATCACCAGCAGCGGCGTATCGGCAGGCACCAGCGCGGACCATTGGTCGGCCAGTCGCTCTTCGACCAGAACGGATTCGAGAGGCAGCGCGCTGGCCAGCAGCCTTTCCGCCAACAGTTGGCCTTCGACCACAAACCGCTCACTGCGGCGTTTAGCGGCCGGCGATTTCAGGTCGCGATACAGGGCCAGTTGCGGATCGTCGATCGTTTCGATGCGAATCAGGGGCATGCAGGCGATCCTAACGCGGCAGGGGCCGCAACCAACGTAGCATGGCTCTCCGAGCCGTGCAAAGTAGTGAGCACGGCTCGGAGAGCCATGCTACGAAAACGCGCGGTTGGTGCGCACCTTACCAGTACCCCGGATCCCCGCACAACTTCGCCGCCCACGCGATCACCAGCACGGCAGCCCAACTCCATGTCAGCCAAACGGGCAGGCCCAAACGCTGCCTGCGGAGAAACTGACCGCCCAACCACAGACCGCTGACAGCGACCAGCAGAATCAACGGGACGGTCATCGCGTTGTATCGTAGCGACTCCCTCCAGTCACCTGCGAGCAAGTGTTGCAGGCTGCGTGTGCCGCCGGTTGTGGGAGAGGGCCAACCCGTGAGCGATTGAAATAGAGACACGGGCACCATCCCCTGGAACAGCCAGAGGAAATTCCAGGCCACGTACACGGCGAAGGTCCCGATGGCCGTGCCCCGTAACATGCGATGGAGCAACGTCATGGAACTGCGTGGCAAGAAGAATGCACGATGCGCGACCTGCCGTCCGCACGGCCCATGATCCGCTCGCTTCATTCGGTGCCCTTCAGCGAGTCGATCACCCACGGCAGCCAGCACAACGGCAGGCAGACCAACAGCAAAATGATGAACACAATCACCCCGTTCTGGTTCAGTCCCAGCAAGACCGCTTTTCCCTGAGGCATACCCAAGCTCCTCTACGCGTGACAGGATCCTTCGAGAAACCTCCCCAACGACACTTTGAGGTTATCCGATTCGGGCCGCAAGTCAATCGGACCGGGCACAATTGCAGTTTGCGCCGCCCACTCGGCTAGGTATGATGCTTGCATGAAACAACTCGCCTTTGAACTGCTGTTCCATCTGGACAGGCACCTGGCCCAACTGACCGAATCGTACGGCACGTGGACCTACGCGATCCTGTTCATCGTGGTGTTCTGCGAGACCGGCCTGGTCGTGACCCCGTTCCTGCCCGGCGATTCGTTGCTGTTTGCCGCCGGGGCGATCTGCTCGCTGGGCTCCTTGAACATCGGGACCTTGTGGCTGCTGCTGGTGATCGCGGCGGTGGCGGGCGACACGGTGAACTACCAGATCGGCCACTTTCTCGGGCCGAAAGTCCTGCGCGGCGACCGGTCGTGGCTGTTCAACAAAAAGCACTTGGACCGCACGCATGCATTCTTCGAGCGGTACGGCGGCAAGACGATCATCATCGCCCGGTTCGTGCCGATCGTCCGCACGTTCGCGCCCTTTGTGGCCGGCGTGGGAGCCATGACCTACCGGCGGTTTCTGGTCTACAACGTGGTCGGCGGTGTCGCCTGGGTCACCGGGTTCTTGCTGGCAGGCTATTGGTTTGGGAACCTTCCCTGGGTCAAGTCGAATTTCTCGGCGGTGATTCTGGTGATCATCTTCCTATCCGTGTTGCCCATGGTGGTCGAGTACTTCCGGCACGCGAGGGAGGCCAAAGCGGGCCGAAAGGAATCGACGGCCGGGCGGGAGGAGAGAACGGCGGTCGGCGGACTCTCCGGTGTCGAGAACGAATGGCACTAGGTTAAGCCTGGGCGGTCTTCGTGCTAGCGGTCGATCGGGGGACGGATCGGCTGCTAGCGGTGGCCTCGT
>Ga0116156_10004610_pt1 | contig 11648 bp, 9 predicted proteins | sample AD_UKC045_MetaG_FD_89891 | JGI IMG/M metagenome (GOLD analysis project Ga0116156, IMG submission 89891) | Active sludge microbial communities of municipal wastewater-treating anaerobic digesters from USA - AD_UKC045_MetaG | ecosystem: Engineered > Bioreactor > Anaerobic > Digestate | place: USA... | reverse complement strand
GTTCGAGGGAGGGTTTCGGATGACGATGCGACCCTGGATACCCGTGCTGACAGGGGTTGTCTTGTTGTTGTCGCTGTTTGTCGCTGTTGATCGGGCGTGGGGCCAACCCAAATGCGCGCCGGGGGTGATCTACCGTTGCGCCCAGCCGGTGGTAATTGAGAAATCTTGCGGTTGGGGCGCAGACGGCGTTTGCGATTGCCGCCCGGCTTGCGGACCGTGCGACCAGTGCCGGCAGAAGATGTGCGGCAAGACCGAGTCGGCCTGCAGCCCACGAATCGCGCAGAAAGCCATTCCCGAAACGGCGGGCAAATTCGCGGCGACGGAACCTCGCAAGCTGACCTTGCCCCGCGGGTCCTACAAACGGATGGTGCCCCGTGAGTCATGCCAGTCCAGGCCCGTCTGCGGTTGGCCAGAAGTCGCTGCCTGCCTGCCCGACTGCCGACACGATACGATCTTTGGAACGGAGACGGTTTTTGGGGATCGTCTGCTCCGCGCGCACGACGCATGTCCCTACGGCTGCGACGACGCCGGAAAGGCGAGTTCATGGGCCACAGTGGTGTCGCAGCTGGATGCACCCTTGCAGAAGATCTTTGCTTGTCGCCAAGATACCTGCGGCGATTCGAAGGGCAAGGCCGGCAGCGAACGTGTCCGCAAGTCCAAGTGCGGTAAAGAAATGCTTGACTCGCCGATCATGGAGGGCGAGCCGCACGAACTTCGGCGGGACGAGAATCCGTTCCGCGACGATGCGATCGAGTCGCCTCCGCAAGCCCCGGATCTGTCGCCCCCGGCCCCACTGCCGCCGGCAGCCTCGGAAGCGAGTCGAATTCGCCCCCAGGAACCGGCAGTCGAGTTGGACGTCCCCCGCGTCGACTCCCCGCCGAGCAGCGTTGAGCCCTCGTTGCTGCAGGCGAATTCTCGACCGGTGGACAATCGGGCGCCGACGGTTCAGACGACACCTGATTGTCCGAGCTTAAGGCGGCCATCCGCGCTGTTGAGTTCGTTCACGCTGGAATGAGCGCTCGCCGGGAGCAACTCGCGGTCAGGCTTCGAAATCGCCGCGGCGCGGCTGGACGGGATCGGCTTTCTCTTCGACGGTCTGCCGTTCCCGCCAAGGCTTTTTCTGCTGGTAGCTTTCGAGTTCCTTCTTCAGTTGCTCGTCGACCTCTTTGTCCTTCGCGCCCAGTTCCACGGCTTTGCCGGACCACTTGGCCGCCGTCTCAAAGTCGCCGGTTTCCGCGTAAGCGGCGGCCAGGGTGCTGAGGATGTGCGCCTTCTTGTACTCGGTCACCTCGCAGGCCTCGGTCGCCAGCTTGATCGCCCGCGGCCCGTTTCGCAGTTTGTCGTCCGGTGACGTGGCCAGGACCCAGGCGAAGTTGTTCAGCACGCCGTCGTCCTTCGGCTTCTCCTTGAGCAGGATCTCAAAGTCCGCGATCGCGTCTGCGTGTTTGCCGACGCTCAACAGCGTGTCGGCCCGGGCCTGGCGAGCCAGGAAGTCATCCTCGTTTTCCGCAAGAATCGTGGTAAAGATGTCGATCGCCTTGCTCGGCCGGCGGTCCTTGATGTAGTAGCCCGCCAGTTGCATTCGCCAGGCGACGTTCTTCGGATCCAGTTTCAACAGCGACTGGACGTCCGCAATCGCGTCGCCCAGCCGGCCCTCTTCGGCGTAGATCAGGCTCCGCAGAAGCACGCCTTGGGTCAAGCCGGGAACAATGATCAGCACCCGTTGGACGTCATCCTTGGCCGCAGCGAGGTTATCTTGGGTCAAGTGCAGCCGGGCGCGAATGACCAGGGCTTGCACGTCCTTGGGGTCGTTTTTGATCGCCTGGTCCAGATCCGTCAGCGCGCCGTCGATGTCCTCTTTGAGCACTTTCAGACGGGCGCGCAGCGTGTACCCCAGCGAAGAATCGGGCTTCACTTGGATCGCCTTCTCGACGTGCGGCAAGGCCTCGTCGTACTTGTCGATGTTCGTCAGGGCTTCCGCCAGCGCCAGCTGGGCGTTGAAATTGTTCTCGTCCTGTTTCAACAGGCTGTTGAGATCTTCGATCGCCTTGTCCGCCTGGCCTTGATCCAGATGGACCTGTGCTCGGGCCTGCCACGCGTCCGCGTTGCTGGAATCCGCCTCGATGGCCAGGGCGTAGTCCTTTAACTGGTCCTCGGCCTGTTCGCGGAAGGAGCCGCGGAGCACCAGGGCCTTCGCCTTTTGCTTCTTGTTTTCTTCAAACAGATTCACCGCCGCCCCGGCCGCTTGCGATCCGCGCTGCGCATCGCCGCCGGGCAAGGCGTGCAGGCGAGCGATCAGCAAATGCGCGTCTCCCAGTGTGGGATTGACCTCGACGGCGCGTCCCAGATCTTTCAACGCAAACTGCCGCAGCAACGGCCAGCGAGGATTGGGCGGCGTCTGGTCGAAGATGGGGCCGCACAGCTGGGCGGCATGCTGGTACAACGTCGACGAGAGCAACTGCTTGGCGAACGCCTGGTTCGCTTCGTCGAGTCCTTTCTTCAGCGCGCTTTCGCACAGCGCGGCGACTTTCTCCAAGTCGCCAATCGACTGTGCAGTAACCTGCAATTCGGTGGCCTTGTCCAGATCGGCTTGGCCTTCACTGGCGGCCAGGACTCCTGGGGCATGAACGATCGTCAACGTCAAAAAACAAACGCCTGCTAAGGCAAACATCCCCGCACGAGTCATTCTGGAGTTCTCCCTACATTATCCAACTTTTAGCATCGCAAATAACACTGCTCGGCGGGGGTCTCCGACCCCGCCGAAACCGCCGACCGAAGGTCTCCCAGGCCGGTTTTGTGAGGGGTTCCTATTCCGCAAGGACCGAGCCAACGATCCGCTTCAGCTCATTATTACGCAAATCGCGAGTTTCGGCTACCGCGAACTCGCGGCCTCATCCTTGGAACTGCTCCCATCCTTCGTTATGATACAGGGCACTTGGCCGCATCAGCAACAAGCAGTGCCTGAAGCCATGAAGATTCCCAAGTACTGGTCCCGGGCCACGGCCGAGAACACGGACCGTGACGGCAGGAAGGTCGCCATCGCCTGCTGGCGCTGGTCGGACGCCGGTCGGGACGAGGCCCACCAGTCCGCACTGGCAGCGGCGCAGCGAGCGTTGGCATGCCTGCTGCGCGGCGAGCGCCTGGATCGTTACTCCTACGGCCAAATGCCGCTGCGGGAAGAAGTTCTGCAGACCGTCGAGGATGCTCGAGGCGAGCCCTTTCTCGCGGTCAGCCGGAACCGCTACGGAGCGATCATCCTGAACACCGCACGGGTGGCCTTTCTCGACCTGGATTTCCCCGCGGCGAACGTCGGAGTCCAACTGAAGCGTCTGTTCGCCAGACTGTTGGGCAGGTCCGTTGCGAGCGCCGACGCGCAGCGCGAGGCCGAGATCTGGTCGCGTCTGGAGCAGTTCGTGGCCGGCAATCCCGAGCACGGCTTCCGGGTGTACCGCACCTGTGCCGGCGTGCGAGCGATGGCGACGCATGCGCTGTTCGACCCGGCCTCGCCGGCCACGCTGGGCATGCTCCGGCAACTGGGCAGCGATCCTCTGTACGTCCGGCTCTGCCAGGTGCAGGAGTGCTTCCGCGCCCGGCTGACGCCCAAACCCTGGCGTTGCGGGTGCCCGTCCAACCCGGCGTCATGGCCTCGCGACGGCGCGGACGAGCAGTCCCGCTTCGAAGCATGGGAAGCCGGCTACACGGCCGCTCAGGAGGGCTACGCCACGTGCCGTTGGCTGGGCACGTTGGGCGTCGAACACGTGCTGCCGGAGGTACAGCAGATCATCCGCCTCCACGATCAGATGACGCGCTGCCACGACAAGCTGACGCTGGCTTGAAGAATCGGAAAAACTCGGCTTCTTGGTTCGATCCGCTGCCTGTAGTAGAATCGGACACAGCGCGAATCTGGCTTTGACGCGAAGACACCCACCTGGAGGAGGAAACGATGACGCGTACTATCCGTGCAACCGTTTGGGGAATTGGGTTACTGATGGCGATCTGTTCGGCGGCATCCACCGCACGGGCGGCGACCTTCGGAGAGGATTTGGCCTTTCTCAAGAAGCACACGCGGCTCGTGGTGCTGTCGGACGCAGCGGGTCAAGCGCAGGTCGCCGTGGCGCCCGACTATCAGGGCCGGGTGATGACGAGCACGGCGGGCGGTACGGCAGGGGCCAGCTACGGCTGGATCAATCGCGAGCTGATTGCGTCGGGCAAACGTCTGCCACACATCAACCCGCTGGGCGGCGAGGACCGGTTCTGGCTGGGGCCGGAAGGCGGTCAGTACTCGATTTTCTTCAAGAAGGGCGCCGAGTTCACGTTGGACGATTGGCAGACGCCCGAGCCGATCGACTGGGGACCGTGGGACATCGTCCGGCAGTCGAAAACGGAGATCGTGTTCCGTCGCGAGATGCAACTGGTGAACTACTCCGGCACTCCGTTCTCCTTGACCGCCGACCGCGTGGTCCGTTTGCTCCCGCGCGACAAAGCCGCGGTGCTACTGGGGGTCAGCATCGGCGGCGACGTGTCGTTTGTCGCCTATGAATCGGAGAACCGGATCACGGCCACGGGCGACACGCCGTGGACCAAGGACGGCGGACTGCTGTCGATTTGGATTCTGGGCATGTACCAGCCGTCCCCGCGGACGACGGTTGTGGTTCCTTTTCGGCCGGGTCCGGAATCGGAACTGGGCCCCAAGGTCAACGACGCCTATTTTGGCAAAGTCCCGGCGGACCGTCTGAAGATCAGCGAGCGGCACTTGTTCTTCAGCGGCGACGGCCTGTGCCGCAGCAAGATCGGCGTCGGGCCGCAGCGTGCCCAGCCGATTTTGGGCAGCTATGCCGCTGACTCGGAACTGCTGACCCTGGTCCAGTTGACCGTCCCGCCGGGAGCCAAAGACTACGTCAATTCCATGTGGGAACTGCAGGAGCATCCGTACGCGGGCGACGTGGTCAACAGCTACAACGACGGTCCACCGTCGCCAGGGGCCAAACCGATGGGTCCGTTCTACGAACTGGAGAGTTCGTCTCCCGGCGCGGCATTGTCGCCCGGCCAATCGTTGACGCACATCCACCGCACGTTCCATTTCCAGGGCCCGGCCGGCGCCCTCTCGAAGCTGGCCGAGGCCACGCTGGGAGTTTCCGTCGCGACCATCCAGTCATCGCTGGGGGACGCAAAGTAGATGACGAGAACCGTTTCTTGGGGGGAAACACCATGTCCGAACTTGCCACGACAGAGAAGAGTGGTGTGCTGATCATCCGCTTTACGGTCAACAGGATTTGGACCGAAGGCGAGGTCACCAAGGTCGGCGAACGGCTCGCCAACTTGGCCCATTCAGGGGGAAACAAGGTCGTGCTCGACTTCACCGGCTTGCAACAGATGTCCTCGCCGATGCTCGGCAAGATCCTGTCACTGCAGAAGGAGTGTACGGAACATAAGATCACGCTCAAGCTGTGCTGCATGGAGCCTCACATCAAAGAAGTGTTTACGGCCACGGGGCTCCACAAGTTGCTGCAGATCTACGACACGCAGGACAGCGCGTTGGCGGCATTCAAGAAGAAGGGCTGGTTCTGGTGAGCACACGGCCTCTCACCGCTTTGCAGCCGGGACCGCCGCTGGCGGCTTGGGCGGCGGTTCGATTTTGGCCTGGGGCGCGGCTTTCGCCGGCGGCGGGACTTCCGCCGGCGGCTTTCCCGCAGCCGGGGCGGGAGGCACGGGGGGCGGTGCGGGAGATCCTGTACCCAAGTCCGCCAGCAGATAGCCGGCCCAGAAGAAAGGGTGATCCGCGGTCAGTTCCATCGCCCCGCCGGCCGCACTCAGACGCGGTTCGAGTTCCGGGGCGATCGGGTTCGAGCGAGCCAGCTGGACGCTCCGCTGCCACGCCTCGGCTGCCGGGGCGAAGGGCAACTCCTGGACGTATTCTCGCACCAGGTCGAAGGTCGACTGCCCCGATACCGGCCAACGGCTCAGTAGAATGGAGCGGCTGCCGCTGGCCATCAGGCCGCAGACGGCGAAGAAGATCTCGTCCCCATTGCTGCCCCGCTTGAGCCCTGCCTCGGCCGCCGAGTGAAAGCCCGGCAGGACGACGTCCGAGGGGCCTGCCCACGGCAGACCGAGCCAGGCGTCCAGCGTCCCGCCCGCTTTGCCACGGTCCAACGCCAGCGGCGACCAGCCGTAGGGGCCGCGAGCGACGGGCTCCAAATCGCTGAGGACGATCAGCCGGTCGCAGACGGCCGCCAACAGACTGGACGGAACCGGCAGTTTGTCCTCACAGCGGCTGGCATCCTTCAGCGTCCGGCGGATCTCGTCATAGGCCTTGGCCGTAATCTGCTTGTCCTGGCCAGGAACCATCGGCCCCGTGACCACCAACGTCCGGGCATGAGGTTTCGGGCTCGCCGCGGTCATCGTCTGCAGTCCGACGGTGGGCAAGTACCGGATGCGGACTTTGGAAATCAGGGGCACCGTGCCGGCGGAGCCGGGCACTTGCAACGCTTCAAACGGCACGTACCACAGTGGGCCGTCCGGAACCAAGATCACTTCGCGGTACATGTCCCAGGCACTGGAGTTGGCATTGTTGGTCAGTTTCTGGAGCAGATTTGCGGACGTTGCCTTCCAAGTTTCATCCTTCAACACGGCGGCGTCCAATCCTGGCTTGCGGTCGGCCAAGCCCATTTGTCTCAGCAGGTCGGCCAGCTCTTTGAGCAACGCCGCCGGCGATTCGATTTGCCAGGCGGAAAACTTGTCCTTGGCGATCGCAAAGCCCAAGATGGAACGGTCGGACGTGAAATAGGCCAGCACCAGCTGTTCGGCCGTCAACGCTTGCTGGATTTCCTTGACCGTCCGCAACGGCGGAAACACGAAATCGGAAGGTTCCCGCCGCAAGGCAACGTCCTGCAGGATCAATTCCTGCGCGGCGCTCAATTGCGCCAGTTGCTCGAAGCGTTCGGTCTGTTTCCTGATCTCGTCCGGCTTCTCTGGGACCAGCGGCAGTTTCTCCAAGTCGGCGCGCACCTCGGCGGCCTGCACCGAGAGCTTGGCGTAGTCTGCATAGCGGCCCAGCAGATCACGACGCTGCAGCGCGGCGGATTGCGGCAGCCGATTCTCCGGGGCTTCCAGAATCCAGCTCAGCGACAACAGCCGGCCGCCGATCGGCAGGCTGCAGAAGAAACGATGCCGCCGGATGCGGTCGGTGATCTCCAGGGACTTCTCCTGGTCTTTGCGAGCCCAAGTCGCTTCCAGCCAATGCTGCAGCGGCAAGGGGTGAGGGGTCAGCACGTAGGCCAGCGTGTCCATGGGCTCGACCGTCCAGTCGGCCGCTGTCGGCTCGCGCAGCACGTTGGCGTACAGATCGTCCGCCACTCGCTGCGTCACGGAACCGGAGAGGAAGGCGGCGTCGGCCAGATCGACTTGGAAGAGCCGTTTGGAACTCACCTTTAGAAAGCTGATCGCCTGACCAAGTTGCGCCGTGCCGGCCGTCAGATTGCGACGTTGGAATTCGACCATCGCCGACACGTAGTTGAAACGAGCGCCCAACACCCCGGCTCGCAACTCGCGCGTTCCGACCGCTTGCCGCGCGTCGCCCAGGAGACGGAAAGCCTGAGCCGTATCGCCGGCCGCCGCGCAGTTCTCGGCCGCTAGCAGGATCAGCCAGGCCTGCAGGGCCCGCGAGTGGCGCCGTGCCCAAGGCGCCGCTGGAACCAAAGGCGGATAGAGCCCTTTCTGACCCGACACCAGGTGGGTCATCATCGCCCACTGAAATGCCTCCTGCATGACGTCGAATTGATCGAAGGCGGCAGCGGGAAACGTGGCTTCCAGGAAGTAACTGGCGGCCAGCTGCGATTGGCCCTGCGCGAACGCCAACTTGCCGAGTTCCAGCAAAGCCATCGAGGTCAGTTCGTGGTCGTACTGTCCAGCAAGGACCAGCGACTTGGTCAACTCCGACACCGCTTGCTCGATTTTGCCAGCCGCTGCGTAGGCCATCCCCTGGTGACAGCTGACCCAGGCCTGGGACCAGTGATTGGGACGCGTCGGATAGCTGGTAAAGTCGGCCAGCAGCTGGGACGTGAACCGATCGTGCTGGCACACGGGCCCCATGATTTCCCGGCGACGGCGAAGCGCCAGCGAGATACACCGCGTGACTTCCTTGACGTTGAGCGGATAGAGTTGGGGGCCGGCAATCACCCCGCCCCGCCGAATATCCTGCTCGGTGACCATCTGGCCCTGAAAGCTGCTCATCCGATCCGGAATTCGGGCCAGCGCGGAGGTTCGCTGAGAACGCCCCCAAGTGATGGTGTCACGAACAGACGATGCCGACGGCGTCAGCATGTCCGGGAACTCGACTCGCACCATCCAACCTTTGTGGGCGACGGCCAACTGCAGCGCCGAGTTGTACTGGTCCAACGCTTTGGCGATCTCGCCCATCTGGTAAAAGCACTCGCCAATCATCGCGTGATAGCAGATCGAGTCGACCCAGCGTCCCTCGGTGCTGCGAATTCCGCCGCGCATGGCCGACTGAAATGCCTCCAGTGCTCTCCTATAATCGCCTTCGTAGTAGGGCGCAAAGGCCATGTGGTACTCCACGGGCGGCACCGTCATGTCTCGCTGCTGGGCCCAACTGGGCGCGGCCAAACCCGCCAGCGCGAGCACCCAAATCCCATACCTCCTGCTGTCCATGGCAACTTCCTCATCCACTGGTCGGCGACCGTGATCGGCCGAAACGTCGGGAAACACTGCCTTCCTTCAATCATAGCGAATGGCTCCACGGCGGTGTGAAATGTGGATCGATTTTGCGGGTTTCGTCAAAGATGCCGATCAGGAAGGACGATACAGAGTGTGACAAATGCGCCGGTTGTGCCGACAGCAAGGAGTTTGCGGGATATGAAGCCAGAAGTAGCAAAGCGGTGGCTCTCTTCGGTTCTCTGCGCGTTCGGCCTGCTGGCCTCGATCAGCTCGACCGGCTGTCAAGTCAGCGTGGGTGGCCAAACACTGCCGAGCCCATATTATCTGGACGACGATGTCCAGTACTACGCCCCAGGCACCGAATTCAAGCTGTCCCGCGAGGCGGCCGCCATGAAGGCCTACAAAGCGGAACAGGAACTTCAACAGGAAATGCGCTAAGGGCACAGTTCAAAAGGCTGCGCGACGCCTCGCAAATGCCCTAAACCTCTTCAGGTCAATGCCTTACAGCGTTCCCCAGTGCAGTGAACGTCCCCCGCTGGGCTGTTGATGTCAGAGGCCATCCCCCGCTGGCCGTGGCCGCGTGGAGCTATCCTCGGTTGCAGACGGCACGACTGCCGGTATACTACTAAGTTTTCGGCAACTTGGCTCCGACCAAGCGGTTTGTCCAGGCGTCATCCGCTGGCGGTACAGCACTGGCAGGAAGGGAAGAATTCGATGTCGCGCGTTTGCGAAGTGTGCGGGAAGGGGACCCAGGTGGGAAACGCCGTGGAGACCCGAGGCAAAGCCAAGTACCTAGGTGGCGTAGGTACAAAGATCACGGGAATCACCCGGCGTAAGTTCAAGCCGAATCTGCAGCGAGTGAAGGTCTCGTCGGTAAACGGGACGCACAAGACGATGTGCGTTTGCACTCGCTGTCTGCGGAACGGGGCGGTGCGCAAGGTCGTTCGGCAGAAGCCGTTCAAGCTGCCGGCCAAGTAACTGCGCAGCACGCCGTCCGCCACAGGGTGAACCGCAGCCAGAGGGCCGGCTTTTTTGGAAAAGCCGGACTTCTGCAGCGTGTCGGCAAGCCTCTGCTGGAGCCCTCCCATGAGTCTCTCGCGGCAAGATGTCGAAAAAGTTTCTCTGCTAGCCCGTTTGCGGCTGGAGGGCGACGAACTCGACCAGATGACCACCCAACTGGGCGAAATCGTCGGTTACGTGGACCAGCTGTCCGAACTAGACACGGCCGACGTTCCGCCGATGGCGCATGCGGTGGAAATGGCCAATGTCTTTGCCGAAGACGTGGTGAATCCAAGTTGCGACCGCGAGGTGATTCTGGCCAACGCCCCGAAGCGAGATGACGAATGCTACCGAGTTCCGGCGGTGTTAGGGGACTAGGAAGTCTGCTCGCGATCGCCCCCGAAGCCCGGCTTGTTTGGGAACCGCCGGGCTTCTTCACTGCCAAGAAGTTGTGAGCGGACGTTCCGTAGCCGTACTTGATATGTCACTCTGCTATTGCTCCGCGGTGGACTTGCTCGGAAAACTTGAATCCGGCGAGGTGTCGTCGGTCGAGTTGACGAGCGCCTTTCTGGATCAGATCGCCACCTACGATCCGGCGATTCACGCTTTCCTGCGCGTCGACCGCGATGCCGCGCTGAGCCGCGCCGCAGAGATCGACCAGTGCCGGCGAGCCAACCAGCCGCTGGGACGGTTGGCCGGCCTTCCGGTGGCGGTCAAAGACAACCTGTGTACTCGCGGCCAGCCGACGACTTGCGCATCGCGGATGCTGGAGCGATTCGCGCCGCCCTACGATGCCACGGTGATCGCGCGCCTACGGCAGGCCGGCGCCGTCATCATCGGCAAGACGAACATGGACGAGTTCGCGATGGGCAGCAGCACGGAGAACTCGCATTTCGGCCCGACGCGGAATCCGTGGCATCCGCAGCACGTGCCGGGCGGCTCCAGCGGCGGCGCGGCGGCCAGCCTGGCGGCCGGCATGACGCCCCTATCGGTCGGCAGCGACACCGGCGGTTCGATCCGCCAGCCGGCTTCCTTTTGCGGGGTCTCCGGGCTGAAGCCGACCTACGGCCGTGTCAGCCGTTACGGTCTGGTTGCGTTTGCCAGCAGTCTGGATCAGATCGGCCCGCTGGGGCGTTCCGTCGCCGACGTGGCGCTGTTGCTGGAGGTTCTGGCGGGGCACGATCCATTGGACTCGACCTCGGCCGACGTCCCCGTTCCCGATTACACGCAAACCGTCCCGCAACCTTTCGATGGATTGACGGTGGGTGTGGTGCGGGAGCATTTCGGCGCGGGACTGGACGGCGAAGTGGAAGCCGCGGTGCAGGAGGCCGTGCGCGTGTATCAATCGCTGGGCGCCAAGATCCGCGACATCTCGCTGCCGCACAGCAAGTACGCCATCGCCACGTACTATATCATCGCCCCTTGCGAGGCTTCCAGCAACCTGGCTCGCTACGACGGCGTGCATTACGGGTATCGCACCGACGAACCGGCGATGCTGGCCGAATGGAATACGGAGCGGCGGCAATTCGAGGCGCGAGGAGATACCCAGGCCCTCGACAATCTGGATTCGGCGCTGGTCCGCATGTACCGCCGCAGCCGCGCGGAGGGGTTCGGCGCGGAGGTCAAGCGGCGGATCATGCTGGGCACGTACGCGCTGAGCGCCGGCTACTACGACGCCTACTACCTCAAGGCGCTTCGCGTCCGGCGGCTGATTCGGCGCGATTTCGACGAGGCTTTCCGCGAGGTGGACGTGATCGCCGGACCGGTGGCCCCCACGGCGGCTTATCGAATCGGCGAGAAAATCGACGATCCTCTGGCGATGTACTTGGGTGACCTGTACACCGTCAGCGCCAACCTGGCAGGATTGCCGGGAATCTCGATCCCCTGCGGCTTTACCCGCGGCTCGCTGCCGATTGGTCTGCAACTGCAGGGGCCGCCGATGCAAGAGGAAAAACTGCTGCGGGCCGCGTGCATGT
>Ga0116156_10004593_pt1 | contig 11676 bp, 10 predicted proteins | sample AD_UKC045_MetaG_FD_89891 | JGI IMG/M metagenome (GOLD analysis project Ga0116156, IMG submission 89891) | Active sludge microbial communities of municipal wastewater-treating anaerobic digesters from USA - AD_UKC045_MetaG | ecosystem: Engineered > Bioreactor > Anaerobic > Digestate | place: USA... | reverse complement strand
TTTGGTACCAAACTTGACTATTCCTATTCCAGGGATGTCCTCGCGTATTTCCAGCCATTTATCGATCACCCGGCAGTTCAGAAACTGGCGGCGCTACGTCAACTTGGTTTTAGCCATGACGCATTGCCCAAACTCGTACTGCATGCCTCGGCGCCGCCGGAACTGCAACTGATATGCCCCCTTGAACTGTACCTTATCCGGGAAACCGGCGGTAACAAAAATGTAGAGACTTTTTTCCAGTTTCTCCGGGATTTTGCCGTTCAGTCCGATTTTACCGGTTTTTTCAATGCCCACAAAGAGCTATACACTACTATTGTACGGAATGAAGCAGGTATCATTAGCGATAATGATTATGTAAAAGTGTTGGAAACCTTTTACGGTGAAATCCGCAACAGCTATAATATCATTCTGGTGCCGTTGTATGATGGACATGGATTCGGGATATATGTAAACCTGGCGAACGGGCTGCAAGATATTTATGCGGTATGCGGCTTTAGCCGTCTCCAGGGCGGGCTTCCATCGCTCGGCGTGGCAAAGGCCTACAGTTATTTGGTATTTCATGAATTGAGCCATCCGTTTATTGATTTGTCCATCGGTGGATTCCAGCAACGGATTGACAGGTATGCATCTCTATATACTCCGATCAGCGCTAACATGAGAAAACAGGCTTACGGCACATGGTCTTCGTGCGTCGAAGAGCACCTGGTCAGGGTGGTCACCGAGCGGCTGGTTTATCGCGATTATCCGGAAGAAATGAGCGCCGCGCTGGAAAGTGATAAACGGCTTGGCTTTGCTTATGTGGGAGCATTAAGCGACCGGATCGCCCTGTATGAACAGAACAGGAAAAAATATCCGCGCTTTAAGGATTTTTACCCGGAGATTGTTAAAGTTTTTAAAGAACTGGACGCAAGCGATTTGAACGCCAACTTTTATGCAACGCCGTTTTCAGGTTCGGTCAATACACTGTTCTCCGACGGTGGTCCGATTGTGTTTATTATGCCGACAAACGAACCGGATCGAAATTTAGCCACTGAAATGAATAACGTCCTCAATACTTTGCGTAACAACGATGCGTATTTTCATAACATGGAAATAATGCCGGACAGCCTTGCCCTGCAAAGGGACCTTGCCAATCACTGGATTTTTGCGATTGGCCCGCCGCAAGAGAACAAATGGCTTGCCCAATTTATACAGCGCATTCCGGTTAAAATAGAAACGGATAAAATAATAGCCGACAGTGTATATTATGGAAATAACCTGGTTTTTATGACCACGTGGCCGCATCCGCAAAACGAACAAAAAGGCGTGCAAATACTCACGGGCCAAAATTTACAATCTATTTGGATGTTGATGAACAAGCGGGAGGAAATTAATTCGCAAATAAAGGATGCCGGTATCAATTGGTTTATTGCCGATGGTTTGCTTATATTGAATACTGGTACTTATAACAAAATAAACGGGGTGTGGAGTTTTTAAAGGTATTCTTATATCATAAAAAATGGCAGTTCGCAGGTATGACACTTTCCACGGTTTACAGGCGGCAGGTTATTCAATTGCCCTGCAAACAGCATTTCGGAAATCTCCTAACAACTGGATTTTGAAAACCCCTCTGCTATTCCCGGCTGTACAAAAAGCTGGTCTGCTTGAGTGCCCGAAGGTGAAATGTGAAATGTGAAATGGCATAAAGGGGTTATTGCCACCCAGGAGGGCTATCCTGTCTCGCGGCGATAGACCGCACCCGGCAACCATTCTCATGATGCCGCGGTAATGGTTGGTTACTTTTGTAGAGGGTGAAAGTGCGGGGATTAGTAGCGCTCAAAAAAAAGTATGGATTATAAATCCACTTATAAAATTACTGTTTTATTAATCGACCCCATCCTTTACCGCCTGTAAAACATATTTACTGCTTGCATTTACCCCTATTTTTTTATATAATTAACGACATAATGAAAAATCTTAATTGTTGCATTATCAGGGTATTATAATTCACGATGACCCCTTGTCTTTATTTCAAACAAAATAACTGTAATGGCAGTAAGGGGTACAAAAATTACTTGTAATTACCAGGAAACACTAAAAAAATCAATTGGCAAGCAGATCATCCAATAAATCATGGTTCAGGTAAATGAGCGATAACACAAAAATATCTATCCGCTTTTTTGACGACCGACAAGTGCGCGCCGTATGGGACGAGCAAAACGCCAGGTGGTGGTTTAGCGTGGTCGATGTTGTCGGTATTTTGAACCAGGAAGCCGATTATACCAAAGTGCGCAACTATTGGAAATATCTGAAAACAAAACTCAAAAATGAAAAAAATGAGTTGGTGAGCGCCACTAACCAACTGAAATTACCTGCGCCTGACGGCAAAAAATACCTCACCGACACCCTGGATAGTGATGGTATTATTGCTTTGGCAAAACATTTCCCGAACAACCGGGCCATGAAATTTTTAGACTGGTTTGTATATAGTGACAACAGCCTCGACGGCCAAAGCAAGAAAAAAGCCTACACACTTTTTGAAAGTACTTTGATCGATGAAATCGAGGTTGGTACAGTCAAAGGGTTACAACAAATTCACGCTTTTTTGTTCGGCGGCTTGTATGATTTTGCCGGGCAGATCAGGCAAAAGAACATTTCCAAAGGCGGTTTCCAATTTGCCGCTGCCCTTTATTTGGACGCCACGTTAAAACATATAGAAGCAATGCCTGAAAATACCTTTGAGGAAATTGTAGAAAAATATGTGGAAATGAACGTTGCCCACCCTTTCATGGAAGGCAACGGCAGAAGCGCCCGGATATGGCTGGATTTGATATTGAAAAAACGCCTGAAAAAATGTGTGGACTGGAGTAAAATAGGTAAAACAGATTATTTGAACGCCATGGTAAAAAGTACCGTAAACAGCAGTGAACTAAAAATACTGCTGAAAAACGCCCTGACCGACAAAATACAGAACCGTGAAATTTATCTGAAAGGAATTGATTATTCCTATTACTATGAGGAAAATTGAAATACAGGAAAAAATGAGTTGGTGAGCGCCACTAACCAACTGAAATTAGCTGCGCCTGACGACCAAAATAAAATAACTGCGTGACCGGAAGCGGAGATTTCCGACCACTCTCGTTCAGGAGCAGGAGAAGAGAAAACAAGGGGAAAACAGACGGTATATTGAAAGCGATAGTGAGCAACCAAAAGGGTTAAGATGAAATCAGAAGAAATCAAAAATTTATTTAGTTTATTTGAATCCGCAGCGAGTGAATTTAAAGGCATTGAATGCTGGAGCGCTCGTGAATTACAAAAGTTGTTAGGATATAGTAAATGGGAAAACTTTGAAAAAGTAATTTCCAAAGCAAAAGAATCCTGTGCAAATGTTGACGAGGAAATTTCCAATCACTTTCCTGACGTCAGGAAGGTGATCGAAGCTGGAAAAGGCGCTCTACATGAAATTGACGATATACTACTTACCCGTTACGCCTGTTATCTAATCGCTCAAAATGGAGACAGCAGAAAAGAAGGTTATGCAAGACACTCAAAGAATGAAGAAGAAAGAGAAATAACGGCAACGTTAAAACCATATCCAAAATATAATACCGTATACTATGACTATGCCTCTGAATTGCCCGATGGCTGAAAGCCCGCGCCCGGCGGCCATTTTCGTGACGCCGCGGAAAAGGTTGATTGCTAAAGTAGTTGGCGGGGTAAAAAGGTAAAAAATGAGTTGGTGAGCGCCACTAACCAGCTGAAATTATCTGCGCCTGACGATAAAAAAATAAAATAACTGCCTGACAGGAAGCGGAGATTTCTGGCCACTCTCGTTACTGATCAGGAGATGAGAAACGAGGGGACAAAGCCTCGGTCGTGTGCCGTAACTTGCATATCTCCCGCCAAACTTGGTACCGCTGGGAAAAAGTATTCCGTACTGCTATTGACAGCATTGGGGGTTATTAAAAAGGGTAAGATGACAAATTATTGGGGGAAATTTCAATTTTCTTTAAAAAATTTTACATTTCACACATTTTTTTCTTGCATATTTCTGTATAATTGTATTAATTATCAAATCAATCTAAAGTTGATATGGGATTTTTGGGACGGATAGATTTTCTATAAATATATATAAATTTTTTGTTATTTAATATTTGGCACTGATTGTAATTGTCAGTACACAATCAGGGTTATTATTAATCATTACGAACATTACCTCACTTTTTCCTTTTATTGGAACACAAAAATTTGAATATTAGCATGATTTACACTCACATGCTAAACTAAGGTGATAAAGGTATTTACAATCCTATTGACATTATGTTGCAATGAAATTCAGTTATGTTGTACAAGTCGTATAACATAAAATCAAAGCCATCGTATTTTAATAACAAATATATAATTTTAAAAGTTTTGAAATATATTGTATTGTTTTTATTATGTGTCATGTTTATGCTTTCAATATTTAGTTATCAAACTCGTTTAATACTATGTTATACCTATCTATTATGAATGCAATGATAGTTGAGTATATCTAATTAAATTTATCAATTTGTATTAGCTTTCGCTGAATGTACTACAACAATCGAACGTTTTTCATAAAAACTATGAGGGTGTATTTATGAAGTTTTTAGCATTTTTCGTTATTCTAATTATTGGTGGAATGTTATATGGTTTGCATCTTCTTATTGAAAAAATCGTTGATATCACTAGACTTCAACACATTGAAGGAAGAAAAAAGCACATAATAATACTATGCATATGGATTGCTTCAGCAGTTGTTCTATTCATGCCTGATGGTGTCATTTCACAAATCAAATTGCTTGGTATCGGGGGTCATTTTTCACCGACTGGCTCAATAATTGCTATATTGGCAATATATGGTATCAACTATCTCCGTGTATTGGTTCACTTTGCTAGTTCTGGTAGATATTTTAAACCTACTTTTCAAGGGGCTATATGGAGTGTTGCAAGTTCTTTATTACTTGTTCTATTCTATGCTACGAGGGAGCAAGCTTTCTGGACGTTTTTTGATTGATAGCAATATCAAATCATTTTGTCCATATATCACAAAATTGGTACTAAAGAATTTAAACCCAAAAAATAGTAAGAATCGCAATTTCAATGCAGACTTTAAAGAGTTAAATCAAAAAATTTTTTGCGCAAACTAAGAAAAGACGATCAAATCATAATTATAAAAATTGTACATTCCTTGTCTTTTAAATTTATGTTAATAGGATTAGTTAATGTTTTATTAATGTTAGCTATTTATTTATCATTTCACCCCTTTGTTATCGCTGGTTTAGTACTGTTCGTCTTTGTGTTAGGACTGATGGTATAACATCTGTATCCAGTTGAATGAAGGGCGTTTCGGTGTTTTTAGTTATGTAATGCTTATTTTTGAAATTGAGAATTGGGCGTAAACTCAAAAACTACATAATATTTTATTTCCAAAATTGATAAATTAAAAATTGGGATGAAAGTTATAGAAGTGGAGAAAAATATGAGTTTAAACACTAGTTTGAAGGGACGTCTTAGAAATACAAATTTACCAAAGACAAATATTTTATTCCCCTTATTTGAAGCCGTAATTAATTCAATCCACGCAATTGATGAGAGAATTGAAAAACAACACGATATCGATATTGGAGAAGGTTATATAAAGATTAAAGTTAAACGCTCTACTCAATTAAATGCCGAAAACTCAGTAAAACCAAAAATTGTAGGTTTTGAAATTGTTGATAATGGTATTGGATTTAATGAAGACAATTTTAACTCTTTTCAAACCCTTGATTCTGATTATAAAATTAAATTGGGTGGACGTGGAGTTGGACGATTACTTTGGTTAAAAGCTTTTAAAAAAGTAAACATTATAAGCATATTCAAGGAAAATTATAATATACAGAAACGTTCATTTGATTTTAATATTCAAAACGATCTACATAATCATAATCTAATTGATTCAAAAAGCAGTGTAATTGAAACCACTGTTAATTTAGAATTTTTTAATAAAGAATATGAAAAATATTTACCAAAAGCAGCCATTAAAATTGCACACGCTTTATTAGAGCATTGTTTGTGGTATTTTTTACGGAGTGGAGGAGCCCCAGACATTACAGTCATGGATGTTGACGAAACTATTTTATTGAATAAAGAATATGAGTCTTTTATGTTTAATGCATCCGAGTCGATACCATATAAAATAAAATCCAGAAATTTTGAGTTAATGAATATAAAACTAAGATCTACTTTCCAAAATAAGCATTCTGTAATCTATAGTGCCGCTAATAGGGTAGTCAGAGAAGAATCTTTAGTTGGTAAAATTCCAGGTTTATTTGGTGTTTTAAAAGATGGAGATGAAAGTTTTTGTTATTTATGCTTTGTAACTTCGGAATATTTAACTGAAAGTGTTAATTCAGAAAGAATTGGTTTTAACATTTCTGAATCAATTGATGATCTATTTGTTGATGAAGAAATCTCTTTTTCTGAAATACGCAATGAAACTATTAAACATATTACTAAATACTTAGAAAAATTTTTAATTGAAAACAAACAAATCGGACTTAAAAAATTAACAGACTTCGTAGCTAATAAAGCACCTAGGTTTAGACCAATTTTATCTCGAATTCCTGAGAATGAAAAGATTGTAGACCCTAATATTACCGACAAAGAACTTGAGCTAAAGCTCCATACACACCTTATGGTATTCGAGAATGAACTTCTTACAGAAGGTCATGATTTAATGAAGCCACATTGTTTTGAGAATGATGAAGAATATTCTAGACGCATTGAGGAATACTTATTAAAAGTTAGCGATATAAAAAAATCTGATTTAGCAAACTATGTTGCACATCGAAAAGTTATTCTTGACTTATTAGAAAAATCAATCCAAATAAAGAAAGATGGAAAATACTTAAATGAAGAAGTCCTCCATAAACTCATTATGCCTATGCAAAAAAATAGTAATGAACTAATGTTTGATGATAGTAATTTATGGTTGGTTGATGAAAGATTAGCTTTTCATAATTATTTAGCTTCGGATAAAAGTATTAAATCAATGCCTATAACAAATTCTGAAGAAAAAAAAGAACCTGATTTATTAGCTTTAAATATTTATGAGAATCCATTATTAGTAAATGAAGGTCAATCCTTACCTTTAGCATCAATAACTGTAATTGAAATAAAAAAACCAATGCGTAATGATGCAAAACAAGGAGAAGATAAAGATCCAATTGAACAAGCATTAGGATATCTTAAAAGAGTTAGAAATGGAGGGGCAAAAACTGAATTAGGGCGACAAATACCTGATTCAAGTAATATTCCTGGTTTTTGTTATATTATTTCTGATATAACTGATACAATAAAAGAACGTTGTGAAATTCTTGACCTGACAGTATCTGCAGATAAACTAGGATATTTTGGTTATCATAAAACATATAATGCTTATATTGAAGTTTTATCGTTTGATAGATTATTAAATATGGCAAAAGAACGTAATCGCTCATTTTTTGATAAATTAGGTTTACCGTCAATATAAATTTTTTGCACAAATGAAATTACAGACAAGATAATAATATTGAAAATGACACCGAGTGATTCGCAAATAATTTTAATGCATATTTTATACTCACTACTTTTATATGGAGTAATGAATTTCAAAGTTGCTTATAAACAGCTTTACGATCTTGCGCCTAAAACCGGTACAGGAGATGTTATTGTCAGTGTTCAAGCATTGGAGCCGTTGTTAGTGCCTCCCATCACATCTGAGAATCATCTGCTTGTGCAAAAAATCGAAACCCTGGTGGATGAGATCATCCAAACAAAAGCAGCGAATAAAGACGCCGATGCCCGGGAAAAAGAGATCGACGCCCTGGTTTACCAATTATATGATTTAACGGAAGAAGAAATTGCGATTATTGAAAGAGGATAATGTTATACAATGCACAAAACCCATAACGATGAATAGTAAACAAATTAAGGGGTGTAACTATGTATTTTATGTATGTGGACGAGAGTGGTGATCCCGGGGTTTTAAGTGAAATCCAAGGTAATGAGAATTCAAAACATTTTATATTATCCGGTCTCATTATAAACGAACAAGATTGGAATCTATGTTTTCAGAGGTTAAAAGAGTTAAGGCGGGAAATAAAGAAGCAATATGGATTAGGTATACGTGAAGAAATACATGCGTCTGAATTAATCCGAATACAAAAAATAGAATCATATAAAAAAATTTTTAAAGTAAAACGAATTGATTTAATGCGTTACTACATTTCATGTATTCCGATAATATTCAGTAAAAGTAAAATTATCAATGTATGTATTGATAAAGGAAAAACACCGAGTGGGAGTTATAAAAATTACGCAGAATTAGCCTGGAACAGATTGTTGCAAAGATATGATAACTATTTAAAACATGAAAAATCCAGCGGTATAGTAATAACTGATCAAACAGATGAAAATCTGGTAAGGTATTTATTACGGAAAATGAGAGTTTTCAATCCCATACCCTCAAAATTTGGTGGAATAGTACAATGTATTACAGATAATATTGTTGAAGATCCATTTATCAGGAATTCACAACATTCCTATTTTATTCAAACAACAGATATAATTGCACATTGTTTATACAGGCAGGAATATCCAAAGGGTAGTCTAAAAAAATATAATATTCAAAGCTTTTTTAAATTACTTGAACCCATTATATTAAAAGAAGCAAGTCCCATAGATAAATTCGGCATTGTACGAAAATAAAAAACCCCGGTATAAAACCGGGGATTTGTCGTGGCCCGTTTGATTCATTTGGAACCAACAGGTCACATTCGTATAACATTGAATAGCAATGTTTTTATTTCAGTATGAAATTATAGTAATAACTAACCATCTTTTATATATAAAAAAATAATAAAAAAAAATTAAAAAGTAAAGTCTTTTTTATATAACGGATCAAATTTTAACAACAAGGTCAATTTCACTGCTGATCATTCACTATGTTTTTATAGAACAAGAGTAAATTCTGTCAGCGTTAAATATTCATTTTCAACAGAGTTTAAAAGGCAATTCCCAATCCAAACAGGCTTTTGGTTTCAAAAAAGCCGCTGATTCATACGGGTTCAGCGTCAAAACCTTTTTATATTCCTTACCTTGGGTAAAGAACATAATAAATATAGCCAAAAAAATAAAAAATGCAAGTATTTTTTAAAATATTAAACTGCACCCACTTGCTGTTTATTAAATAAAGGAAACCATCCCCCCAAAAACCCTTTGCATTCAAAACAAAAATCCTTAAATTATAGCCATGCCCCTGTAGCTCAGCTGGATAGAGCAGTGGTTTCCTAAACCATTGGTCGGAGGTTCAAATCCTCTCAGGGGTACTCTCCGTTACCGGTCACATTAAGGCGTTTCCGCAGGTAACGGATTCATTTTTAACCCGATTTGAACCGGTTCAAGAATATGGCTCAAAAACCCTCCATCACCCTCATACAAGGCGATATTACCACCCTGGCGGTGGACGCCCTCGTCAATGCCGCCAACGAACACCTGCAACACGGCGGCGGCGTGGCCGGGGCTATCAGTCGCAGGGGCGGACCGGAAATACAGCAAGCCAGCAACGAGTGGGTGGCAAAACACGGCAGGGTCGTCACCGGCAGCGCGGCTATTACACCGGCAGGTCAGCTCAAGGCCAAATACGTCATCCACGCCGTCGGCCCGGTTATGGGCAGCGGTAACGAAGACGCCAAACTGCGCAGCGCTACCCTCGCCTCTCTGCGCCTGGCGGAGGAATATAAACTGAGCAGCATCGCCTTTCCGGCCATCAGTACCGGCATATTCGGCTACCCGGTGGAACGCTGCGCGCAGGTCATGCTCGGCGCGGTGACGGAATACCTGTCCGGCCCAACCGGCATACGGCAGGTGATCTTTTGCCTGTACGATCAACTTACTTTTAATATTTTCACAACTACATATAATAATATAGGGAGCAAGTAAAGATGAAAAAACTCGCACTACTCGTCCTGTTAGCGGCGCTGCTGCTGTTCGGCGGCTGCGCGCCCAAAGCCACAGTCCCGAACAAAGTCGATTTCGTGCAGTCCGGCAGCACCCAGATCGACGTGATGATCGACGGCAAATGCGCCACCTCGTTCATGTATTCCGACACCCTCACCAAACCGATCCTGTTCCCGCTCACCTCGCCCAGCGGCATCGTGGTGACGCGCGGCTTTCCCCTGCTCAAGGTCGAGGGCGAAAGCATGGATCATCCGCACCATACCGGGCTGTTCTTCACCTACGATGAAGTGAACGGTAGCGGTTTCTGGAACAACACCACTTATCCCCCGCAGATCCGCCTCGAAAAGATCGTCAAGATGCAGGGCGGCGATACGGGGACGCTGAGTGTGATCCTGCGCTGGTACGATCACAACAACCAGCCGCTGCTGCAGGAAGACCGCACCATGCTCTTTAGCGCGCACAAAAACGCATATAACCTTGATTTTAGCGCCACCCTCACCGCGCTCGATACCACCGTGGTGTTTACCGATACCAAAGAGGGCATGTTCGCCATCCGCGTGGCCGAGTGGCTGAAAGAACAGGATACGGGCAGCAGGTACCGCAGCTCCACCGGCAAAGAAACGGAAAAGGATATTTGGGGAACCCGCGCCGAATGGGTGACCCTGCAAGGCAAAAAAGACAATCAAACCGTGGGCATTGCCATATTCAACCATCCGCAGAGCGTGAATTATCCCACCTGGTGGCACGCGCGGGCGTATGGCTTGTTCTCTGCCAACCCGCTAGGCCAGGCGGTATTCCAAAAAGGCCGCGGCGAGGAAGAACCCGCGCCCTATAACCTCACCCTGGAGCCGGGCAAAAGCGCGCTGTTCCGGTTCCTGGTGTACATATATGAAGGTCCGCGCAGCAACGAGGAATTACAGGAACAATTTAACGCTTTTGCGGGCAAGTAATAGTTTGGCGGGGCAAGCGCAAGTTTGTCCCGCATAATGCTCACCAAGTGTGCGCCAAACCCTGCATTCGATCATTCATACACATTTTATACAATTCTGTTACAAAGAAGTATCAATCAAACCAGCATTCAAGCCGAAAAGTATTCCCTGAAAAAATTTTCTGTTCAAGTAAATACCTAATTAAAAACACTTGACAATTAATATTTTTTTAGTTAAAATAAATTGTTAACGTTAACACTAACGTTAACAATAGTCATCTAACCTCAATATAAATCATTAATTAAAGGCTCGAAGCGAAAATAACTGACTCACGGATACAAGAGACGGTAGTGCTCTTTGAAATATGAAAAATTTTTGTTAAAATAACTTGACTATTTGAAAAATATTAGCTAATATCCATTGTTACCGGTAACAATTTATATCGCAGGTAATTACGAAACGACACATACCTGAATGCTTTGTAGCGTAAAGTTGACACCCCTTTTATCATAAAATCAAAACATGCACTTGCCAGATTTTAATATACTTGTTACTTAAAAAGATTTAAAGTACTTTATATACACAGGTTTTCAATAATTATTGCAAATAAATAAACGCCATCAAAAATGGTTAAAGGAGATCAAGGGTAATTATGAAGAGTTCACAGCAAAAACCGATCGCTCTCCTCACATTCGTACTTTTACTGTTTTGTGCAAGTACTTTACTCAATGCACAAACGACCGGGAAAATTTCCGGTAAAGTA
>Ga0116156_10004592_pt1 | contig 11676 bp, 7 predicted proteins | sample AD_UKC045_MetaG_FD_89891 | JGI IMG/M metagenome (GOLD analysis project Ga0116156, IMG submission 89891) | Active sludge microbial communities of municipal wastewater-treating anaerobic digesters from USA - AD_UKC045_MetaG | ecosystem: Engineered > Bioreactor > Anaerobic > Digestate | place: USA... | reverse complement strand
GCGATTTACAATATCAAATCGTAATTATTTTATCAAGAAAACAGATGAGATTATTTAACTCACTGGAAATCAGAAAAGGCGGAGTTGATTCAGTAAGTTAAATTTTAGTCAAACTGCAGCCATCCGAATCAGTTTTATTAGAAGTGTCTGATGTTTCCGGCTTGTTATCAATGTCAACAGTTGATTCATTTTCATCGTTCTGTTCATTAACTGTATCATTATCATAAATTTCGACATCATCATTTATATATGAATCATCCGTTGCGGAATCATCGTTTTTAACATCGTTATTCTCATAGTCATTGCTTTCAAGATCTTCGTCACTGAAAGGATATTTCATAGATTCAAACTCTTCCTGTGTCATTTCCACTTTATCTTGTGCCGGACATGCTTCTGAATGTTCAGGAATAGTTATCCCTGCAAAATTACTGCATTCGACATGTTCACATAAATCAAAAAGAAAATTATCATAAACAATATATTCATAATATCCTGGAGGCACACATTCATCAAAATAGTCATCAAAATAGATCTTCACAACTTCGGTCAGTTTTTCAGCATCATCAAATTTTCCTCTGTAAATTTCGCCGGCGACTTTACTGACGTATGTTGTTTCATAAGGGTTTTCGCAACCCCTTTTAATGCATTCCTCCTTCTCCTCATTAGTGTCCCATTCTTCACAATTTTCGCATCCCGGTTTTAAATCATAATAGGTGCTTGTGTAAACACCGATATTAACTTTTTCAGGTTTTTCAGTAGTTTCTAACCAAAGCTCATAAATATTTGCGGGCACATCTGAAAACAAAAAATTCACAGAAAATACTAATAATAAAACCATAAGAAACTTTCTCATAATCTACTCCCCGGTCGCTTTTTCGATCTCTTTACGCATTCTTTCTTCTTCTGCTTTTGCCTGATCATCAAGAGATTTTTTAAGTTTCTGGAGGTCGCGGATATCAACTTTTTCGTTTTCGATCACCACTTCCCTTGATTCCTTGATGTCTTTATCAATGTTAGGGCCAGACTGGATCGAAACAAGATAATAAATTATCGCCATTGCTCCAAGCAGTGTAAGAATCAGACCGATGCTTTTCATTTTATCCTCCCGGAAAATCATTTTTTACCTTTAAATTATACTGTTTAAAACTTGTAAGTAAACAAAGCATCCGTAATATAATTAAATGTGAAAAGTGCTTATTCCAAAAGGAGGAACTCAATGAGGTATCTTATTCTGGCAGTGATCTTCGGAACAATAATTTTCAGTTGTTCAAATGAAAAAAAAGGTTTTTACAGTGAAGAAGGGATGAATTTTCACTTTGATCTTAACGAGTCGGGAGCTAAATTGAAAAAAGACCTTTTTCTTGTAACTAACGGACAGAAACATCTGCTGGTAAAGCACGATGACGATTCGTACGAACTTCTGATCAATGAATATGATGCTCTTGATTATGTGCAAAAAGATGAACTCACCCATTATGCATCAGGGGTAAAAATAAAAGAAAATTCGGTTAATCACATATTTTTAACGGAAGGGGATCCTCATTTTGATCCTGATCACAGACTGATACTTTCAACTTATTACATCGCCCGTGAACCTGTTCTGAGGGCTTCAAGCGGATTGAAGGATAATAATGTCAAAGTTTGTGCCGTGTCAAAAGCTGTCAGCATGGTGTTCAACCATCCGGAACTGCTTACCAGCGATCCGGAAAAAGCTGAAATAATAATGAAGCACATAAATCCTGTCGATCAGAACATGCTTTGTGATAAAAATGCTCACCACAGACCTGAGATAATCGACCTTGCCATAGCTATTAACACGGCTGAAAAGAACGGTGGAAGCGTCGTAAATGAACCCATAACGGTTTACAGCGAAACAGAGCCAGATGATGAATCAGAAAAAAATGTTTACTGGGTGAAAGAACCCGACGATACAGAAAGTCTCATCTTTTTTAAGGACGGAAATCCTTTTTATGTATACAAATTGACCGATGATGAGGAACCGGCTCCGATACCTTTCACGGGAGATATTTCAACAAAAAGTCCGGCAGTTCAGTATCGTCCTGTCGATGATGTATTGAATGCCGTAACTCCGGCACTGCTTGTGGCAATGAATGAAGTTAAGAATAATCCGCTCCTTGAAGATGTGAAATACAGCATAATTAAAGGAGACGGCCCTTCTGAAACAGATTCTGTCATAGAAATTCCTGATGAAGAAATAAATGATGATGAAGAGATGCCTGATGACGATACAGTCGTTTTAAAAACCGTTTTAAACAGTTCGGGTGAAAAAATAACTCTTTCTAAAACAGGCGGAATTGATGGAATGTCAATATATCTTAATTCTGATGAGATAGAGACTGATGAAAAAGGATTCAGATATATGACAGTTAAAGTGAAGAACTATTATCTGCGGCATGTTACGCTGTGGACAAAATGGAAAAAAATCGACGGAACAGCGGATTTCTGGTGGAAAAAATATTTAAACGATCCGAATAAAGATGATTCCGGCTTGTCTCCCGATTTTTTTTCAGTTGTCGGTCTTCCATCATGGTATGCTTTTTTTAACGACATGGCTTCAGTAAAAGATTCAGTCTTCTGGGGATTTGTTTCAAACCGTGCCGTTATGATGGGCATACCTCTAAGTCCGGACTGGTCATATTTCAAAATTCCGATTCCTCCGACAAGTAGCAAAGCGGAGCTGATCTTTGCTTCTATGGGAACTGGAAAATGGCAGAATGAAAACATTCCAGGAGCAATACTTACCTCTGTAATGGACCTCGGAATCCCTGCATATTTCCTTGTTTCAGGAGCAGTTGACGGTGTCGGAGGAAAGCCGATCCTGAAAGATGCACTGACAAATCCGAAAGTTATTACCACAATCATAGCCCTCGGTATTTCAATGGGCATATATGGTGAAGCACATAAAAAAGGCGCCAACAATTATGCCCCTTATGCAAAAGCACTCGGCTCGATCCTTGTAAATACCGGTTGTGACAGACTGAGATACGCAATTGTCAAGATAGTCGCAAAGAATCAGGCGGAACACGCCATTCCTTTTGTGGGCTGGGGTCTTTATATAGCCGGACTTGCCGCAAATGTCAGCCAGCTTGCTCAAACTGTCGCAGAAGTTTCATCAACTCGTGCGATTCACAATAACAGTCTTGTCGCAACATGGTCTCCGAAAGTGAGGATAACACCCGATCCTTTAAATATCAGGGGAGGTTTTCCTGAATCGGCTGTAAAATATGAAGCATATGTTCATTTCAGTGATCATGATACAAAACATCTTACCGGGAAAACATGAAATACCGCAGTTCCTTACCTCGATTTCACTTTCCCTGACATTCCTGAAGGTGGAAGCGCAACAATAAAAATTAATCTGCTTAGCGAAAGCGGTTTTGTTGCCGGATATGTTGATCATGAAATTACAAATACTCTGAAAAGTGCTCCGGCAGATAAAAACGGTGTCAACTATACCGTTCAAATCACAGAAAACATGGTCAATATTACTGATAAAACCGAATATTTTCATAAAGACAGGATAGGACTTGACAAAAACGGTCATCATGTGTGGCTCGGATATGCTGATACAAACAATGATTATGTCGCACCTTCCGCACCTGAAAAGACTGTTTCATCATTAAACTGTTCAAGTACAGAGAGTGGACTCTGTTCGATAAATGATATAACCCTCAGCATCAAAGGGCATTCGGCGGCCTATACATGGCAGTCATTTTCAGATAACACTGCTTCCTGTTCAGATTCAAAAGAATCTTCAGGACAGCGTTATTTTACTGAAAACATTTCACTTCTAAACAATAAAGCAGGAGGACCTCAGTCCCTTTTAATCGAGAGCGGTTGCAGTTATATTGAATATAGACCCGCCGTTGCGTATTCTCTCACCGGTGAAATAGACGGGTATAATGTTTTTGTATATCCTGAGCAGATGGAGGGAACTACTGTTTACCCCGTGAAAAAGGTTAAGATCGATAAAACAATGCTGTTTGATAAAGAGGGGCCGGTTTCAGGGTATCTTAATCTTCCGCCCACAGATACCGCAATTCATCCCTCAGGTTATCTTGTATCAATAAACCGTGATATGGGCAAAATGGAAGTTCTCGATCTTAAGAATGACCCCGGGATTCTTGCTGACAGTGAGGGTGCAAATTTTGTGTCCGGCAAAGGGGATCGCGAAGGACTTCTTGAAAATCCTGTTTCTGTGGCCATTTCTCAAAGTGGTGACATTTATGTTCTCGAGCAGGGTAATTTCAGGGTTTCAGCTTTTGATATTAACGGATCTGTCAGACAGATATTCGGAGATGAAGAGGAACTTAAAAACTATTTTGACATTTCAGGTCTTGACACTTCCGCCGTTCTCCTTGATATTGATGTTGAAAGCACCGGGCTTATATATGTTCTACACTATGTTAACGGTGGAAAAACGAAGGATGATTACTTTGTTCAGATCTATTCTAAAGACGGAAAACTTATAAACACTAACAATGGAATTGCCGCGGCAAAAATGGCAGTTGATCATTTTAGAAATATTTTCACCCTGAACTACGAAACAATTGTGACTGATATAACGGAAAAGCCCTCAGTCAGCATGTGGATACCATTACCTTAATACGGAGAATAGATATGCGTAACATATTGATTTTAATGGTTGTTTTTGCTTTGTCAGGTTGTCTTGAAAAAAGATCTCAGGAACTTATCATTTCCGGAAGCAGTGCAAAAAAACACAAAGAGGCGGATCTTGTGCCGGAATCAAAGGCAGTCAGTCATAATGATACAGTTATTCTTAAACTTGAGAGTACGGACTCTCATGAAGGGGATACCGGCACAACAGGTGTGGATATAGTCACTTATGAATTTACCCATTCAGTAAATCAGGAAGTGTGTCTTGAAAAACATGACGACATAAATTATCATCTCGTAATAAAGGATTCTGATGATAAAGAGATCACTAAAATAAATGATGGCGAATGCGAAACTGTCAACATTTCTGAGGGCTTATATCATTTCCACATTGCACACACTTCGTTGTCAAGATCGCCTGGAGAAACTTCAGCGGTATTTATAAGACCTTTAGCTGAAACTACGCACTGCGAAGACTACAAATCTTTCGCCACTCAAAGCATGCCGGAAGAAACAGTTGAAATGAAAACGGTAAGTCACTGTACTGAAGACCCGAATCTTATATGCACAATACCTGAAACATATAAAGATCTTCCTTTTGATTGTCCTCTTAAAGGTCCATGGTTTTACAGCGATCAGCGTGAATGCGTCACAATGACTCGTGACAGAGTTTCTGAATGTTACGACTATCTGCATAAAAACTGTAGTTCCATAAAGTCATTATGCATAAATTTCTGGCAGGAGTTCAGTACTGATAATGTTCCATATGATGATTTGGGAGATTCCGGTATAAATGTATGGACAAAATGTTTCGGTGGAAACGCAAATCAATATATCAATTCCAAGTACAGCAATATGGCCGATCCTGTTATAAAAACAGCTTTTCAGAAACTTACGGAAAATTTTTGTGAAGAGGTTGAAGCCGACTGTATAACCGGCTGGAGGATTGGAATCGGATCACTGGTTCCCTCTGAGTGTCCCGGTTTTGTTAAATATTCCAGGTACCAGGACCTTGATTTAAAGACAGGGGAAGTTGCAATTTTGCAAAGAACTTATCTGCATATGGGCAGAAGCGCGATTCTTCCTCAAAACGATGACATTGTAATGGTTATCAATGGACAATGCGACAATGTTACACATCGAGTCGGTTCGTACATCGTCGGACCTCAGACACAGATCGTTTTATATCCATTTTACGGGTTTTACGGCAAACCGATTCTGTTTACAAATGATTCTGCCGATCATGCCGTATATTTTCCGGTTCCTGCGATCAGCTTATCTGAGAGGTCATCTCTTGACCCGACACTGACAGGGCTTATTTACACAGACACTTCATCAATATCAGTTATGTCAGTAAAAGGGACGCAGGAAGATTTGTGCAGAATAAAAGATGCCGGAATCATTTGTGATTCTCCTACTAAATGGGATGTTGCACCGAGAATGACAGGTGAGGTCGTTATTGTTAAAATGGCGGACGAAAATATTAAAGCGGGCAAAAACTGCTCAGCCGCATTTCTTTTTGATTACAGGTGCGACGATATTAATAAACTGGGACTTAGAAGTTCTCTTTCCGGCACTCTCATTGATGTAAACAAAGCAATAATATTTGACTCCAATACATTTTTAAGAACTTTTAACAACACAAATTTTGAAGGTTCCGCAAAAGTCTCGCAAGTAAGTTCTTCCGTTCCTTCGACTGTTTATCTTGATGAAGAATATTTTCAAAGTATTCATGCGTACAAACTCCCTGATTACAACCATGCAATTCTTATAAGTCTTCGTAAATGCTGCGGTTGTGATCTTGAAAATGTCAGTTTTACAGGAGATGACCTTTCAAATACAGTTCTTGTCGGATCAAATATGAAAAATGCTTCGTTCACGGGAGTGGACCTGACCGGATCAGATTTAAGGGAAACTTTATTGACTAATGCCAGATTCAGCTCTGTTAAACTGGGTGATAATTATTTCGGTTGTACTGATTTTAGCAATGTTGATATGTCTGATCCTTCAGACAGCAGTAAAAGCACAGTTTCAGTTTCAAATTCATGCACATGGGATACTTCAAGTACTTATAACGGGATTACCGTTTCATGTGATGAACGCACAGCGAATTTAACATCGGCAAAAATACCTGTTCAGATACTTCCCAGAAAAAGTTGGAAAACCATAAATTTTAAGAAGACGACGCTTCTTGATAAAGTTGACGGTTATGATCTTTCGGGAATTGATCTTAGCGATAGCGACTTTACTGATTTGAAAGCAGGCGGAAAAGTTATGAACATGCAGGGAGCCAACCTCAGCGGTTCCAACCTTACAAATGCAGATTTTTCTTCAATTGATTTCAGTCCGCTGATAAAAGATAAGAATGCTCAATACTCAAATTTCTTAAATGCTGAGATCGGCGGAACAAGTTTTGCAAACGCCAACCTTGAAGGGGCTGATTTTAAGAATGTGAGTGTTGACGGAATGACCGGCAGTGTCAATTTCAGTTACGCTTTGATGATAAATACAGTTTTTGCCGATGCGGATCTCGGAAGAGCAGATTTTTCCTACGCCTATTTTTTCTCAAAATTCAGGGAAAATGTTGCGACTCAGAAAAAAGCCAAAGCAGAAAACATTGTAGCCCAGGATGGCGTTTTTACAGGAAGTTTCATGTCCAATATGAAATTCACAAATGTTGCATTTAAAAACGGTAATTTTAACGGAGCTCAACTTGTAGGGATAACTTTCAGTTCAGGCGATCTTTCCAATTCAAAATTCTCTGATGCATACCTTCAGGGAGCAGATCTGACTGGCGCATTGCTTACCGATGCTTCATTTTCCGGAGCATATCTTTCACTTAAAGACGGATACTGGCACTATTCAAGCGATGATGCAGAATGTTCAGATATCAGGATAAATTATAATAAAACAAAGTTGGGTGACACTTCAACAGTGATCTGTCCAAACGGTGAAAAAGGTCCATGCGATACTGATGAAAAACTCAGCAGAAAAGATAAAAAGACCGTGGAACCTCCATGTGTTGACGGAGATGAGGATATCTTCGGCGACACAGACTGCATAACTCATGAATATCTCGAAAAGAATACCATTCCCAAATGTGATCAGAGCAACGATGATGTTATGCAGTGCGGTTGTCTTATAGAAGGGGAATAAGGGAAATTTTTTTCTTGAAACACATTCTGATATGTGGTATAAATCTCCCTGTTTTTATTTAATATTCAGATTCGTTCCCGGAGAAAAATTCAATGACGGGTGGAAGTATAATACCGATTCTGATAATTCTTGCCCTCATACTTGTTGCAACAGTTCTGGTTTTTAATATTTCTTTAAGGAAACTTGTTAAAAAAAGGACTGCTGAGCTTGAAAGAGAGCACAATTTTCTTAATTATGCAATGGAAGCCACCCACACCAACATAAATATAACGGATTCTGATTATAATTTGCAGTATGTCGATCCAAACTGGCAGAAAGTCTACGGTGATCCGACGGGCAGAAAATGTTATGAATACTTCATGGGTAGAGACAAACCGTGTGAAATTTGCGGAATGCCGCAGGCAATGGAGAAAAAAGAGACCATTATTTATGAAGAGGTCATGCCGAATGAAAATAACCGTGTTGTGGAGGTCCACACCATCCCTTTTCAGGATTCAGACGGCAAGTGGCTTTTTGCTGAATTCAATGTTGATATAACAAGACGGAAAAAAGCGGAAGAAGTTCTTGTAACTGCTCAGCGGCTTGAATCACTCGGAATTCTTGCCGGCGGGATAGCACATGATTTCAATAATCTGCTCAGCGGTATTTTCGGGAGTATTGCCGTTGCTTCTGAACTGTCAGAAAATGAAGAAGCCAAAACCTATCTTTCACAGGCATCAGGTTCGATAGACAGAGCAAGAGGGCTTACAACACAGCTCCTGACTTTTGCCAAAGGGGGTGTTCCGGTAAAAAAGATAGGATCTCTATCGCCGTTTATTGAAGAAACAGTTAATTTTGCACTCAGCGGGTCAAATGTTGTATGCAACTTCAGAATATCTGAAGATCTCTCAATATGTGAATTTGACAGAAACCAGATCGGGCAGGTAATTGACAATCTTGTTATCAATGCCAAGCAGGCGATGAATGACAGCGGAACCATTGAAGTGACCGCTGAAAATACAACAATTTCCGGCAATGAGAAGAATGAGCTTGAATCGGGAAGATATGTCAGGATAACAGTGAAAGACAGCGGAACAGGCATTCCCAAAGAAGTTCTGGCTAAAATATTCGATCCGTTCTTTACCACAAAATCAAAAGGTGCAGGACTTGGACTTGCAACATCGTATTCGATAGTAAAGAGGCACGGAGGTTTCATCGAGGTGAAATCTGAGATAAGAAAGGGGAGCACATTCGCTGTTTTCCTTCCTGCCGCAAACGGGCCGTTACCGTCAGAGAACGAAAATATTGAAAAAGGGCATAAAGGGTCAGGCACGATTCTTGTAATGGATGATCAGGAAATTATAAGGATTACAACAGGAAAAATGTTCGAAACGCTAGGATATTCGGTCGTTTTTAAAGAGGACGGTGCATCGGCTGTCGAATATTTTGAGAAAAACCGAAACATTAAAGGGATGATCTTTGATCTCACAATTCCCGGCGGAATGGGCGGACTGGAAGCAGTTTCAAAGATCAGAGATATTGACAAAGAAATACCAGTCTTTGTTTCAAGCGGCTATGCTGATGACCCTGTCATGGCAGACCCTCAGAAATACGGCTTCACCGAAAGCATCACCAAACCTTTCACAAAAGCGGAACTGGTGAGAGTTCTGAATGGGTATATGAAAGGGTGAGTAATACTAATATTTTTAATGAATTAGAAAGTTAAAACTTTATCGCTTTCAGTCACCCATTCGGCAAGAGTTGCCATCGTTGATTTTTCAGCACCTTCAAAATAGGGATGGTTCTTGTGGATTCCGCATCGTGCCATACATGTTCCGCAAACTTTTACAACGACTCCGTTTGAAATAAGGTCTTTGAGCATCTGTGAAAGGTCCTGATCGTATCCGGCAGGCGGTTTGCAGACATCTCTTGCCATATCAACCGAATCATTCATTAGAAAGATCCTCACATCGTTGCCGTTCTTCCTCAGTGTTCCGGCAAGCCGAAGTCCATTCCATGTAACATCAGTCGAATCATAGGGCTCGCGGTTAAAAATGATAAGAATTTTCATGTGTTCCTCCTTCTTTTTGTTGAGGTTGAATAAACTTTAAAAACAGTCAAGTGCACTTTACGCTTTTGGGTTAATTCAGTCAAGTGCACTTTACGCTTTTAGGCAAATTCAGTCAAGTGCGGTTTGCTGTTTTTTTTATGGTTCAGTCCATTTTCGGTTATCTTTGACATAATTATCAAATGTAATAATATCGGGTCGAAACTGTTCTTAAATGATGGAGAGTTCTATGTTTTTGGCGATATTATCGATTGTAGCAGGGCTTGCACTTTTGGTTTGGAGTGCTGATAAATTTGTTGAGGGTTCTGCCGCTGTGGCAAGGCATTTCGGAATGCCATCATTGCTTATCGGGATGGTCATTGTAGGATTCGGCACTTCGGTTCCCGAGATGATAGTTTCAGCTCTTGCATCTTTGGACGGTGCATCAGGAATTGCTCTGGGCAATGCATATGGTTCAAATATCTCTAATATTGCACTGATTCTTGGCGTAACAGCTTTAATAAGCCCGATCGCATTTCACATCTCTGTCATGAAAATTGAGCTTCCTATCCTGACCGCAGTCAGCTTGTTTGCGGCATTCCAGCTTATTGACGGTGAAATAACCAGAATTGATGCGATTCTTTTAATTGCTGTTTTTACAATATATATGATATGGGCGATCCGTAAAGCACTTCGTCACAAAAAAAGTAAAATGGCAAAAGAGTATGAAAAAGATATTGAACAGATAAAAATGCCGATGAAAACCGCTTTCTTCTGGCTTTTTGCGGGGCTTACCGTTCTGATAATCAGCTCAAGAATGCTTGTCTGGGGGGCTGTTGAAATAGCTCATTTCTTCAAAGTAAGCGACCTTATAATTGGTCTTACGGTTGTTGCTGTCGGCACATCTTTACCTGAACTTGCATCGTCTGTTATGGCGGCAAGAAAAGGCGAGCATGACATCGCTCTTGGCAACATAATCGGATCTAATCTTTTTAATACACTTATAGTTGTAGGTATTGCAGGACTCATAAAACCGCTGACCGTTCAGCCCGAAGTTCTAAACCGGGACATGGTTGTAATGATACTTCTGACCGTTTCTCTTTTTGTGCTGGGATTCAATTTTAAGAACAGAAAACAAGGTCGCATCAACAGATTTGAAGGGGCGCTACTTCTTTTTGCTTATGTAGGATACACAGCTTATCTCATACACTTTTCATTCATAAAATAAAATAGAACATCCTGAATCATTCTCACTATCATTTTCAGGAATGTTTTCAGTGTCTTCATGTTCTTCTTCATCAGTAATTTCTTCGTCATCAATATCATCGACTGCCGTGTCGTAAAGGGTCAGTGTCGGGTCTCCGAAATAGTTCAGCATATATTTGTGATCGAGCACCCGGCCGGCAGGATTCTGTCCGAACTCAGACATATAATCATAAAAGATCTTTCCAGCATATCCGCCGTTTATCAGCCCTTCAAAGAAAACAACACCAGCTGTATCTTCGCTCACTGTCGACAAGTCCATTTCTGAAGAAAAATCGGTCCATTTTGTTGAAGAAGGATCGGTGACACTTGTTGAACTTATTATTCCGACTGCCGCACCATCTGCAAGGAACCGGTGTGTGATCGATCCGGGAGAGTTTACATTTCCGACAAGACAGCTTATCGCGACAATAAATCCAGGTTGGCCGCTGTATATTTCTTTTGCATCAGAAGGATCGACCATTTGATAACTTTCAACTTCATCGTTTTCACCGAGATTATTGTTATTTCTGTCCTCAAGCCAGACAGTTCTTGCAACTGTTGTCGGAAAACCGTGACCGCCCCAGAAGATCATTCCGTAACCCTTTTTCCAT
>Ga0116156_10004588_pt1 | contig 11683 bp, 8 predicted proteins | sample AD_UKC045_MetaG_FD_89891 | JGI IMG/M metagenome (GOLD analysis project Ga0116156, IMG submission 89891) | Active sludge microbial communities of municipal wastewater-treating anaerobic digesters from USA - AD_UKC045_MetaG | ecosystem: Engineered > Bioreactor > Anaerobic > Digestate | place: USA... | reverse complement strand
GAATCAGCCGCATCACGGAACCGTAGCCGGTGCGCTGGAAGAAGTAATTGCAGCGGAACCGCGCCTTGTCCTCGATCCCGTAGGCAAAATCGAAATCCAGATTGCGCTCGTAGCGTTTCCGCTGCGGCTCGTTGCAGATCTCGAACAGGTAATCGCCCAGCGTCTGTTCGGTCAGCACGTCATGGTCTTCGATCACCCGCACGTCGCCGTCGATGCGATACTTGGGCTTCTGCCCCACGACCATGTGCAAGTCGGAAGCGTTGACGGTTTGCATGTCCAGCAGCAGGGGGTCGATCTTGGCCATGATGGCGGCCTTTCGTCAAACGGGCAGAAACCGAGCGACAGGATGGAACTCTTAACGCGGCCAGCGACCGCAACCAAAGTAGCATGGCTCTCCGAGCCGTGCAAAGCACTCCGCACGGCTCGAAAAGCACTCGGCACGGCTCGGAGAGCCATGCTACGAAGTTGCGCACGCCGTACGCGCATTTTCATTGGACTTCCAACGGGAACGGCGGTCAAGCCACCCCGCCGTCATAACAGGCAGTTTTGGGAGCAATCGGCAGCTTGGCAACGACCCGAAAGAAACTTACGACAGCAGCAATCGAAACACTCCTCACGGGTGTCACGCGAGGCCGCCCGAAGTGCGTTCTCCCGTGAATCGGCTTGACCCTTGCAGACCGTACCGGACGATCTCTTGCACGGACAGGATGTCTTCCCGAAACGGATTGTATCTCGCGTAACACGGATGACGAAGATGAAGCGACAATCGAGCCGATGGATCGTGCCGTTTGTACTGGCGACGCTGGGTTTCGTTCACCACGCGCACGCTCAAGGGATCGTGATCCCCGGCGCGGGGCCGGTGAACCGTTCGATGGCGGGCGCCGGCGTGGCCGCCCCGCTGGACGCGGCGGGAGCCATCCACTGGAACCCCGCTTCGATCACGGGACTGGAGAGTTCCGAGTTCCTGCTTGGCGCGGAACTGCTTTGCCTGACGACGCATGTCGAATCCAGTTTCGGTCCGGTGGCGGGCGAAACGCGCAGCGATTCCGGAGTCAGCATCCTGCCCACCGTAGCGGTCGTTTTTCAGCCCCAGGATTCTCCCTGGACGTTCGGTTTAGGCATGTTCTCGATCGGCGGCTTTGGGATCAACCTGCCCGGCAGTCCGGCCGCGCCGCCGACGAATCCGATCCTTTCGCCGACGTTCACCGGTCCCGTGTACTCCAAGCTGGCCGTGCTGCAGTTGGCGCCCACGGCGGCGCTCAAGATCACCGATCGTCTCTCCATCGGACTGGCGCCCACGGTCGCCATTGCCGACGTGGCGTTGGATCCGAATGCCTTCGCGTCAACCGAGATCGCAGGATACCCCGAGGGCACGCATGTCCGCAGCATCTGGGGATTGGGCTTCCAGGCGGGGATCTATTACGAGACCGAGAACTGCTGGCACCTGGGCGCATCGTACAAGAGCCCGCAATGGTTCGAAGAAGCGACCTCTTACGCGACCTACGCCAACGGCGCACCCCGCACCGACGGACTGAAAGTGGATTACCCGGCCATCATCTCGCTGGGCGCCGCCTACTACGGACTGCCACGGACTATCTGGGCCATCGACTTCCGGTACGTGGATTACGACAACGCCCAGTTGTTCGGGCAAGCGGCCGGCTACGGCCCCGACGGGGCGTGGACGGGCTTGGGCTGGCAGAGCGTGTTTGCGATCGCCACCGGCGTCCAGTATCAACTGACCGACGCCTGGTCGCTGCGAATCGGCTATTCGTACAACGAGAATCCGATACCCGACGCGAACACGTTCTTCAACATCGCGGCGCCGGCAATCTACGAGCACATCATCTCGGTGGGCGCCAGTTGGCGGATCACGTGCCGCACGAGCCTGGTGTTGGCCTACTTGCACGCCTTCGAGAACTCGATCTCCGGGCCCTGGGTGGCGGGGCCGCCCGATGCGCCGGCTCCCGGCGTGCCGCTTCCCGGCACGGCAGTCACCACTCGGCAGTCCATCGACTGCCTCGTGGCCGGGCTGCAGGTGAAGTTCTAACGGCACCTCGTGGCACGGCTTACTTTGTTAGCCGTGCCCGCAACGGTGTGGCACGGCTTGCACCGTTAGCCGTGCCCTCGGCACCAACCGAGCTTGCCTTCGCGCTCAGCGACGTTCCTCACGGCCAACAAGTAGGCCGTGCCACAACGTTGCTTTCACGCCCGGGCCGTCTACTCGAACAAAACGTGCCGGGCACCTTGCCCGTAGTAGGCGCCACGTCGGCCTTGATCCCGATTGCACCCAACGTAGTTCGCTGGCCCGCCTCAGCCGTGATGCGGTTCCATTGCTGACGATCAGTCTCGTAAGGGTATGTTGCCCGGCAGATCAGCGGGCACCCGCTGCTCGCCGACGCGACATGCCCAGTATCAGTTCCGTAGACGCGGCGCTTCCCAGTGCGATTCCCAGCCCAACAGCAATGTTAAAGGCTAACGCAGTCCAGGAGAAGCCGGGTTGAGAAGCTGCGGTATGGTGTTGAACGCCATCTGGGAGCAAATGGCCGCCAAGAAGACTAGCGCAGTCAGGAGCGTGAATCGCGGACGAATTCTGGGTTGGGGCACTTTCATGTGTCCTCCGCTCGTGGGTCATCTTGTCGGAGAATTTTCCGTCGGACTCTCAAAACGCCGTCAGTTTCGTCTAGCCGAACGATCAGGATAACGAGGCGGCGGCCCTAACGCCGGCTACTGGCAAGCGACCTTAACCGCCGCTCTCGTTCATCCTTTGGTTCGGCGATGCGACATCGCACGCTCAATACAGTTCGTAGACATGCTCTCCACCATGGGCAGGATTGCCGATCAGCGAACGGCTCCGCAAGTCCACGACCAAATCGAGGTGCTCTAGCGGCAGTTGACCGATCAGCACGGGGACACCGTCGGGAACCTCCATCACGTCCATCGTGCAACTCCGGCCGCGGATCGTCAGCCGCACTGCCTCATACATGCCAGCCTCGCCGCCACCGGTGCTACTGGTGATCCGCTTGGTGCCCGTTTTGGCCAGTCCTAGCTGGTCGATCAATCTCCGGGGCAGAGACAGCAAGGTCGCGCCGGTATCGACGAGGGCATCCGCGAGGACGATCCGACGCACGTCTTCCGGGGAGACAAGCCCGCGTTTGGCGGCCCACAGGTCTTCGAGGTTCTCGATTGTTGCTTCGGTGAGGACGCGGCCCATTGTCTCTGGCTCCAACAGGGGGGTGGTCATAGCCCAGCTCCTTCGGCGACAAATTGTTCGCTTCTCCGGGTTTATTGTATGAGCAACGGACGCCCGGCGGAAGCATGGTTCCACCGCGGCCCCCGCGCGGGGCCAATCCGAAAACGCTAACTGGCGCTGCGGTCGAGCGCTGCGCCGGTTCCGGCGTTGTCCGCTTGCCGCAGCGGCAGGATGTCTTCATGCGTCTCGGTGAGGTAGCCCTCGCTCCAGTGGTCGCGATCCGCAGCGTATCGGTGGATCGAGAATCCGGGGGGCGCGTCGCGGAAGCCTGGCTGCGTCCCTACCCGCTGCTGGGCCTGCCCGGCCAATTCAGGCGAGGAGTAGACGCCGATGAGTTTAGCGTCCTCCTTGCCGCTGGGGAACTCGTGAACGTGCCACAGCAGGAAGCCATCCATCATCGCGTCTCCACGTCGCCGAACGATACTAATTATCGCCAACAAAACCTCTGATAACCCGATTGTCAGCGGGATTATCAGGCGTGATAACAATCTCCCACCTTACAGGCACGCAAGAGGGGGTAATAGGTCACCTTGTGATAATGAGTAAAAAGCGTACTCAGCTGGTAAGCTGGGGGCGTTGAGTGACATGCAGTAACTCAACGGAGGCGAGGCTGAGTGAAATAAGGGGACAGTCGGACATGCAACCACAAAAGTGCTTTGTTCCCTGAGCACCGCATGCTCTGCGGCGGGAAGTTCGAGATCGGGCCTGGGTATTGACAAAAGTACAGTAATGGACAAAATATGAAACACAGGCTGACTCCGACCGCGGGGCTGGGATCTCACGATCAGGCACGTTGCCGACGAGAGCATGCCTGCCCGGATCGAAACCGGCCCGGCCCGGAATCGCCTCGTAGTTGTGGAAACCGGTTCTGTCTACAGGAGGGCGAAAGCATGAGCGTGGCGAGTTTCTGCAGGGCGCTGCACCAGGCCGAGTTGGGTAAGAACGATCGGGAGTGGTTTCCGCGCTGGATTCGCCGGTATGCTTCCAGCGTCGAGGAAACCGGCGGCCGGCTTCCGGTCAGCCAAGAGGAAGTCATTCGGTTCTTGCGATCAAAGCCTTCCTGACCGATTTGGCGGTGGAGAGGGACGTGACCGCGGGGACGCAGAACCAAGCCAAATGCGCGCTGTTGTTCCTGTATCAGAGCGTGCTCGGCCGGAAATTGGGATTTCTGGACGTGGGTCGAGCGACCAAGCCGAGTCGGCTGCCCGTCGTCTTGAGCCGGCCGGAAATCGGGCTGCTGCTGCCGGAATTCCGGGGCTTGCGGCTGCATCAGCGGGACCTGAACGATGGATTTGGCGCAGTGTACCTGCCGCACGCCTTGGAGCGGAAGTACCCGAACGAGAACTGGGAGTTCGGCTGGCAGTGGGTGTTTCCGGCGCAACAGTTGGCCAAGGATCCACGTTCGGGGAAGTTCCGCCGCCATCACGTGTCGGATGCGTTCTTTGGAGACTTCTTTAAACGGGCAACGGATCGCGTCGGGATCGTCAAGGACGCCGTTCCCCATTCCCTGCGTCACAGTTTCGCGACGCATCTGCTGGAGGACGGAGCGGACATCCGCACGGTGCAGGAGTTGCTCGGGCACAAGGACGTGCGGACGACCATGATCTATCTGCACGTGATGAACAAGCCGGGACTGGCGGTGCGGAGCCCGGCGGACGCCTTGAGTTAAAAGTTGCTGTCGCCGCTGCTCCGAATTAGAATCGCCATGTCCGGGTCGTCGAAGAACGGCCAACCAAACCGAAATCGGAGACCTTCGGTCGGCGGTTTCGGCGCTCTTCAGAGACCCGCGCCGAACGGGGAGGCGGTTTTGGCGCTCTTCAGAGGCCCTCGCCGAACGGGGTCCTAGACTGGCGCCGAACGGTGGGGATCATCAAGGCGATGGGAGGGGAAAGCATGTTTGCCTCAGTTCGCGTGTTCAGTCTGTTCGTGGCGGTCGCGGCTCTGGCGGTCGAGTCGCAGGCCCGGGTGACGGTGACATCGCCGGAGCAGTTCTTCGGTTTTCCACTCGGCAGCGATCGCCAGATCGCACGCTGGGACAAGATCGTCGATTACTTCCGACTGTTGGAAAAACAGGGCGCCGGGCGGATGCAGGTCGTGAACCTGGGCCAGACCACGCTGGGCAACCCGTTTCTGCTGGCCGTCATCTCGTCGCCGAAAAACCTGGCGAAGCTGGACCGGCTGCGGCAGGTGAACGCTCAGATCAGCGACCCGCGCGGACGGACCGAGCAGGAGGTCAAGCGGCTGGTGGCCGAAGGCAAGGCCGTCGTCTGCCAGTCGATGAGCCTGCACGCCTCCGAGATCGGCGGCACCCAGATGGCGCCGGAACTGGCGTACGATTTGCTTTCCCGCACGGATGCGGAGACGCAGCGGATCCTGGACAACGTGATCTTCCTGCTGGTGCCCTGCTTCAATCCCGACGGCCAGATCATGGTCACCGATTGGTACCTGAAGAATCGGGGCGGAGAATATGAAGGCTCGCCACTCCCGTGGCTCTATCACCCCTATGCCGGGCACGACAACAATCGGGACGCGTTCCAGACGAACCTGGCCGAGTCGCGATACATGGCACAAATCCTCTTCCGCGACTGGACGCCGCAGGCCTATGTCGATCACCACCACCAGAGTTCGTACGGCGTGCGGCTGTACATCCCGCCGTACGCCGAGCCGGTGCGTCCCTGGGCCGATCCGCTGCTCTGGCGCGAGATCAGCTGGTACGGGGCGCACATGGCCTACAAAGAAGAGGAGGCGGGCTTGTCGGGCGTGGTGAACAACGCCATCTATGCGGGCTGGGGCCACTTCGGATTTCACTGGATTACGCCGTTCCACAACATTGCGGGGATGTTGACCGAGTCGGCCGACGTGCGGCTGGCTACGCCGATCTACATCCACCCCGATCAATTGAAGAGCACGGTGCGCGGAATGCCGGCCTACGAGGAACAGACCTCGTTTCCCAATCCGTGGCCGGGCGGTTGGTGGCGTCTGCGGGACATCGTCGACCGGCAGAAGATCGCGGCCTGGGCCCTGCTGGACCTGGCCGCGCGGAACCGCGAGACGGTGCTGTGGAACGCGTACCTGAAGGCGAAGCGGCAGACGGAGCGGGGCGCCGCCGGCAAGCCGGCCGCTTATGCGATTCCGTCGCAGCAGCACGACCCGCCGACCATGGCCAAGCTGGTCCAGCAACTGTTGCTGCAAGGGATCGAAGTGAAGCGGTCGCCGCGCGGCTTTTCCACCCAGGACGGCCAGCGATACCCGGCGGGCTCGTTCGTGGTCTCGCTGGCGCAGCCCAAGATGGGACTGGTCCGTTATCTGCTGGGCCGGACGCGGTATCCGGACAACGAGTGGACGCGGGCGCGGGACGGTTCGCCGATCCGGCCCTACGACATGGCGACCGACACGATGTTCGAGTTCATGGGCGTCCGGGTGGACCCGTTGAACGAGGCGGCGGCAGGCGATGCCGTCAAGCTGGGAACCGCGCTGCTGCCGCCGCGCAACGTGCCCGCGGACGCCCCAGCCTACGCGTTGGATGGGCGGTGGAACGACAGCTTCAAGGCCGTCAACATCCTGCTGGAGAAAGGCATCGCCGTTCGCCGTGTCGACAAACGCAAGGCCGGCTTGCGGGCGGGCGATTTTGTTACGGGGCCCCTGCCCGCCGCCGTGTGGGAAGAAGTTGCCAAGGAAACAGGCCTCCGCCCGGCGCCGCTGGCCGGCGCGGCGCCGCGCGACGTCCACGAGGTCAAGCGTTTGCGCATCGGCATGTATCAGCGCTATCGGGGAGGCAACTCCGACGAGGGCTGGACGCGCTTGCTGCTGGAACAGTTTCGCTTCCCCTATGCGTCCCTGCTGGATGCCGAGTTGAAGAAGGGCAAGCTGCACGAGAAGTTCGACGTCATCATCCTGCCCGAAGATTCCACGGGAACGCTCGTGGGACCGGGATCTGCAGAGGGCATCCCGCCGGAGTACCGGAGCGGGTTCGGCAATGAGGGAATCGAATCGCTGAAGGCCTTCGTGCACGAGGGCGGGACCCTGCTGACGCTGGGCGGAGCCAGCAATTTCGCCATCGAGAAGCTCGGCCTGAAGGTGCGGAACGTGAACGTGCCGGCGCCCCAGGCGACCACCCCGCCGCTGCCACCCCAACCGCCGCTGTTCTGGTGCCCAGGTTCCACACTCCAGGTGAAGTTCGAGAACACCAGCCCGCTGGCTTACGGCATGCCGGCCGAGGGGCTGGTTGTTTTCATGCCAAACAGCCCGGCGTTTGAGATCGTCCCCAGCGAGCACAATGAGCGTTACGAGACCATCGTTCGCTACGCGGACCGCGACCTGCTCGAAAGCGGCTGGCTGATCGGCGAGCAGACCCTGGCCCAAAAGGCGGCGATGGTCTCCGCGCAACTGGGCCAGGGCCGCGTGCTGCTGATCGGGTTCCGCACGCAGCACCGGGCGCAGACCCACGGCACGTTCAAGCTGCTGTTCAACGCGTTGATTCGCTGAGTGTCGTCGATGAACGGATGCCATTTCCCGCCTGCCATGAGAGAGTCGGCCGGAACCAGTCCGCTCCGTTTCGGCGGAAATCCGGCAGTTTGCAGACGGCTGGCCGTGCCGCAACGGCCCCGACTGATTCCGGTTTCATCGCCCGCCGGCGTCTCGCCTCTTGCGGCATCTCGCGCCGATGGTCAAGATGGTGCGGCATCCGAAGGGGTTTGGGAACCGCCAGAGTGATCTAAGCGGAGTTTCGCGAAAAGGGGACAGGACCCTTTTGCTGGAACGGCCCGGAGGGGGGGATTACGCTGATCCACCCCCCAGCAATCCAATCACCCAGATCAGGATCATCACGAAAGTCACGATGAGGGCGATGCCAATGGCGGCGTACCCCAACACGAGTCCCGTGAGGGCCAAGCCGCGCCCGCCGATGGCCCCGCGACTGGCCGCAATTTGCCGCAACGCGAGGTGGCCCAGAATCACGGCCGCAATGCTGCCGGGCACGACGCACGCCGTGACCAAGCCCAGCACCCCCAGCACCAGACTCGCGACGGCCAGCGGAGCGACCACACCGGCTTGCGCCTGGTCCGCCGGCGGCGTCTGGTCCGCGCGGCTGGTGAGGGGGGAAGACAATGGCCCCTGGGGCTCCGGGACGACCTCGCCCGGCTCCGGAAACAGCCCGCGGACGCTGAAGGCTTCGGTCCAGGCATCCATGCCTTCGGTCCAGACGAGGTCGTTGAACTGCAGTTGGTTTCGGAAGGCCAGCAGACGCAACTCGGCGAACGATACCGGGCCGACCTCCTCGCCCGACTGGGCGTAATACCAGCTGGAGCCCGCCGCCGCCGGCGCCTCGTCGGCCAATCTCAATTCACCGCCGTCCGCTGGAGCCGCGACGTCAGGCTCGGCCTCCGCCAACTCGTAACCGGCCTCTTGCGTTGCGGCGGTCCCCTGCGGTTGCTTGTAGATCTTGCCCGCCTTCGCTTCCGGCAGCAATTCCGGGTGATTGGCCGCGGGTTCCCACGTCTCGCCGTCGCGTGAAATCTGGTAATGTCGGCCGTACTGGCCGCGCCGCGCCAGTTCTTTCAGTTTGTCGGCCGTGTAGGGACCTCGCACGACACCTCGGTTGCGAATGTAGTACTCTATCGCCAACATCCAGCCTCCCCTTTCGGCATCCCTCGTCAGAAGCAACGCCTCGATTCTACCGCTTGCTGACCAGCACGAATACCGGCCGCCCTTCGACCGCGGCCCCCGGCGTACCCAGCTGCAAGGTAGCGCTGCCATTGTCAAGCATGCCGATCTTGGTGAAAAGAGGAGTACCAGAGGAAGTTTGCTGGACCACGCGCAATTCGCCGGAACGCGCCGGCAGGCCGGGGGGCAAGCCGCACGTGAACTGGTTGTCCGTGTCTTTGTACAAACAGCCGATCCAGGCATATCGGTCGCCCAGCGCCGGCTTTTCCATCGCCGTCCATAGTTGGCCCGCCCGGATCACGAGGACATCCGGCGCCTCCAGACGTCGGATCAAGTTGGACGAAGCGTCCCGCGTCCGCTGACCCTCGGAATCCTCCGGGTTGACCCAGTTCGCGGCGTCGTTCAACTGCGCGGTTTGGATCGCCTGCACGTACTTGCCGAAGCTTTCTTGTAACGGCTGGCTGCCGGTGCAGGCGACCTGAGTCACCCGTGACAGGAGCTGGACCTTGAGCACCGGGTCGATCTCGGAGTCGCCATACAGCCGTGCGATCAGGGCACTGAAGGTCCGCTCCCAGCCGAAATCGGTCACGGTCCCCAGCTGTTCCAAGGCGAAGTCACTGAACTTGCGCTGCGGCGACAGCCAAGCATCCAGGGCCTTCAGATCGGCCGGGCGGTTGACGATTTGCGCGTCGCCGATGTCGATCTGCTGCGTCTCCTGGAATTGAAGGTCCACAAAGTGGGTCACCGTCCATTTCGAGCCGGAGCGCTGCGGGCGTTTTTCGCTCTTGAAGTAGTATCGCTTCTGGTCGCTGGTCTGCAACATGCAGAGTTCAACCATAAAGGCCATTTGCAGGTCGGCGGTCAATTGCGTGGTGATGGGCTGCCCGTCGTCGCCCAGACGCTGTTTGACGGCGGCCAGGAACGCGACCACCTCTTGGACCTTCTTCTCGGCCGGGAAGCCGGGATGCTTCTGCACCAGCTCTTCGGCGTCCGTAATCAGCTGCGCCGCCTCTGCAGGCGTCGCCTTGCGGAAATCGCGTTGCGACCAGGACTCCAGCAAGCGGTTCCAGCGCTCGACGCCGTCCCACAGTTCGGCTTCGGTTTCGAGAACTCGCTTGAAATCGTTTGCCCGCGCTTTCGTCGGGAACCCGCTCACATACGTCTGCATGGCTTGCAGATAGCGATTGCGATCCCCCACCGCCTCGGTGATCCGGCTCAACAATCCGGATTCGGTGCGGCCGGCCACCTCCGTGTCGTACAACTTCTTCAGTCGCTCCAGCAGCGGCTGCACCTGGTTGCGGAGCACGGATGCCACGAAGGGTCGCTTGGCCAGCACCTCGCCGTCCGCCCGCAGTTGTTCGATCTTGGTCAGATCGGTGGGGTCGACTTCGTCCGCACGCTTCTTGAAGGCGGTGAAATCGGCCACGAACTTCTCGTCCAACTCGCGCTGCAATTGCTGCCGCCTGGCTTCCACCTGGCGGCGGATTTCCTCCAACTCCTGGCGTTCGGAGTCGTTGACGCACAGGGGTTCGGCATCCTTGAGCGCGGTCACAGCGTTGCCGTAGCCTTCCCAAGCCTCGCCGTAGCGGCGGGCGTCGGCCAGGGCCTGATCGAACCGCGACCGCCGCTGCTGATCGGCGCGGGTGGCGGCTTCCACGTCCTTGGCCAGTTTCTGCAACTCCGGCGTCTGCAGGACGTGGGGGGCCTTCTGTTCCAAATCGCGGAGATAAGACGCGGCCTCTTTCAGTTTCTTGTCCTGCAACAGTTGCTGCAGACTGGTGGTGTGCGTTTTCCGTTCCTTGCTGCGAGTGAGCGAGACGCCGATCCAGGCGAACCCTCCTGCGGCCAGCAGCGCTGCCAGCACGACGCTGACCAGGATCAGTCTCGACTTGCGACCCGAGGCCACTTCGAGACTGGCGTAACGCTCCTGCAGGCGGTGTTCGAGGGTCTCCGGCAGGCCGCCGCGGTCGAAGCCCAGCACCGCATGTTGCAGCCGCTCCAATTCTTGCCGAGGCAGGCCGCGGTCCAGGCCGGCCCCGAGCGCGGCCAGGGCTGCCTGATAATCCTTCTCGCTCTGCTCCTGGCGTTCTTGTTCGTCCAGCCATTCGAGGGCCGGCGCCACCAGGGCCAGCAGCGGATCCTCCTCTCGTTCGATGCCTACGGCGGCGTGCGTCTTCCAGCGTTGGCGCAGAATGCGGGCCCGCGTGATGTCGAAATTCGCGTAGGCTTCGTTCAGTTCCTTTTCCAGGACTTCCAGGTGCCGCCGCGCCCGCTTGACGGACACCTGTTTGTGGGCCGTCAACACGCGTTCGACCAGGGCTTTGGGGGGCGGCGCCAGCCAGTCCTTGGATTGCACTTCCTGGCCCAACACGGCCAACGTCTTGGCATCTTCCAGCGCCGCCGCCGCCTCCACCTCCTTGGGCAAGCGGTCGTGCCGCACTTGTTCCCAACTGCGGAGATCCTGCTGCCAGACCGGATTGCCGGGATCGCACTTGGCAATCTGCCGCAGCACTTTCAAGCGAGTGCCCAACGGTGCCCGAGCCAGCGCCAGCAGGCGATGCTGCCGCAACCGGTCCGAGAGCGAGGCTTCGTGCGAGTAGGCTTCGTTCAGGTCGGCCGCGATCGTCAATCGCAATTGCGGCGGTTCCGGCAGCCCGAACTGCCGCACGTACTCGCCCCACTGAGGCGCTTCGGGAAAGTCCATGACCGCCATCGCGTCCAGCAAGTTGGGATCCATCTCGCATTTCTGAATCGCCTCGGTGCGAAACCCCT